>Ga0075431_100000146_pt1 | contig 47784 bp, 44 predicted proteins | sample RhiMetdeltSRZDD5_FD_75297 | JGI IMG/M metagenome (GOLD analysis project Ga0075431, IMG submission 75297) | Populus rhizosphere microbial communities from Tennessee, USA - Rhizosphere MetaG P. deltoides SRZDD5 | ecosystem: Host-associated > Plants > Roots > Rhizosphere > Soil | place: USA... | reverse complement strand
ATGGTGAACATGACGGCTCCTGGTCTACGACCTCACACTGTGTCAGGGTCAACACCGCAAAGTTGTCAGCAACTATTGGGGCTACAGAACGAATAGTTGCTGACAACTCTGAGAAGGAGCGTTGATGAGTCTGCCGATGGTCGTGCCGGACTCGAGCCTGCCGTCGGCGGTCACGATCTACGAGGTGGGGCCGCGCGACGGACTGCAGAACGAGTCGGCGATCGTGCCGGTCGACGTCAAGGCCGATTTCGTACGCCGGCTCGTCGACGCCGGGCTCCCGATCGTCGAGGCGACCAGCTTCGTCCACCCGAAGTGGGTGCCGCAGCTCGCCGACGCGACCGAGCTCGTCGAGCGACTCGAGCTGGCCGGGCCGACACCGCTGCCCGTGCTCGTGCCCAACGAACGCGGCCTCGACCGGGCACTCGCCGCGGGCGCCGCCCACATCGCGATCTTCGGCAGCGCGACGGAGTCGTTCGCGCGGCGCAATCTCAATCGCGGGCTCGACGAGCAGTACGCGATGTTCGAGCCGGTCGTGACGCGGGCGCTCGACGAAGGCCTCGACGTCCGGGCGTACCTGTCGATGTGCTTTGGCGATCCCTGGGAGGGCGCCGTGCCCGCTGGCCAGGTCGTCGCCGCCGGTCGGCGCATGCTCGATCTCGGCGCGACCCAGCTCTCCCTCGGCGACACCATCGGCGTCGGCACCGCCGGCCAGGTCATGCAGCTCATCGACTCCTTCGCTGTCTCCGGCATCCCGACCGGGATGCTCGCGATGCACTTCCACGACACGTACGGACAGGCGCTGACCAACGTGCTGGCCGCGCTGCGCAGGGGGGTCACGACGTTCGACGCATCGGCGGGTGGCCTCGGCGGCTGCCCGTACGCCGAAAGTGCCACCGGCAATCTCCCCACCGAGGATCTCGTCTGGTTCCTGACCGGCCTCGGGATCGAGCACGGGGTCGACCTCGACGCTCTCGTGCGCACCAGCGTCTGGATGGCCGATCAGCTCGGTCGGCCGAGCCCCTCGCGAGTCGTGCAGGCGCTGGCCGGCTGACCGACGCCGATCCACCTACGCCGACGCGAGACTTGCAGATCTGGCTGCCATGGCGACCACATCTGCAAGTCTCCGGTCGGCAGCGCCGTAGGCTGACATCCACCATGAAAAAGGTCTTCCTCCACGTCGGTGCACCCAAGACCGGCACCTCGCAGTTGCAGGACCTGCTCTACATCAACCGCGAGGGGCTGCGGGCCAACGGCGTGCTCTATCCCGCGGAGCGGTTCGACCACCAGTTCCTCGCGGCGCTCGACCTGATCGGCAAGCCGTGGGGCGGGCTCGAGGCCGAGGCCGTCGGAGCGTGGCCGTGGCTGGTCGACCAGGCGAACGCCTTCGACGGCAACGTCGTCGTGTCGCACGAGGTGTTCGCCGGTGCCTCGGCCGAGCAGGCCAAGGCCGCGATCGAGTCGCTCGACGGCGAGGTGCATGTCGTCTACTCCGCGCGTGACCTGGCGCGGCAGATTCCGGCCGAGTGGCAGGAGGGTGTCAAGCACCGGCGGCAGCTGACGTACGCGAGGTTCTGCGCCGACCTGACGGCCGACCAGCCGAAGACCCCGATGGCGAAGTGGTTCTGGTCGGTCCAGCACTGGCCGGAGGTCCTGGCGCGATGGAGCGCGACGCTGCCGGTCGACCGCGTCCACCTCGTCACGGTGCCACCGCCCCACTCGCCGCGATCGACCTTGATGGAGCGGTTCTTCGACCTGCTCGAGATCGACCCGAGATGGCTGCCGCTGGAGAGCCAACGCGCCAACGTCAGCCTCGGCGGCGCCGAGACCGAGCTGATCCGGCGGATCAATGAGTTGCTGCCGTCGGATCGGCTTCCGGGGCCGGTCTATCGGCACTACGTCCGCGAGGTCCTCGTCCACCAGACCCTCGCACCGGCCAGCCGAAGCCCTCGCATCCAGCTACCTCCCGACCTCGTCGAGTGGGTCAAAGCGACCACGCAGGAGTGGGTCGACGACGTGACCGCCGCGGGCTACGCCGTCGTCGGCAACCTCGACGAGCTCGTACCCCACGCGAGCGACGAGACGTGGTACGACCCCGACGGGACGCCGCCGTCCGATCAGCTGCGCGTGGCGTACGCCGCGATCGAGACCCTCTTGCTCGAGATCCGGCGGCTCGAGGGCGAACGACCGGCGCCGGCGCAGTCGGGTCGGCGGCGTACCCGGGCCCGTCTGGTCGCGGCGGCCGGCCGGCGTCGCAGCCTGGCGCTGCTGCTACGCGCCTACCGCAAGCGGCGCCGCCGCTGATCCGGTGGCGTCCGGCCCGCCCCGCCAGCCCCACCCGCCACACGGTTACGTGGTATCCCAACAGGGCCAGCGCGTGGGACCGAGTCAGCTGGACTGGCGAAGCATCCGGCGGCGGTCGCGAAGCTCCCGCTCGGCGTAGCTGCCGACCTGGTAGGTCGATAACCCGTCCGCGACGGCGCCGACCCCGCCACCCAGCAGGGGCACCCGCCGACCCACCATGAGCGCTGCCCGGCGTCCGGTGATCCGTGAGACGAGCTCCGCGGTGACGATGGTGCCGATCCGCTTGTCGAGCTGCGGGTCGTAGGCCGGCGACGTCGCCAGCGCCATCGGCGTCGACGGCAGCCGCTTGCGGCGTACGAGAGCGCCGACGAGGTCCTCACCGAGCAGGCAGGCCATGATCGCGTTGCGTACCCGGGGATCGTCGAGGTCGTAGCCGCGCAGATGCGCGATGCCGGCGACGAGGTGGCACTGCAGCAGTGCGAGCCCGGTGACGTTGGCCGGGATCATCACGGGCAGGGTTACCGCGCCGCCGAGGTTGGTGAGGAACCCCTGTACGCCGGCCATCCGGACGTGGTTGTCGATGAGTTCGGCGACCGCGTTTTCGACATCGCCTCGCGCCTGAACGAGCCGGGCGTCGGCGGCGGCAGCCGCACCCTTGAAGGGTCCGCTGCCGTCGATGGCGCGTTCGAGGATCTCGCGTACGTACGTCGACGTCAGAAGCGGAGCCGTCTTGCGGGCCACCGGCACGAGGGCCTTGGCGGCGGTTCGTCCGACGCCCATCAGACAGACCGAGCCGCGCGCTGGATCTCGCGCCACACCATCTTGTAGGCCTCCAGTCCGTCGGACGACAGCGGACGCTCCGGGCCACTCGCGATCGCGACCCGCTCGGGGACCGCGCCCCATACGGCGATCTCCTCTTGGGCCCACTCGACGATCGCGTCGCGGTAGTCGACGGTGTAGGGCCGGGCCGAGCAGATCACCACGCCGGTGGGCATCCCGTCGGGGATCAGATCCAGCGCCGCCTCGACCTGGCGGGCCTCGACGCCGCCGACCCGGGTCGGGATGACGGCGACCGTGGCGTGCTCGAGTGCCTTGGCGAGCAGTTGCTCGTGCGTGGGCGGCAGATCGACGAACGCGATGTCGTCGGAGCCGACGCCTTCGAGGGACTTCGTCAGCAGCCGGGCGGTCGGGGCCTCGACCACGTTGATCTTCTCGAAGCGGTGGTCGGTGGACTGCTCGACCCACTCCGAGGCGCTCGCTTGCGGGTCCGCGTCGATCAAGGTCGGGGCGCGGCCATCCGCGGCGAGGGCCGCGAGGTAGACCGACGTCGTGGTCTTGCCCACCCCGCCTTTCAACGCAGCCGACACGACAATCACGCTGCTGAGACTAGCGCGGCGGCCTAGGATGCGCTCGTGTCCGCGGTGACGGAGTCGACCAGTTCGCGGTGGACGACGTCCGCATGGCGAGATGAGGCGTACGCGTGGATCGAGCGGATCCTGCAGCAGCAGGGTCTGACCCGTACCGGCGAGATCGAGCAGCCACGGATCCGGTTCTGGTCGACCCAGCTCACGGTCCCGACCGATGCCGGCCGGCTGTGGTTCAAGGAGAACTGCCCAGGTCAGGCCTTCGAAGCCGGGCTGGTCGAGGTGCTCGCCGACGTGGTGCCGGACCATGTCGTCGCGCCGGTCGCGGTCGAGCCGGAGCGCGGCTGGTTGCTGACCCTGGACGCCGGAACGACGCTGCGATCCGTGGGCGGCGGTATCGACCTGTGGGAGCGGCTCGCCGCCAACTGGGCCGATCTGCAACGCCGGGTCGCGGACCATGCCGACCGGCTGGTCGCCGCGGGTACGCCGTCGCAACCGCCGGTCGACCTGCCGACCCTGGTCGCCGAACGGGTCGAGGAGCTGGCGGCCTTGCCGGTCGACGACCTCGGCCATCTCGGCGCCGACGACGCGGCTCGGCTGCGGTCGGCGCTGCCCACGATCGAGCGGTGGGCCGAGCAGGTGGCGGCGACCGGGCTCCCGATGTCGCTCGACCACAACGACCTGCACTCCGGCAATGCCTTCGCGCCGCGCGCCGACGAGGAGCACTTGCGGTTCTTCGACTTCGGTGACTCCGTCGTCGGCCATCCGTTCTGCTCGCTGCTCATACCCCTCAACGTGCTCGCGCACGAACTGTCGACCGGTGCCGACGATCCCCGACTGCGCCGGGTCGTCGACGCCTATCTGGAGGTCTGGAGCGACTTGGCCGACCCGGCGACGCTGCGGGCCGCGGTCGCGCCGGCGCGGCAGCTCGGCCGGGTCAACCGCAGTGAGTCGTGGGGGCGCGTGCTCCGCTCGGCCAACGCCGCCGAGCGGGCCGAGTTCGGCGACTCCCAGGCCTGGTGGCTGACCAGCATGGTCGAGCCGCCGACAATCTCGACATGATGGACTGATGCCGCAACCGCTGTCGCCCAGTCACTGGGAGTTCGACCCGGCGCGCTGGCCGGCCGACGACTGCGTCGCGGTCGGCGCCGACCTGGCCCCGGCGACGGTGATCGCGGCGTACTCCGCCGGCGCGTTCCCCATGCCGCTCGACGACGTGGCACCGATGGTGTGGTGGTCGCCGCTGCAGCGCGGGGTGCTCCGGCTCGACGACCTCGCGATCAGCCGATCGCTGCAGCGCTCCGCACGGCGTTACGAGATCCGGGTCGACACGGCCTTCGACGCCGTGATCGAGGGCTGCGCCGATCCGCGTCGACCCGGTGCCTGGATCAACCACGAGATGCTCGCCGCCTATCGCCATCTCCACGAGTTGGGGTGGGTGCACTCGGTCGAGGCATGGACGTCGGACGGCGAGCTAGCCGGCGGGCTCTATGGCGTGGCGGTCGGCGGTCTGTTCGCCGGCGAGTCGATGTTCTATCGGCAGCGGGATGCGTCGAAGGTGGCGCTGGTGGGGTTGGTCGAGCTGCTGCGTGACGAGTACGACGATCGCCGGCTGATCGACGTGCAGTGGCAGACGCCGCATCTGGAGACGCTCGGCGTGACCGAGATGAGTCGGCCGGACTATCTGGCGCAGCTGCCGACCCTGGTCGACGACGTACCCCTGCCGGAGCCGTGGCGGTAGGACGCCGTTGGGATACCACGCGAACGTGGTAACCGTGGGGCGATAGCGGCGGGCTGGGTCAGCTGGCGCGGGGTGCCACGAGGGGGAGATAGCCGTCGCCGAGTCCCGCGACGAGCGCCTCGACGAGGGCCGGCACGTCGTCCGCGCCGAGCCGGAACGATCCGACGCATACGCCCTGGTGCCACAGCGACAAGACAACGAGGCCGTCGGCGTGATGCCACGAGACGCGGAGGGTTCGGCCTTCACCCCGAGAGTCGAAGAAGACCTCACCGCTCGTCGGCAGTGATGCGACCTCCGCCATGCCCATATCGTCCCATGACTGGATACGCCTGTCACCGCTGTCGCCTGTCGGATCGACCGGGCAGACTAGACACGTGCCCGAGCTGCCCGAGGTCGAAGCGCTCGCCGGTGACCTGCGCGGTCGCCTCGACGGCCACGCGTTCGCCCGGCTGCTTCCCGTGGCGATCAGCGCGCTCAAGACGTACGACCCGCCGGTCGACTCCCTGGCGGGCATGCTGATCGACGGCGTACGCCGGCACGGCAAGTTCCTCGACCTGGAGGCCGGCGGCCTGCATCTCGTCATCCACCTCGCCCGTGGCGGCTGGCTGCGCTGGCACGACGCTGTTCCGAGCCGGCCGCCCCGGCCCGGCGGCAAGAGCGGTCTCGCGATGCGGGTGTGGCTCGACGACGACAGCGGCTTCGACCTCACCGAGGGCGGCACCCAGAAGCGGCTCGCGGTCTACGTCGTGCGCGACCCGTCGGAGGTGCCGGGGATCGCGCGACTCGGTCCGGATCCGCTCGACGACGCGTTCACCATCGAGATGTTGAAGGGGATCCTCGAGGCGGCCGGGCGGTCCCAGATCAAGGGCGTGCTCCGCAACCAGTCGGTGGTCGCGGGCATCGGCAATGCCTACTCCGACGAGATCCTGCACGTGGCGAAGATGTCGCCCTACAAGCCGGCGGCGTCTTTCGACGAGGCCGAGCTCGCGACGCTCTATGACGCGATCGGGTCGACGCTGCAGGACGCCGTCACGCGGTCCGAAGGGGTCGCCGCCGCGGAGCTCAAGAAGGAGAAGAAGACCGGCCTGCGCGTACACGGCCGGAACGGCGAGGCGTGCCCGATCTGCGGCGACACGATCCGCGAGGTGTCGTTCGCCGACTCGTCGTTGCAGTACTGCCCGACCTGCCAGACCGGCGGCAAGCCGCTCGCCGACCGGCGGATGTCGCGGCTGCTCAAGTAGTCGTACGGGCCGAAAGCTCGCGGCATCGGTCCGGCACCGCCTCGCCAACCTCTCGCCTCGCCGACCTCTCGCTCGAGGGGTGCGGAGACCGATCCCAAGGGATACGGAGACTGATTCTGCGACTCGCGAGGGAAATCTACGGAATCCGCTAGATGCGCTCATACAGTGCGATCGTGGACCCGATCCGGAACCCCTACGCGCCTGGCGCGGGGCAACGGCCGCCGGAGCTGGCCGGCCGTGGGCGACACCTGCAGCGGTTCGACGTGACCCTGGAGCGCGTCGCCCTCGGCCGGCCCGAACGGTCGATGGTGCTGTCTGGGCTGCGCGGCGTCGGCAAGACCGTGCTACTCAACGCCCTTCGCAGCCGCGCCGTCAACCGCGCCTGGGGCACCGGCAAGATCGAGGCCCGGCCGGAGCAGAGTGTCCGGCTGCCGATCGCCCAGGCGGTCCATGCCGCGATCCGCGAGGTGGCCCACCGACATCGCGACCCGGAACGCGTCGACGAGCTCGCCGCCGTCGTCAAGGCGTTCGCCCTGCGTACGCAACTCCCCGACCGCAAGGGCATCCGCTGGCAGCCGCCGACCGACGTCGTCGCGGCGAAGGGGCGAGCCGACTCCGGCGACCTCGAGCTGGACCTGATCGAGCTGTTCGGCGACGTCGCGAGCATCGCCGCCGATCTCAGCGTCGGCCTCGCCCTGTTCGTCGACGAGATGCAGGACATCGCGCCGAGCGAGCTGTCCGCCCTGTGCGGCGCCTGCCACGAGATCAGCCAGGCGGGCGCGCCGCTGATCCTGGTCGGCGCCGGCCTGCCGCACCTGCCGGTCGCCCTGTCGGCCAGCAAGTCGTACGCCGAGCGGCTCTTCCACTACGTCGTCATCGACCGACTCGAACGGTCCGACGCCGACCAGGCCCTCACGGTCCCGGCCGCCACCGAGGACGTGGACTACGAGCCGGACGCGCTCGACGAGCTGCATCGGATGACCGACGGCTATCCCTACTTTGTCCAGGCCTACGGCAAGACCGTCTGGGACGTCGCGCCACGCAGTCCGATCCGGGTCATCGACGTCAAGGAGGCCGCTCCGGAGGCCGAGGACGAGCTCGCCGTCGGGTTCTTCGGCGCCCGATATGAGCGGGCGACACCGGCCGAGCGGGAGTACATGCGGGCGATCGCGGATCTCGGCGCCGACGCCCGCGATGACACGGTCGCGACCGCCGACGTGGCGAATCTGCTCGGCCGGCGGCCGCAGAGCCTGTCCCCGGCCCGAGATGGGCTGATCAAGAAGGGGCTGGTCTTCTCCAGCGAGCGCGGTTCGGTGGCGTTCACGGTGCCGCACTTCGGGGCCTATCTGCGCGGCCAACGCTCCGAGGCTTCCTCGGCTCCGATGCCCTAGGCTCGGGCCGTCGAGCTTGCCGAGGAGGGGCCGAGATGCAGTGTCCACGTTGTGGCTCCGAAAACGCGTCGGGTGCCCGCGCCTGTTCGCGCTGCGGTTTGCCCGTGCCGCAGTCCGGCCCGCCCGGTCCACCCGCGGGCGCGCCGCGTCCGGGGATGCCTCCGCAATCCGGCCCGCCGTTGGGTCCGCCCGGCCCTCCCCCGCAGCCCTACCCCGGCCCGCCTCCGCCGCCCGGCCCGCCCACTGGTCCACCCGGGCCGCCGCAGCAGCAGCGACCCCAGCCGCCGGTGCCGCCACGGCAGCCGCCGCCCAACCCGTACCCCACGCAGACCCAGCAATTCGCGACGGCCGCCGTCCAGAGCCGCCGCGAGACCGAGAGCTCCGGGCTGGTCAAGGCCGCCGTCGTCTTCGCCGTGATCGCCGCCCTCGCCGCGCTGGGGTACGCCGGCTTCGCCCTGACCTTGCGCCGCGGCGTCTACGCCGACCTTGACGACGACCCGGGCTCGGTGACGAAGGACGACGCCGAGAGCAGCGACAACATCAACGCCATCGGCCTGTGGGTCGCCGGGGTGCTGATCGGACTCGCCTTCGTGCTGCTGCTCGCGTCGATGATCAGCGCCCGGCGGGGGCGCAACGTCCTCGGCATCATCGGGGTCGTCCTCGTGATCCTCGGTGCCACCGCCGCGACCTGGGGTTGCCTGTTGGTCAACGGCGTCGACGACGTCACCGAAGCCGGCGACGCGGTCACGGGCTACATGGTCGCGGGGCCGGCCTTCGCCGCGATGGCGGTCGGTCTGGTGCTCGGTGCGCTCGGGCTACGGCGCCCACCTCGACCGGAGCCGGCCCGCCCGGCCGACCAGCAGTTCGCGACCGACCCGTACGGGCTTCGGCCGCCTTCCTACGGTGGCCGGCCGGAGAGCGAGTACGGCGCCTCGGCCACCGAGCCGCCGACGCGGCCCTACGGCGGCCAGCCGTACGGCCAGGCCTGACCTACCTGATCCTCGATGCCCGGCCGTCCGCAGGTGGTCGCCCACCGCGGCGCGAGCGACGCATTGGCCGAGCACACGCTCCCGGCCTACCGTCGGGCGCTCGACGAGGGTGCCGACGCCCTCGAGTGTGACGTCCGGCTGACCGCGGACGGCCATCTGGTGTGCGTCCACGACCGGCGCGTCGAGCGGACGTCCGACGGGCACGGTCCGGTCTCCACGCTGGAGTTGGCCGACCTGGACGCCCTCGACTTCGGCTCCTGGAAGCATCCCTGGCGGGATCTCGACGAAGAGGCGCCCGACTTGGACCCGGACGGCCGCCGGGTCCTGACGCTCCCGACCCTGCTCGCCGCCGTCGACGTGGTCGATCGCCCGGTGTGGCTCGCGATCGAGACCAAGCATCCGACGCGCTATGCGGGGCTGTTCGATCGCGGGCCTGTCGATCGAGACGGTTCGGGGTCGGCCGGAGCAGGTCACGCGGACGAAGGCCCGCGGCCATCAGGTCTACGTCTACACGGTCAACGAGCCCGACGACGTCCTGCGGTGTCTCGAGCTCGGCGTCGACGCGATCATCACCGACCGGCCCGGCCACACCCGGAAGCTGGTCGACGCCCACCGCTAGCCACCTTCGCGCCGACATTGCGCGTCTGCCCCATTCCCTTGCGTCGAGGTTGCGCTTTGTCTCACCTGAGCGGGCAGACGCGCAATGTCGGCGGGAGAGAGGGGTGCAGGGGTCAGAGCTGGCGGCGGCGCGGGATCATCGCGTCCTCGTCGGCGACGACGGTCTTCGGCAGGCCCGAGTCGACGGTGCGGCCGTCGATGTAGAGCAGGTCGGGCTCGTCGGGGTCGGCAGCCACGTCGTCCACGACGATCCACACGTCCGAGCCCGCCTCGACCTCGATCAGATCCGCCTCGCGAACGGTCCCGGCCGGCACCGTCTCCGCCTGGCCGTAGCGCAGCTCCCACTCGAGGCCGCGAGCGTGCTGGTCCGAGGCCGCGGCGAGGGCGTCGGGAGGAGGAATGGCGGGATCGGTCCACGGCGTGACCGGAGCGTTCGTGGTGGCGACCAGGCTCTCCCCCTGCGCGACCAGCCAGGGATGCGGCGACGCGGCCGGCCGGAGCCACTGATAGAGGTCGATGTCGTCGCCGTGCAGCTCGAGCGGGTCTGGAAACCACAGCGACTGGACCTCGCCCGGCGTTCCGTCCGCACGTACGGCGGTGCCGCGGCCCTGGATCATCGGCGGCACCGACCGGCCGGTGGCGTCGTTGCCCCACATCTGCTGCGCCTCGTCCCGCGAGAGCGCGCCGTGCGAGCATCGGCAGCGGCAGTTGTTGCGCAACTCCGCCGGCAGGATCTTGGCGTCGACGTCGGGTCGCTTGATCCCCATGACGAGGTGGACCCCGGCCTCGCCGCCGAGCCGGGCGATCGCACCGATCTGATCGAGCACCGGTGGACCCGCTGCCCGGCGGCGGCCGGCGGAGCGCGCACCCTCGCGGGACCACCACAGCGTGATCTCCTCGTGCAGCTCACGGAACTCGTCGAGGACGAGCAGCAGCGGCTGGAGGCTGCTCTTGCGGGTGACGCCGGCCTCCACGGCGGCGTACCTGCGGTCCATCTCGGCGTGGACGTAGTCGATGATCGCGATCATCTGCCGTGTGTCAGCCGGGGTCGCCAGGGCCTGGACGCCCGGCCAGCCCCGCATACCGAGCAGCCCGGTCCGTCTCGGGTCGCACACCAGCGCCGGCCAGCCCTTCGCGACGAAGCCGCGTACGACGTTGCGCAGCGTGCTGCTCTTGCCCGAGCGAGTGGCGCCGGAGACGAGCATGTGGGGGGAGATGTCGAGCGACCAGGTGACCAGGCCGCCGTACTCGTCGACGGCGTACGGGATGTCGAAGTCCCCGCACTGGTCGAGCCGGTCGAGGTCATAGGCGATCCGGGTCGGGAGGGTTGGCTTGCGCCGGATGTGACAGGTGGCCTGCCGCGTGACGGGGTCGGCGATCAGGTCGGGCACCGCCTGCCAGCGGCCCGGCACCTGCCGGTTGAACGCCGCCTCGAACTCGATCCAGAACTCCGGATCGGTGTTGTCCTCGTCGGCGATGAACCGGACGTCGAGTGACTCCAGTTGCAAGCTGTCGTCGTCGGCCGGGTCGTACGCCGTCGTGACGACGGCGGCGTCGGCGCCGAGGCGCTGGTCTACGACGACCTCGGCGCAGCGGAGCTCGCGAGGGGCCGGCTCGGCCGCTTCGACGTCCTCGAGGCGAGCCGGGAGGAGGACGACCTCGTGGCGACGCCGGCGGACGGCCGCCACCCGGAGCTGGATCCGCAGGGTACGGCCGGCGACGTCGGCGATCCGTTCGAGCCGGCCGGCGTCGGTCAACGGGTACGACGCCGGCGGGCAGATCGTGATGCGGCGCGGTGGGTCGTTACGGCCGGCGCCGACCGGCCAGCGCACCCGGAGCAGACGACCGAGCTGATACGGGGTCGCCTCGGCGAGCCCGATCATCGGCGCCACCCGCTCGGCGGCCCGGGCCACGCGGCGGTGCCGGCTCCGCGAGCGGAGTGCGGCGCCCAGTGCGATCAGAGCGAAGCTCGCGCCGACGCCGAGGGAGGGTGTCTGCCACTGGGAGTGACCGGCCACCGCCGAGATGCCAGCCGCCAGGCAGCCGGCCGTCGCGAACAGCCCGGCCAACTGCAGCCAGGGCGATCCGCCGGACTGGATCTGTGCCGTACGGTCGGCCGTCCGCCGCGCGACCGGCGTCGGCTCGACGGCTGACTCGGTGCGTGCTCGGGTCCGCGTTGCCACCACAAACCTCCGGTGGTCCCGGTATCTGCCCTAACAGGCAGCCGGTAACACGATTCGTGACGCCACCCTCGCCCCGAGATTGCGCGTCTGCCCGCCTGCAGGTGAGGAAACGCGCAATCTCGGCGCGAATGATGTGCCTGTGTCCGGGTCGGTGTCCGTACTGGATGGCTTGGATGAGCCGCATGGACGTATTCCACCGCGGATTTCTCGGGCCCTCAGGGCGCTCATCCATAACAGGACTGGCTAGGGGGACGACAAATCGGTGCTGGTCGTCGTACTGTCGTCAGTGACTTGTGACAGCGCGTGATGCGACGACTACGAGAGGTGCTCGGGTGAGGCCCTACTGGCACGCAGCCGGAGCGTACCTGGAGGCGATTGGTGACGACCAGACGATGGGCGGCCGCGATCGGCGGCCTGGCGATGACTGTTGCCGTCACCGCCTGCGCCGACAACGGCGACGCCACGGAGTCTGACCTCGGGTCGTCGGGTTCACAGATGCTGGAGTCTGGAGCCGAATCCGAATCGCTGGCCGGGTATTCGACGGAGGAAGTCGCGGCCTACGACGACGCCGTGGCCGCGCTGGAGCGCAATCTCGAGGTCGGCCTCTCGGTCTACCACGAAGGCCTCGCGACCCCGGCTGCCTACCGCGCGCTCGCCACGGTGTACACCGGCGAGGAACTGGCCGACGAGTGGGAGAACCTCCGCAATATGGACGCCGCGGACGGCTACCTGGACGGGTCGGCGACAGTGGTGTGGACCAAACCGATCCGGATCCTGGTCAGCGACGCGGCCGGGACCGTGGACCTCAAAGCATGCATCGACAGGAGTCAGATGCGGGCCTTCACGCGTGACGGCGGCGAGATCGGCAACGAAGGGGCTTTCAAACGAGCCGTGTTTCAGGTGACTATCGACCTCGGCAAGGGTCACACCTGGCGGGTCGCCGGTGGAGAGGAGATCGGCACATGCTGAGACGCCAGCTTGCAGCAGTCGGTGGCGCAGTCGTCGCGCTCGTGGCGGCGAGTCTCGGCCCGGCCGTGGCCGATCCCGGTGACGGCGCCGGCTGGGGCGACGGTGACGTCTGGGCAGAAGCCGACGAGGACAGCGACGACGGCGGCTCCAGCGACAGCGAGTCCGGCACCGACTCCTCCAGCGGCACCTCGTCGAGTACGTCCAGCGGTGGCGAGGTCTGCGGCACCGACTCAGGCGGCGGTCTCCTCATGGAGATGATCGGCCTCGAAGGATCCTGCGCCTATGCGCCGGCGCTCGACACCGGCGACCCCGGCGTCGTCCAGGTCGTGGACGCCCGGGCCGAAGCGGAGCGGGCCTACGACAGCATGGACCTCGCCACCGCCGAGGTCCACCTGGCGCCAGGCCCGCCACTGCCGACGTACCCCAACCTGGAGACCTGGATCTGGGTCCCGCCGTCGCAGTGGCAGCCGTTGGAGCTGTCGGTGACCGCGGGCTCGACCACGGTCCACGTCGAGGCGCGGCCGGTACGGATGGAGATCGACTCCGGTGAGCGGGACCAGATGAAGTACTCCGCGGCCGCGATCGACTCCGACCTGGTCTGCTACGACGCGGGCCGGCCATGGAACAAGTCGCTCGGCGACGACGCCGAGACCTCGTGTGGCTACACCTATATGACGACCTCGTCGGGCAACCCGTCCGGCGGAGATCGGTATCGCCTGACCGCATCGATCATCTACGAGGGCTCGTGGACGTGCGTCGGCCAGTGCACCGAGGCCGGTGGATCGCTCGGCGAGGCCCCCGGCCCGACCGGCACCGAGTCCGTCGATGTCCAAGAGCGCCAGAGCGTGGTGGTGGACTAGATGACCGTCCAGGAGCAGCCGCCTCCCCCGTCGCCGTTCGGCCCGGGGACGTCCGGTGACGGCGTACGCCGGCCGACGTCGCGGCAGCAGCGTCGTGAGGAGCGAGCCCGGGCCAAGCGGGCCGAACGAGCCGCCGGAGCCGAGCGCCGACCACGCCGGCCCTACGGCCAAGTACTGCTCGCGATCCTGCTCATCGTCGGATGCGCGCTGGGCGCCGCCGTGGCGTTCACCAAGGCCGGTGACACCACCTCGGTCGTGGCCGTCACCGACGGTGTCGCCCGCGGCGAGACGATCACCCGAGACGACCTCACCACGACCCGGGTCGCCGGTGTCGACGGTGCCGTTCCGGCCGACCAGCTCAACGACCTGGTCGGACGGACCGCGGTGGTCGACCTGCTTCCGGGCCAGGTCGTCATCGAGTCGGCGTCGAGCAGTGACCCGATCCCGGCGGCGGGCGAGACGCTGGTCGGCGCCGCGCTGGAGCCGTCGCACGTCCCGGACGGACTGGCGGCCGGTGACAGCGTGCGAGTGCTGGCGGCTCCCGAGGAGGGTGCCGAGCCCGATCCCAACGCCGCGGAACTCGCGGTGGCGATCGTCTACTCGATCGACGACTCCGAACTCGTGAACAGTGGAGCGGGAGCACGCCTGGTCACGCTGATCGTCCCGGACGGTGACGCCAACGCGGTCGCGCTCTACGCGTCGTCGGACCGCATTGTGCTCGTCGAGACGTCCTTGGCCGGGGGTGGGGCCTGATGCTGATTGCGGTCGGTGGCGAGAAGGGCTCGCCAGGTGCCACCACCACAGCGGTCGCCCTGGCCGCTGGCTGGCCGAACCCGGCCGTGGTGGTCGAAGCCGACCCCGGCGGCGGCGATCTCGCGCTGCGGCTGCGGCTTCCGTCCGGAGAGGCATTGCCCCCGACCCCGACCGTACTCACGCTGGCCGCTGCGGCCCGAGCACATCTCGAGGACACGCAGTTGGTGGTTCGACACGCTTCTGGGTTGTCGGACCGGGTGGGGGTGGTCCCCGGCCATCTGTTGGCCGAGCAGTCAACCGGGATGGCCGGCGCGTGGGAGGCGCTGGCCGCTGTTTTGTCATGCTCCGATCTCGACGTGATCGTCGACGTCGGCCGGCTCGACTCGGGCTCGCCGGCGATGCCGGTCGCGGCTGCCGCGGACGCGGTCGTCGTCGTGGGACGACCCACCACCGCTGGTGGCCTGCGGCTCCGGGAGCGGATCAAGACCCTCGGCCCGGCGCTGGCCTCCCGGCGAGGCCGACCGGCCATGGTCTGGGCGGTCGTCGTTACGCCGCAGCGGCACGCGGACGCCTACACCGCCGATCTGCAGCACATGCTGAGCTCGGCCGGGATCGACCCGGTGAGCGTGGGACACGTGATCCTCGATCCGGCCGGTGCGGCCCGGCTCGACGAGGGTGAGAACCCGACCGGGCGACTGTCGCGGACGCCGTTGATGCGGTCGGCCCGGGAGCTCGCCAGCCGGCTGAGCTCATTGGACGCCCGGCATGTCGCCCGTGGCCCTGGCCGGCCACGAAACGGGCACGCCGGCGCGAACCCGGGATCACATCGCTTCAATCCCGAGGTGGTGATCTAGGTGGCCGTCCCTCGCGAGTTGGTGCTGCGACTGCAGGCCGAGGTCGGAGACCGGCGTACGGCCGAGCGGCAGGCTCGCCGGGCGCAGCGGCTGCCGGATCTGACGGGTGAGGCCGAGCGCCAGCACACCCGGCCGATCATCCGGTCGGTGGTCGAGGCCTACTCCCACCGGCTGGTCGAGACGACCGGGAGGGGTCTGCCGGACGAGATCCAGGTCGAACTGGTCCGGGCACTCGACGCCCGGCTGTTCGGGGCCGGCCCGTTTCAGCATCTGCTCGACAACGACAAGGTCGAGGACATCCACTGCAACGGCTACGACAAGGTGTTCGTCCGCTACGCCGACGGCGAGGACGAGCAGGTCGGTCCGGTCTGCGACTCCAACGAAGAGCTGGTCCAGATCCTGCAGGACCTGGCGAGCTACACGGGCCTGTCGAGCCGTCCGTTCGACACCTCCAACGTCGAGCTCGACCTGCGGCTCCCGGACGGGTCGCGGTTGTCGGCCACCCAGGGCGTGTCGCCATGGCCGACGGTGTCGATCCGCCGGCACCGGCATCCTGTCCTGGACCTGGCCCACGAACAGGATCTCGGCACCGTCGACCGCGAGCAGGCGAACTTCCTGCGCGCCGCGGTCCGGGCCAAGAAGAACATCATGATCGCCGGCGGCACCGGCGCCGGGAAGACCACGCTGCTGCGCGCCCTGGCGAGCGAGATCCCGTCGAGCGAACGGCTGATCACGGTGGAGCGGACTCTGGAGCTCGCCCTCCACGAGGACACCGTCGCCCACCCCAACTGCGTACCGTTCGAGGAGCGGCAGCCCAATGCCGAGGGCGAGGGCGGCGTGTCCCTCGCGACCCTGGTTCGCCGGTCGCTGCGGATGAGCCCCGACCGGGTGATCGTCGGCGAGGTGCTCGGCGACGAGGTCGTCACGATGCTCAACGCGATGACGCAGGGCAACGACGGCTCCCTGTCCACCATCCACGCCAACTCCGCCCTCGAGGTGATCCCGCGGCTGTGCGCGTACGCCATCCAGGCGCAGGAACGGTTGCCGATGGAGGCGACCCAGATGCTGGTCGCCGGGGCGCTCGACTTCATCGTGTTCATGCGCAAGGTCGACCAGCAGCGGCGGGTGATCGACTCGGTCATCGAGCTCACGGGCTACGACGGCGCTCGCGCGACCCATTCGCACGTGTGGAAGTCGCCGGGCCTCGGCGAGCGCGGCGTACGGACGGCGGCGCAGGTGACGTGTCTCGACGATCTCGTACGCGTGGGCTGGCAGCCTGGCGGTTGGGGCGGTGACGGCTGATGGTCGGGCTCGTCGTCCTGCTCGCGGCCGGTGCCGCGACCGGCGTCGTGATGTTGGTGGCCCTGGCGCGTGGCCATCGGTTGCAGCTTCCCGATCTGAAGCCGAGCGGCCTGTCGGAGGACGACCGCCGGCGCTTGATGATCGGACTGCTCGTCGTGGCCGGCGTCGCCGTCTTGACCCGCTGGCCGGTCGCCGTCGTCGCGGCGGCCGCGATCGTGCTGCTGTGGCCCCGGATCGTCGGTGCCTCCGGCGTCGGGCAGGCGGCGCTGGACCAGCTCGAAGCGCTGGCGATCTGGACCGAGTCGATGCGCGACATCACCCGTGCCTCGACGGGTCTCGAGGAGGCCATCCCGATCACGGCCGAGTCCGCGCCGGATGCGCTGCGCCCGGCGCTGCGGCGGCTGTCCGACCGGCTCGCCGCCCGCATCCCGCTCGACACGGCGCTGCGCGACTTCGCCGCGGACGCGGACGATCCCGGAGTCGACTACGTCGTGGCCGCACTCATCCTCAACGTACGTACGCGCGGCCCTGAGCTCGCCGCGGTGTTGAGCCGACTGGCCGACTCGACCCGGGCCGAGCTCGCCATGCGACAGGAGGTCGAGGCCGAGCGGCGTCGGCTCCGGCGGCACACCTGGATCATGTTCGGCATCATCGCGGCCTGGATCTGCGGGCAGCTTGTCGTGGCTCGTGACCACTTGGAGCCGTTCGGGGAGCCGATCGGCCAGGTCGTGCTCGCGGGCATCGTGGCCGCCTGGGTGTTCGCCGCGATGCGGGCCCGATCGCTGTCCGAGCCGGTGCGTCCAGCGCGGTTCCTCGGCACGCCGGAGCCGGTCGATCTCGGAGGCGGTGGCTTCCGGTGAACGGCTGGGTCCTGCTGATGGGCGCGGGTATCGGACTCGGCGTCGCCCGGATCGTGTGGCTGCTCGCGCCGCGGCGCGTGGACATGGTCGGGGCGGCACAGCGCTGGGAGTCGGCCCACGAGACCGCGACAGTGCATGTTCCCGGCGGGCTGGGTCGGCCTACGCTGCAGACCCGGCTCGGCCGGATGCTCGCTGTGCGCCTGGGCCGGCACGGCATCCAGATGCAGCAGATCCGCCAGGACCTCGCCATGGTCAACCGCGATCTGGAGAGCTTCCTCGTCACCACAGTGCTCAAGAGCCTCGCCGGCCTGGTGCTGCCGTCGGTGCTGTACGCGTTCCTGACCTCGGCCGGCGCATCGCCGCCACCCAGCTCGCCACTGATCTTCGGCCTCATTCTCGCGGTGGGCATGGTGTTCCTCTCGATCGAGCAGCTGCATCGCGAGGCCAACGACCGACGGGACGAGCTCCGACGCACCCTGTCCACCTACCTCGACCTGGTCGCGATGGCGATGGCCGGTGGGCGGGGCCACCCCGAGGCGCTGCCGATGGCGGCTCAGATCGGCAGCGGTTGGACGTTCGAGCTCCTCGAGGACACCGTCGTCGGCGCCCGCGACGCCGGCACGACGCCGTGGGCCGCGCTGGGCGAGCTCGGCCGCCGGTGCGACATCAGCGAACTGCGAGACCTGGCGGTCGCCGTGAGTCTCGTCGCGGACAACGGCGCCCGGGTCCGCGAGACGCTGATGGCCCGGGCCGAGTCCTTGCGGCAGAGCCGGATCACGGCCGCCCAGGAGGACGCGAAGAAGCGCTCGGACTCGATCGAGTGGAATCAGCTGGTCATCGCGGGCGGCTTCGTGCTCTGGCTCTTCTATCCGACCGTGGTCAACCTGTTCAACCAGTGAGGTGGAGACGTCTGATGCATGTTCCAGTGAGAGGAGGAAGCGGGATGCGTGTCTTGGTGACAGCGTGGATCTGGTGGCAGACCCGCCTGGCCGCAGCTCGCCGAAACGAGGATGGCTGGGGCGCCATCGAGTGGATGGTGATCATCGTCAGCGTCGTGGGCTTGGCCTACGCAGCGAACGAGGCGGCTGGCAACTTCCTGGAGGAGAAGGCGCAAGAGCTCTTCTGATCAAGAGGACGTCGAACATGGGCATCCGGGTGCGCTCAGGTAACGACACGGGGTCGATGTCGATCGGCCTCGTGATCGTCCTGCCCATCCTGATGCTCGCCCTCGGCGCCAGCGCGCAGTACTTCGTCAAGGTCGACGCCGAACGGACGGCAGCGGCGGCTGCCGAGGAGGGCGCCGCGGCGGCCCGCCGCTTCGACGGGTCGGCCCAGGCGGGCCAGGCCCGGGCGCAGGACTTCCTCAGCAGCGTCGGCAACGACTCCCTCGAGAACGTCGAGGTCAGCGCGACCCGCAGCGGCACCGAGGCGTCGGTCACCGTGACCGGCACCGCGGACTCGCTCGGCTGGCTGCCGTTCCTCGACCGCGACATCTCCGAGACGTCGACCGGCCCCGTCGAGCGGTACACCCAGTAGGCGACGGCGATGACACGACGACGCGACGAGAGCGGGACGATCCCCATGGAGCTGGTGATCATCGCGCCCATACTCGCCATCCTGCTGGCGATGCTCGTCGTCGCCTGGCGGGTGTCCGAAGCCGGCAACCAGGTGACGGCCGCCGCGGCCGAGGCGGCCCGCGCGGCCTCGCTCGAACGCAGCGTCGACCTGTCGGCGGCCGCCGGTCAGGAGGCGGCGCGGCGGACCCTCGAAGACCGCGGCCTGTCGTGCGCCGATCTCGATGTCGTGGTCGACGTGTCGTCGTACGAGCCGGGTGGCTACGTACGCGCCACCGTGCGCTGCACGGCAGACCTGTCGGAGCTGTCCGTACCCGGCGCACCGGGGAGCTGGACCGAGGAAGCCTCGTTCATCGAGCCGATCGAACAGTTCCGGGGTGGCTGATATGAACCCGTCCCGGCAGAAGTTGTCTCCCCGACGTTGCCCCCCGGGGCAACTGGCGGCTGACAACTCCTCGGTGTGGCAGCGGGTACGGCACCGACGCGACGAGGTCGGGGCGGCGCTCGCGGTCTGGCTCGTGGTCGCGGCGGTGCCGATCGGCTACGGCCTGACCGGCTACATCTACGACGGAGGCAAGGTGCGCGAGGCGCAGCAGATGGCGTACCGGACCGCGGAGAAGGCGGCTCGGCTCGCGGCCGACCAACTCTCCACGGCGAGCCTGCGCTCTGACGGCAACGTCGCCGTCGACCCGGCCGCGGCCCAGCAGGCTGGTGCGGCGTACCTGCAGGCGGCCGGCTTCGACGGAACGGTCGCGGTCGACGGCGGCGGAACGGTGACGGTCACGGTGTTCGACACCGTGGACATGAAGGTCTTGAGTGGCATTGGCGTCGACTCGGTCGACATCGAAGAGTCGGCATCGGCGGAGTCGATCAATGCCGATACCCAACCGGAGGACGTGTGATGAGGCGGCTCAGCCAGTGGGTACGCGCCGTGGTCTCCCTCGTGGGAATGGCCGTGGTTCTCGTGGGCACACCGTTGGCGCTGATCGCCTGGGTGGGCAACCCGATCCCGCCCGAGGGTCTGTCCTGGAACGCCGACTTGACCGACAGCGCCCTGATCGGGCTGCTGGCCGTCGTCGTGTGGGTGATCTGGGCCCAGCTGCTGGTCGGCACGATCGCCGCGGTCATCGAGGAGATCCGCGGCGTCGACGTCGGGTCGCTCCCGGGCATCCTCGGCAGCCAGCGCGACCTGGCCCGGCGGGCGGTCGCGACCCTCGCCGTCGTGGTCGTGTCGTCCACGACAGCCGCGACCGCCGCGTCGGCGGCCGTGGGATCGCACCAGGCCGTGACCGCTCGGACCGGCGGCGCCCACGCGCATCGCGAGCCCGAGGCGGAGGTGCCGCAGGAGCGGCGGGACGACCTCCGGATGGCGACGGTGACGCCTCAGCAGTCGGATCTGTGGACGATCGCCGAACGACACCTGGGCGACGGTCAGCGGTGGACCGAGATCCGCGAGCTCAACCAAGGCCGGGTCATGGCCGACGGGCGGACGTTCCGGTCGGCGAACCTGCTGCAGCCGGGCTGGCAGCTCCTGATGCCGCCGGACGCCACGGACCTCCCGCTCGCCTCGGAAGCCGAGCCGGAGACGATCCAGCCCGCGACGACGCCGTACACGGTCAAGCCGGGCGACAGCCTGTCGGCGATCGCGGAGCGGCTCCTCGGCGACGCCAACCGCTACGGCGAGATCTTCGCGCTCAACGCGGGCCGACCGCAGCCGGACGGCGGTCGGCTGACCGACCCGGACGAGATCTGGCCGGGCTGGAGTCTGGAGATCCCGCGCGCCGACGGGCGTACGACGCCGGCGCCGCCGCAGGAGGAGCGGGACACCGACCGGCCGAGCCGGCACGGACAGGACGAGCCGCCGCAGTCGCAGACCGACGCCGAACCCCCGGCCGAGGAGCCTGCGGCGCCGCCGCAGAACGTGGAGCCCCAGCAGGTGCCGGAGCAGCAGACGCCTCCGCGGCAGGAGCCGGAGCAGGCTCCCCCGAGGGGCGAGACGGACCAGACGCCGCCGCAACAGGAGCCGGCTCCACCGCGCGAGCAGTTGGAACAGGACCAGGACCGGGCCATGCCGCCACAGGAGTCCGAGCTCGTCACCCCGCCGCCGGCGAACGAGCCGGGGCCGCGCGACGACACCGAGACCTTCGTGCCGCGGGACGAGGCCGAGCCGCCGGCGGCCGAGCAGTCCGAGCCGGTGCCGGCCGACGCCAGCGCCTCGGATTCGTCGGCCTCCGACGACGAGCCCGGCGTACCCGTCGTCGCGGTGGCCGGCGTCGGCGCCATCGTGGCCGCGGGCCTGGTCGGTCTGCTTCGGTTGCGGCGTACCTGGCAGCGGGCCCGCCGCAAGCCCGGCCAGCGGGTGCCGGAGGCCGATGCGGCATCGGTCGCGCTCGAGAAGTCGCTGACCACCGGCGCGGACATCTCCGGTGTCGACCTCGTCGACGGCGCTCTGCGAGGCCTGCTCGCCTGGTGCGGTACGGGCGGCAACAACGGCGTCCTGCCGGTGATCCAGTTCGCCCGGATCACCGAGGTCGGGGTCGAGCTCTACCTGGCCGAGCCCGCGGAGCTGCCGGAGCCGTGGGAATCGATGCACGCCGAGACCGCCTGGAGCCTGGCGCGTGACGCCGAAGGCTTCGCCGCCTTCAACGACGGCGGCATGGCGCCGTACCCCGCGCTGGTCTATCTCGGCAACGACGACGAGGACGGCGAGGTCCTCGTCGACCTGGAGTATCTCGGGACGCTCGACCTCCATGGACCGTCCGAGCAGACCGAACGCATGCTGGCCGCGCTCACCGCGGGGCTGGCGACATCTCAATGGGCCGACCACGTGGACGTCACGATCGTCGGCACTCACCCCGGCCTCGAAAGGGAGCTGAGGACCGGGCGAGTCCGCTACCTGCCCGAGGTGGGGGACCTGTTGAGCGACCTGGCGATCCGCGCCCGGGAGGACGCGGCCGCCTGGTCCGAGCTGGAGGTGGGCGATGTGACCGACGCGCGTGTGCAGAAGCAGTCAGAGGCCGCCGGTCTGGTCGTACCAGAGATCGTGTTGCTTGCCGTCGAGGTCACCCCGGAGCAGCGAGAACAGCTGGCCAGCGTGCTCGAGGACCTGCCGCGCGTCGCCGTGGCGGCCGTGTCGACCGAGTCAGGCGTCGGCCAGTGGCGACTGCGTCCCGACACCGACGACGACGACAACAAGACCTGGGTGCTCGACCCGGTCGGAGTCCGCCTGAACCCCGCCCGGCTCGACGACGAGACGTACGCCCGGATCCTGGACCTGCTGCACGCTGCCGATCGGGAGCCCGAGGGCGAGCCCACTCCGCTCCGTGAGCCGGTCCCGACGCTCGACGCCCAGCCGGTACGCCACATTGCGCCGGTGCCCACCGCGGGCGAAGTCGACTCCGAGTGGAGCGACGACCCGGAGGCCACCGGAGAGCCGACCAGCACCCGCTACAACTTCGGTCTGAACTGCCCGCCGGTGATCGACAACCTCGGTCCGCCTCGGGTCATCTACCCGGCCGTCGAGATCCCGGAGAACCGAATGCCCCGGGTGCTCGCGTTCCTCTCCTACATCGCCGAGAACCGTGGCTGCTCCCACGAGCAGCTCGACGAGGCGATGTTCCCCGGCGCCCGGGTCAACCCGGACACGCGTACCCGCTACATCAACTACGCCCGCACGCTGCTCGGGAAAGGCGACAACGGCATGGACTACCTCCCTCGACGTAACTACACCGACCTCTCCTCCGAGGTCGTGACGACGTGGGATCTGTTCCACAACCTGGTGGGCGACGACCCGTTCACCGCGCCGACGGACAACTTGGAGCGGGCGCTGAGCCTCGTCCGGGGTCGGCCCTACGAGGGTGGCAAGGCAGTGTGGTACGGCTGGTCCGAGCACTCGGCCCGGCGCAAGTACGACCTCATCGCCGACACCGCCTGTGCGCTTGCGGACCGGCGCTACTCCGCCGGCCAGTGGCGGTCCGCCATCGATGCGGCGATCGTCGGCTGGTCGGTGGAGCCGGTGCAGCAATGGCTGTGGCGGGTCCACATCCAGGGTCTGCGGGCGCTGGGCGACATCGACGAGGCCCGCCGGGTCGCCCTCGAGCGCAACGCGTTCTCCGAAGAGCTCGAGTTCGAGCTGGAGCCCGAAACGGCCCGGATCTTCGACGAGCTCGGCATCTTCGACAGCTACTCCTACGTGCACTAGAGCGGCTGCGACCGCGCGAAACTACTGAATGTCACCGACGGTGACAGCTTTCGCGGGTGTCCGGGTCCGGTGTCCGCCTCCATGTCCGGCTCGCTGAGCAGCGTTGAGCCGCATGGACGTTGTCAACCAGTGCAATGCCGTGGATCGACTGAACGCCGACTGGACATACTCCCCAGACTCATCCATAGCCTCCGAGCAGGTACAGCGATGGTCGCACCGTTGGGTGGCGCTCGCCGGGTGTGAGACGCCCGCCGACGTCATGGCCGCCTGCCAGTTCTCCGACAGCTTCAGCGACGGTGCACTGTGCGCGCTGTTACGGATCGTCAACGGTCGTTACCAGGGCAGTGCCCTGGCCGCGCATCTGCTGCTGCGGTGCCTGCTTCCGCCGGCGATGCGGCAGCACTTGTCGCGCTCCGCGTACGAGACGTCCGACCCGGGTGACACGGTCGCGATGCTCATCGCCGGTGTCGTCGAGGCGATCGCGACGTACCCGTTCGACCGCCGGGCCGGCGTCAAGGAGCACCTCCTGGACTGCACCGGCACCGTCTTCCGCCAGAAGGCGCGGACAACCACGCCGGTCCATCGGGCCGCGCGAGGCGGCGAGCGGGAGGTGCCCTACGACCCGGCCGCACTGGTCCGGGCGGCGGACCAGGCCGACGAGGTGACCGCGGACCCTCTCGTGCAGGCCGCCGAGACCCTGGCGGCCGCGCTCCGTCGTGAGGCGATCAGCCTGGCCGGTGCCCGGCTCGCCACCCGGCAGCACGCGTTCGCGCTCTGAGCTCGCCCGCGTCACCACGTTCTCGTGGTACGTGCGCACTCTGCATGGCGCCGAGCCCATGCAGAGTGCGTACGGGCCGTGCAGAGTGCCGCTCGCCGGGCTCCGTGCCGTACCGGGCGCCGAGCCGTCACGGCAAGTGACAGAAGTTCTCACGATCCGCGATCAGGCTGTCCGGATCGGTGTCCGGGTCCGCTGAATGCACTGGCGGCATGAGCGCCGGTGACCAGCGAAACGCCCTCGACCGGGTGAATGCTGAGTGGACCCTCACCCAGGCCTCGCCGCAAGCGGAGGCGCAGGTGCGGCAGTGGGCGGATGAATGGCCAGCCCTCGCCGACTGCGAGTCCCCCGCCGGCGCCCTGACGGCCTGCTATCGCTTCGACGAGTCGAGTGACGCCGCACTCCTGACGCTGCTGCGGATCGTGCACGGCGCTGGCCTCGGCCGCGACCTGGCGGCCCGGCTGGTGTTGCACTCGCTGCTCGGACGAGCGGTACGGGAGTTCCTGCCGCGACTGTCACGGGCGTTCGACGACCCGGGCGACGCCGCCTCGTCGTTGCTCGCGGCCGTCGTCGAGGCGATCGCGACATACCCGGTCGACGCGCAGCAGCCGCGGATCAAGCGCCACCTGCTCACCCGGACCGGGACGATCTTTCGCCGCGAGGCGCGCGCGTTCGACCGGATGGATCGCCGGACCCAGGCCGTGCGGGGCCGACGCGAGATCCCCTGCGATCCGGTCACACTCGGTGCCGCGATCGACGGCATCGCCGAGGCACCCAAGGATGCCCTCGTCGAGGCGACCGAGGCGCTGGCGGCCGCGGTCCGGCGCCAGGTCATCAGCCGGGACGACGCCCGCCTGGTGGCCCGGCATCATCTGGCCGGTCGGCCGGTCCCCTTCGCGGAGCTCGCCGCCGAGCTGGGCATCTCGGAGGCCGCCGTACGCCAGCGCTGCTCCCGGATCGTGCGCCGTGTCGTGGCCGCCGCCGACGCCGTCGCCTGACCGCGAGAACCGGTCGATCGGCTGTCACAACCTCCTCGGACGGCTGCCTGTTAGTGGCGGAGTGGGTCGAGACCGAACGGCCGCGTTGGAGGAGATGCCGATGTCGAGAGGGCAGCCGGGACCAGCGCCGAACGACGCCGAGCGGATCGTCGCCGACGCGTGGCAGCGGGTGCTCGAGCTCGTCGACCGGCTGAGCGAGCATCCGATCGACGCGGCGACCTATAGCGAGCTGCGGACCTACCTCGCCTCTGACGCCTTCGACGCGGTCGCCGCGTACGAGCAGGTGACCGCGGACGGCGTGGCCGCGCTACTCGCCCGGGTCGACGAGCTCAACCGGCGAACAGGACTCGCCGTCGTCGAGCGACCCGGACCCGAGGCGGAGGACGACTCATGAAGCGGCCGTTTCGACGCGAGTCGCTGGCCGGCCGCCGGTCCGGCCGAGCAAAGTGGGCCCGCCGTCCTTCGCGGCACGAGCCGGCCCGGCACTCGAGCGAAGGCGAGTTGGACTCCCCGGTGGGTCAGTGGACCAACGGCTCCAACCTCAAGACCAAGGCGGCCACGGTCGCGATCGTCGCCGCACTGGCGCTGAGCCCGGCGGGCGTCGTGGTGGGTCTGGCCGCCGCATCGAGCGGATCCGCGCCGACGACGGACACCAGGGTCTCCGACACGCGTGGTGAGCAGGCCGCCGTCGAGGAGTTCGCGGCTCGCTTCGTCACGACGTGGCTGGCGGCGAACGCGAACAACGCCGAGGAGCGACTGTCGGGGCTGGTCGAGATCCCGGACGGCGCCGAGTTCCCGTCCACGGGGCTGCAAGCGACCGATCCGACGGTCGCCGACGTGGATCAGGTGAGCGGCGGCCTGTGGTCGGTGACCATCGCGGTGACGGCGACCGCCGCGCAGTCCGATCAGGGCGTACGCCGGTTCTACACGGTCCCGGTCGTCTATGACGCCGGTCAGCTCGTAGCGCTGGCACTCCCGTCGCCGGTCGCAGCACCGACCATGGCCGAGACGCCGAGTCTCGGCTACCCGAGCGACCTGACCTCGGCGCATCCGGCCTGGCGCACCGTGGCCGGTTTCATGACCGCCCTGCTCGCGGGTGGCGGCGACATCACCCGCTATCTGACGCCGGGAACCCACGTGGCGCCGGTGCTGCCGGTGCCGTTCGGCGAGGTGCGGATCAACCAGATCGCCACCCAGGCCGAGGTCGGCGTCGAGCCCGAGCGGACTCCCGCCGACGGACAGCAGCTGGCGGTGCTGGTGACCGCCGTCGGCGGCGCCTCGACCACCGACGGCGGCGGTCTCACGGTGCAGTACGCGCTGATCCTCACCGGTCGGGACGGCCGGTGGGAGGTCACCGAAGTAGAGGCGTCCCCTCACCTCGAGGACGGATCCGGGGACGTGGCAGGCGAGCTGTCGAACGACGGCTCACCCGTGGAGGAGGAGCAATGATTATTGACCTGGTAGGCCAGACCGCCAGCTCGATGTACGGCCTGGTCGGATTGTCGGGGTGGTCGACGCACCTGATGGCGTCGGTCGTCCACACCGTCTCCGAGTCGGCCGTCGCCCAGGCACCGGGCGACGACGGCCTGATCGACTGGACCTCGCGCAAGCTGCGTGAGTTCCGGATCCTGATCTTGCTGGCGGTCTGGGTGTTCGTCGCCGGCATGGTCGGCTTCGTGTACGCCCGGACCAAGGGATCGTGGGGCGCGACCCTGGCCGCGATCATCCTCGGCGCGATCGTGCTCGCCGGCGTTCACAACATGGACGACCTGCAGGGCAACGTCGGCGCCGAGATCGACAGCGCGCCACGGGTCGACGGCGCTGGCTTGACCGTCCGATAGCGGGCGGTGAGCGCCGTGGCTCCCGACGTGACCCAGGACGGCGACCAGACCGAGGTCGTCCGCTGGTACACCCACGCCCGCAGGTTCCCGATCCTGATCGGGAAGGCCGGCATGAACGGGGATCCGCTGCCGGGCGGGCCGTACACGTCGACTCAGGTCGTCGCCTGGTTCGGCACGCTGGCCGGGCTGTACTTCACCCGCGACATGTGGGGCCAGTTCGGCGACTTCATGAACGCCGTGGTGCTGCTCGGCGTGCCGATCGCCGTCGGGTGGGCGGCGCGTTGGATTCCGCACGACGCGCGCAACCCGGTGCTGATCGCGGCCGGCTGGGTGCGCTGCTTCGGAGCGCCGCCGGCCGGTCGGGTGGACGGCCTGCCCGTGCGCCAGCGCAGCCCCTACCGGCTCCGGCACCAGTTCGTCGTCGACCCCCGGTCGTATGCCGCCACGTCGTCTAGCGCCGAGATTGCGCGTCTTTCCCCTCGGTCGTGGCCGAGCACTTTGGCCGGCGATGCCGCAGGCGGGGAAGACGCGCAATCTCGGCGCGAAGGTGACGACCTGCGGCTGACCGACGTGCAAGCGCTGTTGGCGAATCGGAGGTGACTGATGCGCTCGGCGATCTCGACCCTGTCGGGAAACCTGATCTGGTCGCGCCACGGCGCCGTCTGGGCCGGCTGGCGCCTGACCGGACTGTCCTACGGACACCGGCCGATCAAGCACAAGCGCGAGATCCGGACCCTGCACCAGGCGCTGATGCGCGGCTTGATGGGTGAGTCGCTGTGGCTGGGCACGCGGGCCGGCCTCGACCCGCACGCCGTGGTCGAGCGCGTACTCGACGGCGTCGACGTCAACGCGCATCCGGACTGGGCCGCCGAGTGCGCCGCGACATTGGACAGCCTGGCCGAGATCGGTCCGGGACAGCGGGCGCTGTGGCTGTGGGTGCCCCTGAGCGACCATCGGGCCCAGCGGCTGGCCGAGCCGTTGCGGGCCGCGCTCAACAACCTCCGCGACGCCGCGGGTCTGCCGCGGGCGTCGGTGTCCGACGACGAGCTGGAGCGACGCCTTATTCAGGCCGACCAGGTGGCCAAGGTGATCCCGGCCGTCTTCGACCCGCAGCCGGTCACGCCGGCCCAGACCACGTGGCTCTTCCTCCACGCGCAGCAGCGCGGCCTGTGGCTGGACCTTGACCTCCCCGACGCCGCCGGCGACGACGCCGACCTGCTGCGGTCCGGCTGCGAGCTGGGCAGCCCGATCGTCGACGAGGGCGCCAAGTCCGACCACCGGCAGGGGCTTCGCCATGTCCTCGCGTCGCCGGAGCGGCGACGGTTGGTGAAGCTCACGTCGGACGGTCCGGAGGGTCGGCTGGTCGACTCCTACCAGCAGCTCCGCGTGCTGTCGCGACTACCTCGACAGGGGATGGTCTTCCCTGGCTCCGAGATCATCGGCCACATAGACAAGTGCGGCCTCGACGTCGACTGGGCGATGCGGATGCGGGTCCGCTCGTCCGACGACGCGGCCAAGCGCAACCGCAAGGCACTGGTCAACCTCAACGACCAGATCTATCAGCGCTCCGAAGAGGTCAGCGTCCGGCACACCGACCTGGACGACATCAAGGACGCGCTGTCGGAGTACACGACGATCCTCGCCCGCGACCACAACGAGGTCGAGGTCGAGGCCACCACGCTGCTCGCGATCGCGGGCGGCACACCCGACGACTGTCTCGACCAGGGCCGCGAGCTCGACGAGTTCATGAGCGGTTTCGAGGCGAAGACCACGGCGCCGATCGGTCACCAGAGTGAGTTGTGGCAGGTGATGCTCCCGGGGTTCCCGGCGACCAAGATCGTTGCCGACTTCGCCCACCCGTCGACCTCGTCGACGTGGTCTGCGGCCGTGCCGTTCATCGGTGCCGACCTCGGCGACTCCCGCGGGCTGGCGTTCGCGATCAACCTGACGACCGGCGTTCCGGGCGTCGTCCACCTCGATGTGGCCGGCGCATCCTCGCGTGGCCAGTCCGGATCGTTCGCGCTGATCGGCGAGAAGGGTGGCGGCAAGTCGTACGCGATGAAGAAGATCGCGGCCGGTGTGATCGACCAGGGCGGCCGGGTCATCACGCCCGACCGTACGCCGTCCGGCGAGTGGGCCCGGTGGGCGACGTCGATCACCTCGTCGGTGGTCGCCGACTGCACCGACCCGGCCTTCAGCCTGTGTCCGCTGCGGTTCTTCGGACCCGACATCGGGTCGCGGGTCGCGCACTCGTTCTTCATCACGCTGCTCGGGGTCGCCGCCGACGACGACGCCGGCACCCTGCTCGGCGAGATCCTGCACCCGGAGTACCTCACGACCCATCGGATCGACTCGTGCGGCGACCTGCTCGCGCATCTCACCAGCGCCGACTCGTTCACCGACCTTGACGACCGGCAGCTGGCGAAACAGCTCGCCCGGCGGATGCGTACCTACGCCAACAAGGACCTCGGCCGGGTGATCTTCGACCCCAGCCTGCCGTCGCTACCCGAGTCGTGGCGGGCACTGGTCATCCGTACGCACGACCTCGAGCTGCCGACCCGGGATCAGCTCAACCACGAGCACCTGTTCCGCGGGCTGCGCATCGAGGCCAAGTTCGGCCGTGCCATGTACGCCCTCGTCGCGGCGATGGCTCGGCAGGTCTGCTTCGCCGATCCGACCGAGCCGGCCTTGTTCCTGGTCGACGAGGCGCACTTCCTCACGGCGTCGCCGGAGGCCGAGCACGAGGCGAAGCTCTTCCTCCGCGACGACCGCAAGCACGGCTGTGCGTTGGGAGTCGCCTCCCACGACGCCGAGGAGGACTTCGGCTCGGCGACCCTGTGGGGACTCATCCCGACCCGGATCCTGATGCGGCACCAGGACCGCACCATGGCGGCGCGTGGGCTGGCGCGCCTCGACCTCGACCCGACCGACGACGATCTGCTCGACCTGATCCAGCACCAGACGTCGCCGCCGGACCGCAGCACGTTGATCGTGCCCGAGCACCGCCGCGGCGAAGCGCTGATGCGTGACGTGCACGGCCGGACCGGGTTCATCAAGGTGCTGCCGCACGCCCTGTCGCACCGTGCCGAGGCCGCCAACACCACACCCGAACGTCCCGGCGGCACCCTCGCCGAAGTCGCCCAGGTCGGGGCCGGTCCATGAGCCGGACCCGACCCCCTGGCGCCGAGATCGCACCGATGTCTCGCTCGGTCCAACCAGCCTCGCTCGTTCCTCGCTCGGCGGCCAGGCCCATCCACGGACGCTCGCGAGACATCGGTGCAATCTCGGCGCGACATGGCGGGCGCTGGCGTCGGCTCGTCCGGCGAGCCTGGACGCTGCTCGTACTCACGCCGCTGCTCGTCATGCTGTCCGCCTCTCGGGCCGTCGCCGACTCCGACGTCTCGCGACCGGCGGCCGCATTGTCGTGGATGGAGCTGCACGACTCGCGAGGCATCTCGATCTGGGACTACGACCTGTCGCTCGACCGCGGCGGCATCACGAGTCCGCTAAAACTGATCTGGTCGGTGTTCGCCGACATCGGCTGGCATGTCTACTCGTGGCTCGTCGGGTCCGCGATGTGGCTGATCGACTTCACCCTGTCGTTCGGCTGGCTGGAGCCGTTCGAGCGCCCTGCCGAGGCGGTGTCGGACTCCCTCGCCGACGTCATCAGCCGATTCGGCGCGTTGCCCGTCCTGCTGACCTTGGCGGCGGCGGTCGCGGCCGTGCTGATGATGGCCGGCCGGTTCGCCACCGGGTTGTACGAGTTCTTCGCCGCCGCCACGGTCGCCGCGCTCGCGATCGGCGTCCTCGCCTCGCCCATCGACTACGTCACCGGCGGCGACTCCTGGCTCATCCAGGCGCGTGACCTCGGTCTGGAGGTGGGCGGCTCGCTGTCGGCCGAACCCGGTCGACATGCGTCGGCTGAGCCCGAGGAGATCCGGGTCGACCTGTCGGAGCAGTTGGCCGACATCTTCATCCGGGCCCCCCATCAGCTGGTCAACTACAACGCCGTCATCGACGGCACGAAGTGCGAGGACGCCTACGACGCCGGACTACGGATGGCACACGCCGAGTGGAAGTCGACCAGGGTCGACGGGATGCCCGCCCATCAACTGGTCGACTCCACGACCGGCGAGCCGATCGAGCTTCCGCCGGGCATGAGCCTCGGCGACGCCTACGGCATCTCCGACGACGCGGTCGCCTCCCAAGCGCAGTTCAACGAAGTTCCGGAGCAACGCAGCATCGTCGAGGAGTGCGATCCGGCGCTCGGCGACGCTGCCGCGAACCCGTCGTTCACCCAGGTGATCAACACCCTGGCGCTCGGCGTGGGCGGCATCTTCCTGGTGATCTTGGCGCTCGCCCTGTGCCTGGGCGTCTGGGCGTCGGCGATCTACACCCTCGTGCTGGCCATCAAGGCGCTGTGGAACCTGGTCGCCGGCATCCTGCCCGGCGGACAGCGACTCGGATTGACCCGGACCATCTCCGAGGTCGTCATCGCCTTGATCGTCGTGCTGGCCGCCGTCGTCTTCCTGATGGCCTACCTCCAGGTCGTCACGGCCGTGTTCAACAGCGCGGACGGCCCACCGATGAAACGCTTCGCCCTGCTGGACCTCCTGTTGATCGCCGGTCTCATCGTCTGGCTGCGGATGCGCAAAGCGCTCAAACGCGCGGCCGCCACGTTGGCGCAGAAGCTGGCGGCCCGGCCCAAGTCGAAGCCGACGAAGGTCGGATCGGCGTTCGGTGCCGGCAACCGGTGGCAGCAGGCCCGCCACGTCGGCTCGCGTACGCGCCAGGCGGTCGGGTCCGTACGCCAGGGCGCCGCGGTCGGCGGCCGTGGAATCGCGACCGCCGGTCAGGTCGGCGGCAAGGCCGCCGGTGCGGGTGCCTTCGCCGCGTTCGCCGGTGTCTGGGGTGGGGTCAAGGGCGTGAAGTGGTCGAAGGGCAAGGTCGCACCGCGCATGCAACCGGTGATGGCCGACGAGTCGGCCGCGGCCAACGCCGAGCCGGCCACGAAGGTCGAGTCGACCGCGGGCGGGCCGCCGGAGGCCACGACTCCGGGTGCGACGCCGGGGCGTGGTCCGGACGGTCGGCCGCCGCGACATTCGCAGGCGAGCCTCGCGCGCCAGCGCGCTGTCCAGCGGCAGCTGTCGGTGCGTTCGCACCCGGCGGTCAGCCCGATCCGGGAGCATCCGCCGACGCCGGAGCCGGCGACCAAGCCGCCACCCGAGCCGAGTCCGCCGGAACCCGCGCAAGTGTCGTCGGCGAGGGGCAAGTCGTACGACCGGGTGGTGAGCAACGGACACGTCCACTACGTACGGCGGGCGCCGAACAAGCAGGACCAGCGCGATCCGACCCGGGTGCCGATGTGACCAGACGGCGATGGGTGATCGTGGCCCTGGCGGGCTGTCTGGTCACCATGGCGCCGCTGTTTGCCGTACCGCTGATCGTCGCGGTCTTGGTGGCGGGCGGCGCGGCCGCCGACGGACGGGCGGCCTGCGGCAACAACACCGGCCTGACCCAGATCGACGCCGACAGCTCCGGCACCAGTGCCTCGCTCGCGGATCTCGACGAGAAGCAGCGCGCCATCGCCGGAACCATCATCCTGGTCGGACAGCACCGCGGCATCGATGTCAACGGGATCATCTCGGCGCTGATCACCGGCTACCAGGAGTCGAAGTACACGGTGTACGCCAACGACGGCGCCGGCGGCGATCTCGCACCGGAGCAGTACGGCATCGAACGATCGCTCGCGCTGCCGCACGACGCGGTCGGCACCGACCACGGCTCGCTCGGCGTCTTCCAGCAGCAGTGGCCGTGGTGGGGCACGCTGGCCGAGCTGATGGACCCGCAGACGTCGGCCGAGAAGTTCTACGCCGCCCTGGTCGAGAAGGTGCCGAACTACCCCGACCTGGATCCCGGCGACGTCGCCCAGACGGTGCAGGTGTCGGCGTACCCCGACGCCTATCACCAATGGGAGCCACTGGCCCGGCAACTGCTGGGCCACGCCGGTGAGCTCGGCGGCCAGATCACCACGTCGTCCGGACCGGGTGGCGGACCGGCGTCGGCGACCGGGGTGTCGAACCTGTGCGGCCCCGGCGCCGCGATGGACTGCGCACCGACCGGCCTCGACGTCGAGCGTGGCCTGACGCCGGACGCCCTGCGCGTGGTGCGCTGCGTCGACGAGCGGTTCGGCCGCCACACGTACCTCGGCGTCGGCGAGCGGTCGAGCAATCCGACCTCGGACCACCCGACCGGCCGGGCCGTCGACATCATGATCGACCGCTGGAACACCCGTCTCGGCAACGTCGAGGGCTGGCGCATCGCGCGCTGGGTGCAGGACAACGCGGCCGGGCTCGGCGTGACCTACGTGATCTTCGACGCCCAGATCTGGTCGACGGAGCGGGCCGACGAAGGCTGGCGGACCTACCAGCATCCGTCCGGCGCGGGCGACCCGACAGCCATGCATCGCGATCACGTGCACGTGTCGGTGGCCGGCAACTCCGCCGGGCAGCCGGAACTCAAGGGTCGGTGGCAGCCGCCGATGCGACCCGGCTCCTACTCGGTGACCGCCACGTTCGGCGCCTGCTCGAGCCTCTGGTCGTCGTGTCACACCGGCATCGACCTGGCGGCGCCGACCGGCACCACCGTCTACGCCGCACACGCCGGCCGGGTGACGACGGTGGGCTACGACGGAGACGGCTACGGCAACTACACAGTGATCTCGGTCGAGAACGTCGACGTCTACTACGCCCACCAGACCACGATCGACGTACGAGCCGGCGAGATCGTGGCCGCCGGCCAGCCGCTCGGCACGGTAGGCGCCACCGGCAACACGACCGGCCCGCACCTGCACTACGAGATCCGCGTCGACGACCAAGCGGTCGACCCCGATCCGTACATGGTCGCCCGTGGCATCGACCTCAGGGAGTTGGCATGAATCGTCCACTAGGCAGATGGCTGCTGGTCGGCGCCGTCATCGCCGGCCTGATCGGGATCGTGTGGCTGTGGCCGTCGACGCAGGAGGTCGAGCCGTCGGCCGACGAGGTCGTGCCGACCACACCGGAGACGACCGAGCCGTACCTCCTCGTCGGCCCGCCAGACCGCGGGGGCGGGCACGACGAGCACCAGTGGACCGAAGATCCGTGGCGACCCGTCGCCGCCGGCTTCGCCCGCGATTTCGCCGATCCGGGAACGAGCCTGGGCGACTGGCGGCAACGGGTCGGACGCTGGGTCTCGGACTACCTCGCCGAGCAGTACGAACACACCGCGCGCTACCGCATCCCGGTCGCCGGACTCGAACGGATCGTCGGGCCGAGGCACGCCGGCCAGGCCGTGACCGTCGTCGCGGTCTACGACACCGGTCTCGCCCTCAGCCTCCATCTCGAGGTCTTCCCCGACACGGGGTGGAAGGTCACCCAGGCGCTTCCCACCGAGCCCCCCGAGATCACCTGACGAGGCAGAGGGAGAACGCCATGGCCGCCGACAAGGACCAGGACAAGTCCGGCGACATCGTCTGGGCGGTGATCGGGGCCGCGCTGTTCGGCGTCCCGGCCCTGCTGATCACCTCCGCGAGCAGCGGCTGGGATCGCGCGCGAGTCTGGCTGCTGGAGCACGACGTTCTCCTGCCGGCCGCGTCCGATCCACTGCTTCCGGTCCCCGGCGCGGACGGCGCCGGACTCGACGCCGCGCGCCTGGCGATCGGGTTCGGCGCCCTCGCCGTTGTGTCGCTGACCCTCCGTTTGGTGTCTGGCCTCGCCCATGCGGGCCTGGCGCGGCGCCGGGTCCCGAACCCTCGCGAACGCTAGCCCCGATTCGTCCGGCGGGTGGCGCATCGTGCCCCGCGAAACGATCGTGGGCGGGACATCGTGCGCCACTCGTGGGAGTACTCGGGGTAGCGGCGACTAGGCTCGGGGTCCGCAGTCGACGAAGGGACTCCGATGGCGAAACGAGCGCGCACTCGGCAACCTGCCGAGACGGCCGGCGAAGTCGGCCCGCGGCAGCCGTGCCCGTGCGGATCCGGCAAGCGCTACAAGGCGTGTCACGGTGCCGCCGGCGGTGCCTCGCCGTACGTCCGGCGGCCGTTCGACGGTCTTCCGGGCGAGTGCGACTGGGTCGCCCTGCGCGAGTTCGTCCCAGCGGCGACGGCGACGGTGACGTTGTCCGACGGTGGCGACCGTACCGTCCTCGCCTGCTCGCTGCTCCCGATGGCGATGCCCGCGATGGTCCGGCCCGATGGCAACGTCTGGCTCGGCCTGCAGGTGCAGCACGGCTTCGGCGACCCGAGTCGCGACCTGACGTACGCACTGGATCTGGCCCTCGAGGCCGAGTCCGGGACGGACATCCAGGTCGTCGCCGATCCGGGTCCCGGGCCTCGGCTCCAGGATCGGATCGACTTGGACGCCGGCTTCGAGGTGGAAGTGCACGAGGGGTTCGACTTCTGGGTCGCCGACGTCGACGACCCGACCGGGGAGATCGCGGCCACGCTGGAATCGGCCAACGAGAGCGCGGCGCCGACGACCCGGCTCGCCGCAGCTGACGCGGCCTACTGGACGCGCATCGGCGACCGGGAGTTCCTGCGCTGGGTGCTGCCGCACGACGAGGACGCGGTGCTCGATGCCCTGGCGCGGCTGCACACGGCCGGCGAGGACCGGTTGCTCGACGACAGCCGGCTGATCGGATCGTTCCGGGCGTACGGACTGATCGTGCCGGTGTGGGAGTTCCCGAACGGCACCGGCGCCGACGACCTGGAGGAGCCGATCAGGGCGCTGGCCGGCCGACTGGACGATGCACTGGCGGCCAAGCAGCCGCTGTCCACGAGCGAGCGCGCCGCCCGCAGTGGGCTGGCCAGCCGACAGCTCACCATCCACTGAAGATCGCAGGTTGTTTGGCCCTGACACGCCGGAAATCGCAGTAATTACGCGGATCTCGTCAGCGAGAGGCAGCACCTTGCGTGCTCCCAGGGGCACAACTACTCTGTGGCCCAGCCCGGTTGTCGTTGTTTCCCCCGTCAGCGACAGCCGGGTCTATTCATGCCCGAGGGGTTACCGGCCGACGCAGCACCGGGCAGGACATGCAGCGCGGTCCGCCCCGTCCGGAGCCCAGCTCGGATCCGGCGATCGCCACGACCTCGATCCCGGCCTCCTCCAGCCGGGCGTTGGTCTCCACGTTGCGCTCGTAGGCTACGGCCACCCGGGGCGCGATCGCCAAGGTGTTGTTGCCGTCGTCCCACTGCTCCCGCTCGGCGGTTACCGGGTCGAGTCCGGTGTGGATCCAGCGCAGCTCGTCGATGGCCATCGCCTTCGCCGCCGCTTCGAAGAACGGGGTCGGCCCGGTCACGTTGAGCACGATGCCCTCGGGCGAGGAGGTATTCGCCGTGAGGGTGTACGCGACCAGCGAGCTCGCCACGTTGGGGTAGACCACGACCTTGTCGACGTCGACCATCGTGACGACCGTGTCGAGATGCATGGTCGCCCGCTCCTGCGCGATCGGCACCGCGAGTACGGTGTGCGCGAGGTCGTGGGCGAAGAGCTGCTGGGCGAACCGCTCGACGCCGGCCGGGGTCGTACGTTCGCCGACGCCGATCGCGACGACACCGGCGGCGAGCTGCAGCACGTCGCCGCCCTCGACATGCTCGAGGTCGCCGCCGTGCATCAGGTCGATGCCACGAAAGCGCGGATGCTGGGCGTAGATCAGCTCGGTGAGCTGGGTCTCCCGTTCGCGGGCCGGCATCGCCAAGCTGGTCACGGCAACCCGGTCGCGCAGCCACACCGAGGAGTCCCTCGTGAACAGCAGGTTGGGCAGCGGGTGGATCAGGAAGTCGTCGTGCGTGAGCAGGCTCGACACGAGGGAGTGTTCGACCCGAAGCTCGTCGTTGCGAATGCCGGCGATCAGCGCCTGCGCCAGCCCCTCGGGCGACATCTCGTGCAGGGCCTCGTTGAGGTAGGCCCGGACGGTGTCGCCGACATGGAGATTCGCGCAGACCTGCGTGACGGCGAGTTGCCGTGCCGTCGGATCATCGAGGGTCTCGACGAGGAGATCGGCGAGGTAGAGAACCTCCACGTCTCGCTCCCGCAGCGCCGCGGCGAACGCGTCGTGCTCCTCCTGCGCCCGGCTGATCCACGGAATGCCGTCGAACAGCAACGAGTCGTTGTTGCGCGGCGTCAGCCGCTTCAGCTCGGGTCCCGGACGATGCAGGATCACCGTCTCGAGCGCCCCGACCTCGCTATCCGCTCCGAATGTGTGTTGAATCATGCTGTCTCCGAGACTTGGTGTGCGCCGGCCTCAGACTTCGCAGCGTAGCCCAACGTCGCTCTACTCACCGCCGACCTCGGCGGTCCCGCGAACGTTTCCGTCGGCGTCGAGAGCCTGCGCTGCGACGTAGGGCTGGTCGGGCACCTCGGCGGAGGTCTCGAATCCTTCGGGCTCGACCGTCGTGACGACGGTGGCGTCGTCGGCGTCGGGGCCGGCCAGGAATCGCCAGGCGGCCACCTCGGTAGCGCCGTTCCAGCTGACGAAGGCCGTACCGTCCAACACGTCGAGCGTCGGGTGCTTCGGCCGGCCCACCCACGGCATGCGATACACCCGGTAGCTCTCACCGCTGCCGAAATCGGCATCCAGCAGGAGGCGGCCGTCGGCGGTGAACTCTGAGTACTGCGGGGTCGAGCCCCACCCGATGACAACCCGCCCGTCCGCTCGCACCTGCATGTTTCCCTGCGTGCCGGCCAGCCGTCCGCCCGGCAGGCGGTACGCCCTGACAGTGGTTGCCGTTCGGTTCGACTCGTCAAGCCGCAGCCGTAGGCCTCGCGACTCGCCGCCGTGCTCGTATGTGCCGTGGTTGTCGAAGAGGGTGATCGTGCGATCGGGCTGGCGCTGCGCGGCGTGCTGCCAGAAGAAGCGAGCGCCGTCATCGAATCGGAAGTCACTCGCCCGGCCACCCAGCGTCCAGTCCACGGCACCCGACGAGCGGTCGACTCGGTAGATCGCGCTCGTGTTCCGCGCTGATACGAGTACTGCGTCCCCGTCCTCGGTGATGGAGTTGACGTGTGCGAAGTCCCACGGGTCGCCGCGCGTCCCGTCGCCGTATTCGTCCGCGGGAAACCCGATCCGGCTGTCCGTCAACGGGATGTGTTTCAGGGCACTCCACTCGAACAGCACCCGGCCGGTCTCGACGTCGACCTCCTGCACCACGTTGTCCTTCACCCAGCCGTTGCGCGGACCCCCGACTTTTCGCAGGTCGCGCTGCACGGTGCGGTAGCCGATGAGCAACGCGGTCCCGCGCGACGTCAGCGTCGTCTCATGCGGGTCGGCGGGCAGGCCCCGAGTGGTGACGGTGGCGATCCGCCGATACGACTGGTCCAGGATCACGACCTCGCCGTCGAAGCGAGGGCCGTCCACCTGACGCCACCAGGTGAGCACCCGCTGGCCGCGGTACGTCTGGACCCGCAGGTCGTACCCTCGGACGTCCGGGCCGATCCACACCGGCTCGCCTCGGCTGTCGACGATCAGCGGCCCCGTCATCGCGTCGCCGTCCTTCGGCGCCAAGAAGAACAATGCGTCGTCGGCCAGCGCCTCGCGTCCAGCCGCCCCAAGATGGGCGCTCACCTCGACGATGGGCGGCGTGAGACCTGGCTTCGTGACGTACTCATGCTGCGGCTCCGGGGCTGGCTCGGCGGCGTTGTCGCAGCCCGCCACGGCGATCATCATGACCAGGGTCGCCGTCAGGCCGGCTCGGCAGGCTCGCACGGCCGCCATGATTGCAGGACGGCAGCACCACCGATCAGCCGAGTCAGCAGGCCGCCGGCCTCAGATCCGCTCTCGAGAATGATCGGTGGCCCGACCGGCGTCCTCGATAGCCGGCTGCTCCGGGCGCAGCCCCGCGAGCACCAGCGGTACGGCCACGCAGCCGGCGGCCACGAAGACCGCGATGCCGGAGTCGTTGAGGAGGGTCCCGAGCAGTGCGGCCGTCGCGACACCCACCGCGGCGGCCAGCTCGATCGGGCTCGCCTCGGTCAGCAGCCGTCGGCCCGGTCCGTTCGCCGGCCAGAACAAGCCGACCAGGGTCACGATCAGGACCGGCGCCAAGATCGCGACCGGGCTGTGCAGCAGGAGATACAAGCTCGCGTCGAGCTTGCGCTCCACGACCTCCCACGCGGTGCCGTCGAGCAGTTGACCCACGAAGCGGCCGAGGTGGGTCTGGTCCGCGCTCGGCCGCTGATAGTCGGCGATCGCGATCACGGACACGATGACGACGCCGGCCGCGAGGGCGCCGATGACGCGCGTGGCCGACAACCGGATGCCGGTCGCGATCATCGTGAGGAAGGCGAGGGCCGGGACCAGGGCGAGGACGCCCCCGAAGTCGGCGCCGAGGCCGGGAGCGCCGTCGATGATGATGAGCGTGCCGCCGACGACCACCGCCAGCCAACGGGCGGTCCTGGCCGTCTGTCCCTGCATCGCGGCCGCCAAGGCGATCAGCCCGCTCACCGCATAGACCGCGAACGGCATGTTGCCGAAGCCGATGAACCGGCCCGCGACAATCGGGTTGTAGCCCAGCAGGCTGTTGAGCTGCAGGTGCGATCCTGTGACGACGTCCAGTGCGAGGACGAGCACGCTGACTATCGCCACGGCGACTCCCGGTCCATAGCGCAGCCGCCGCCATGGTCCGGCCAGTGCCGCGGCCGACACCGCCACCACGCCAGCGAGCAGACAGGCTGCCCAGGCGAGGCCGCTGTGTTCGGCCCGCCACCACGGGACGAGGTTCGCCAGCAGGGTCGCGACCGGGAACGCGGCCACGGCGACCGCGCCGGTCCGTACCGCCGGCTGCCAGCGGCCGAGTCGGACCAACACGAGACCGATGATCAGCGCGGCCGATGTCAGTCCCACCCACCAGCGGACCAGCGGCGGCGTCTCGGCGCGATGCGCGGCCGACGCCTGGGCGGCCTCGAGCAGCCGATCCATCGCCTGGCGGGGACCGACGTCAGGCTCGCCGATGGTGACCGGTCGACCGGCCATCGCCGCCGGGCGCTGTCGTCCCAGGGCCGACAGTGCGGTCGGCGCGACGTCGATCAGCTGGACGTAGGGCACGCGTCCGGTGCTCGCCGACACCAGCAGCCCCGACGGGAGGCCGTCGGCGTACGCGAGCGCGAGGTGCATCGCCGGGTCACCCTCGGGCCGGTCGGAGACGCCCACCACCAGCAACAGCGTGTTCGGCTCCGAGGCGACCGCTCGCGCCACGTCACCCACCAGCGCGTCGACGTCGGCGAGCTCTGGATCCTGCCGTTCGTCGATGACCGGACCCGTGACGAGGGCGAGCGGGCAATCCGACCACGACCTCGACCACTCCGCCGGTGAGGCCGGAATCTCCGTGGTAGCCCGCAGATCGGGAGCGTCGAACGCGGCGAGCTGCGCATCGAGCCCGTACGTCCGTACGCAGCGGACCTCCTGACCGAGCAGACTGGGCTCGGCGCCGAAGTTGCGGTCCTCGTTGGACTCGATCACCAGGTCGGGTTGAATCACTCCGTCGGGGACATACTGGTTGCCGCACCAGTCTTCGGCGTCGCTGTAGCGGGCTCGATTGCCGGCGCCCAGCGTCACCCAGCCATCGCGCGGGCAGGAGAACGCCGACGCGCCTCGGGTGGTCATCGAGCCCACGGCGGCATCGTCGGCGACCGCGGCCAGCTCCGGCGTCCGCTGCCGGTCGACGTTGCTCCAGTCCAGTCCGGGAACGCCGATCACCACCACCCGCTGCCAGCGACCGAGTGACTCGCGGTCCTCGTCCGACGCCAGGTAGACCACGGCGACGATCAGCAGTGCCGCGCAGCTGCCAACCGCGGCCCAAAGGCGCCGGCGAGGGGTCATCGTCGCGTTCTCCGGGCGGCTTCTCGGGCACCGGAGTAGGCCGCGAGCACCTGGGCGACGACGTCGTCGTCGGTCGGCAGGACGGCAGCCCGACGCAGGGCCCGCTCGTGGAGATCCTTGGCGAGTCCCGGCTCTTCGAGCACTCGCCTGATCTGACTGGCCAGGGCCCGGTCGTCATGCGGGCGGACGAGCAGACCCGCGTCGGCGACCAGATCCGGGATCGCGCCGACGCGCGTGCCGACGAAGGGCAGACCGGCCCGCAGACCTTCCTGGACCGCCAGCGACCCGGCCTCCCAGACGCTGGTCATCACGAGGACGTCGGTGGCCTGCAGCAGGCTCGGGATGTCGTGAACCTCGCCCAGCAGCCGCACCGGCGCCCCCTCGATCAACTCCTCGAGCCGTGCCCGGTCCGGCCCTTCGCCGGCGATCAGAAACTCCGGCCGTGGACTCAGGTCGCGCAGCCGCCGGGCCGCTGCGATCAGGGTCGGGTAGTCCTTCTGGCCGTGCAGGCGACCGACCGCGAGCACGAGCGGTCCCGAGACGCCGAGGTCGTTCCGTACGGTCTCGCGGTCCCGGGTCGGGTCCTTCATCCGGGGCGCGGTGACGAACGTCCGTCGCACGTCCTCGCCGCCGGCCTTGCGAACCGCATCGACGAGGTCGGCCGACACGCACATCGTGACGTCGGCGCGCCGCGCGGTGTAGATCTCCAGTGCCTGGTGCAGCTTGCGCGTGGCGCCGGTGGCGAGGATCAGGTTGTGCCGGGTCATGACGAACGGCACCTGCCGCGGGGTCGCCAGACCGGCCAGGGCGCCGGCGCGAAGGCTGTGCGCATGGACGAGGTCGGCGCCGGAGGTCAGCTGTCGCAGGCGGCGCACCGTGGCGACGTCGCGGGGATGCGGGAGCGAGCCGATCGGCACGAGCTCGAAACGTGCGCCGGTGTCGGCGAAGTGGAACTGGTCCTCGGCCTGCTGCGGTGCCGCGACGGCGACGCGGGCTCCGGCCGCGACCAGTCGCTCGGTCAGCACGCGGACGTGGGCGCCGGTGCCGCCAGTCGTCGTCGCGATCACCTGGACGATCCGGAGCCCGGCCACGTCGAGTGCCGGGTCGCTCGCCTCATGCAGCCTCATGCATCCTCTTCCCGATCGGTCGTCGGCGCCAGCGTGGCCGACTGCGGAGCTCCCGATCCTCGCAGTGTCGACAGACTCCTGATGACAACGCCGCGCGCCAACAACGCCACGATGCCGGCGAAGATCGCCGTGGCGACCGCGGCGGCGGCCAGACCTTGGATCACGGCGAGTGCGACGCCCCCCGAGTCGATCTGCCGTTCGAACAACCACCCCAGCCAGCCCGCGATCACCGCCGCGAGCGCGCCCGCGGCAGCGATCCGGCCGACGCCGTCGACCGCGGATCGGCCGGCGGTACGAACCACGACTGCCACCAGTGCCACCCCGAGAACGGTCATTCCCACACTGTTTCCTAGCGCCAGCGCGAGCACCCGGTCGGAGTCCGGCATCGCGGCCGACAGGATCAGGTCGGCGACGACGACGGCAGCCCAGCCGCTGACGCACGCGACTGCGGTAGCCGCCATCGTACGGGCGGCGTAGAGGGCGCGAGACAGCAGCGCGAACAAGCCGTACCCCACCAGGCCGGCTGCGAACCCGATCACGCCCTCGGTGAGTGCATCGACAGCATCGGCGCCTGGCGCGTTCTGGAAGATGACCCGCGCCAGCGGCCGAGCGGCGGCGACCATCGCGGCGGCGGCACCCATGCTGACCAGGACGACGATCTGCGTACTCGCGGAGAGGTGCTCGCGGTAGCTGTCGCGGTCGCCGGCTGACCAGCGCTCGGCCAGCCGGGGGAAGACGGTCGTCGCGATCGGTACGGCGAGCACGGCCCAGGGCAGGAAGTAGATCGTCTGGGCCTGGGTGTAGATCGCGACCGCGACGTCCGAAGCCTGGTTGCCGAGTACGAGGACGACGGCGATCGATGCCTGCTGGGCGGCCAACGCCGCCATGCCGGCGGCCGCGAGCGCCCGAACGTGCGGAGCGACGCCCTCGGGGAAGCCCAGCGTCGGCCGCAGCCGCAGGTCGAGCCGCGACAGCGGCACCAGCAGGCTCAGGCTGAGTGCCACGACGCCGAGGGTCGTGCCGACCGACAGGATCAGCTCCTGCTCCTTGGTGAGCGTCGCGATGTCCGTGCCGCGAGGGGCGACGACGGCGTACGTCAGGTAGGCGCCGATCACGACCAGGCTCGACAGCAACGGCGCCAGCGCGGGCCCGCCGAACCGGCGATGTGCCTGCAAGATGCCGGTCAGCACGATGCCGATGCCGTACAACACGACCTGCGGCGAGAACACCCGCAGCATCGACGCACCGACCTCCACGGAGCCGTCGCAGGTGCCGTCGCCCAGCATGAACCGAGCGATCGGCTCAGCTCCCACGGCGACGATGACGGCCAGCGGCGTCAGGATGAGCACCGTCCAAGTGAGCAGCGCGGACGCCGTGCGGTCGATGTGGATGCGGTCGCCGCGTGCGACGGCGCGCGCCAGCAACGGCACGACGAGGCTCGCCAGTGCGCCGCCCGCGACGATCTCGTAGAGGATGTTCGGGACCGTGTTGACGGTCTGGTAGGTGCTGTTCAGGCAGGTGGCGCCGACGGTGCGCGCGAACACCAGGTTGCGGCCGAAGCCGGTCAGCCGGGCCAGGATCGTGAGCACGGTAATCAGCGCGGCCGCCCCGAGCAGCGTTCCCTGCCACTGTTTCAGCGCCTTCCGGCCGTTCAACACAGCCTCCCGTTGACAGTCATGCGCGCGTCGTCGCCGGTGGTTTGCTGGCGGGAACAGGCCGCATCGCCCACCAGGCGCAGGTCGCGATCATGAGCGGAGCCGTCGTGAGCACGCCGAGGCCGGCGATCAGCGCGCCGGAGTCGTTGACGAGAGTGCCGACCGCGAACGTCACCGCGAGCGCTAGCAGTGCGTGCCGCAGGGCCGGCCACTCCTCGAAGACGCGGGACAGCTCCGGGACCTTGAAGGCATCGGGCCAGGCCACGATGGCGACGGCGAAGGCGAAGCCGACGATCTCGAGCCAGCCGAGGGGGGTCGAGACGCTGGTGACGAGCGCGTCGATCTTGTTCTCGATCACCTCGCCGGCCTCACCGTCGATGACCCGCGCCACGAAGGCACCCATATGCGAGCGGTTCTCGGCGGGCCGGAGATAGTCGAGCCAGGCGACGACCGCGACGACCACGACTCCGGTGCCGGCGACCACGACGACCCGCCGCCAGGTCATGGCGACACCCGCGGTGAGGAGGACCAGCAGGACGACGCCGGGGACCAAGGCGAGGATGCCGCCGAAGTCGGCGCCGAACGTGGGCCAGCCGTCGACGAGTACGGCCAGCCCGCCGATCACCATGGTCGCCGCGACGGCGAGATCACGCCGGCCGCGGCGCAGCAGCATCTGGGCCGCGGCCGCCGCGAGCAAGAGTGTCGCCGTGGCGTACACCGTGAAGGTCACGTTGCCGAAGCCGTAGAAGCGGCCGCCGTACACCTGTCCGGCCGCGAGCAGGCTGCCGAGTTGCAACTTGGTCCCGTTCAGTCCGTCGAAGGTCAACGCGCCGTAGGTGATGGCGCATTGGACTGTGACGAACCTCCAGGGGTACGGGATACGGGCGACCGCCGAGGCGGCGGCGATCGCCACCGCGGCGATGACCGTGACGGTGCCGAGGACGAGCGCCGGATGGTCCCAGCGCCACCATCGGACAGCGGTGACCAGATAGAGCGCGGTCGGGATCGCGCCGGCGAACAGGGCGGCGCCGATGCCGAGCCGGTTGAACAGCGGATGCTGGGCCCAGCGCACGCCCTGCCGCTTGGCGAGCAGCGCGACCAGGCTGCCGAGCAGGATCGACATGGGTACGGCGGCGATCCAGGCGCCGAAGATCGGTCCCTCGTCCGGGATCACCTCGGCGATCTGGTCGAAGTCGCGACGGTCGTCGACCGTGTCGGTCACCGACATCCGGCGGACGGAGTCGGACTCCCACGGCTTGGCGTCGAACTGGTCGTACGGCACGTTCGCCAGCTGGAGGATGGTCGGCACCAGGTCGGTCAGCTGGACCAAGCCCGCGTGTCGGGTCGAGGCCGAGCTGAGCCAGGCCGGCCGCGGCGCGCCGACGACGTGCTCCATCGCCACCTGCAGCGGTGGCGGTGACGCGGTCGGATCGGCGACGCCGCTGATCATGATGTGGGTTCCCGGTGGCGCCGCGGCCACGACGTCGGACACGAGCGTGTCGAACTCGGCGAGCGAGCTGGGCCGCAGCACCGAGCTCTCGTTGGTGCTGCCGGCGTCGATGATTGTGACCGGGCATTCCCGTAGGGCCTCGGCGGACATGCCGAGCTCGTACCGCTGGCCGGTGCCGTCCAGGTCGGCGAGCGCCACGGCGGCGCCGGGTCCGATCGGGGTCGCGCAGACGTCGGCTGCTGCGAGCAGGTTCCCGAGCGTCCCGAGGGTCCCGTACGCCCCCCTCGTGTCCTCCTGGAGGCGGACGAAGTCGTCCCAGCCCTCGATCTCGTACGTGCCGTCCCTGCTGGTGTCGACGTCGGGCAGGAGCCCGCAGCTCGGAAGTTCACCGGAGCCGACCTGTCCCGGATTGAGGAAGTCGCGATCGCTGTCGACCTCGGTGGAGGTGGCTTCGCTGCCAGCCGACAGGGAGAGCCAGCCGTCGATCGGGCAGGTGACCGGCCGCACTGTACGCACCGACACCGAGCCGACCGCGCTGTTGCCGACCATCTGCCACAGGTTTGGTGTGACCCTCGGATCGATGTCGGTCCAGCGCAGGTCGGAGACGCCGACCAGGATCACCGGCGCGGGCTCAGCGGCCGGCGCGTCCTGCCCGGCGGTCGCGGCGCCGGCCGGCGCGAGCCCGATCACGAGACCGGCCCCGAGCCCGCCGATCAGGCCAGCGACCGCACGGCGCAGGGCTGCGCGTCGCGGCTCGCCTGGCATGCCGATCAGCCTAGTGGCGAGGTTTTACCACGTTCTCGTGGTACGTCGGCACTCTGCATGGCGTCGACACCGTGCAGAGTGCGGACGCGCCATGCAAAGTGCGGCTTCACCGTGCAAACGTGGTAGACCGGCACGTCATGGACGTCAGTGTGGTCGTGGAGTTCGCCACGGTCGGCTGATCCGCCGCACAGCGGGATGACTCAGATCGTCGTGATCAGCTCGTACGCGGTCCAGGCGGCGAAGCCCAGGCAGACGGCCGCCCCGATGTAGTGCAGCAGCGCCAACGGCAGTCGGCTCACCAGCCATCGCCCGGCGAGGGCCGCGAGGCCGGACACCGCGAGCAGCGCGGCCCACGAGCCGATGAAGACGCTCAACGGCTCGCCGTGGCGGCTCACCAGGCTGGCGGTGAACAGCTGCGACAGGTCGCCCCATTCGGCGGCGAAGATGACGAGGAACGACGCGATGACGGCTCGTCGGGCGGTGCGTACTCGCTCGGCCGACCCCTCGACCTGCTCGGCATACTCGGCCTCTTGCTGCTCCTCGCGAGTCGCCGCAGACGGGGCCGAGAGTATTAACAACACAGCTCCGGTGCAGAAGATGAGGAACGTGACCCCGTGGACGACCCACTCCGGCAGGTAGCTGATCGCCTTGCCGGCCGTGACCGCCACGACGCACTGCACGCCGAAGGCGAGACTGACGCCGATCCAGACCGCGAGCGGTCGGTAGCGGGTCGAGAGGACGAGCGTCGCGACGAAGGTCTTGTCCGGCAGTTCGAGGAGGAAGATCGTCCCGAAGGTCAGGGCGACGAGACCGACGTCGATCACGGCCAGGCCCTGATCGCGGCGACGGCGTCGGCGAGTACGGCCTTGACCGGGCGGCCCGAGGCGGTCGCGGCGGCGACGACGTCCTCGTACTCCGGCTGCGCGTTGACGATGACACCCTCGTGGCGGGCGAGCTTGACCCGGATGGACTGGCCGCCGACGTCGACGGTACGGATCTCGCGCTCGAGCGCGACCTTGCCGACCGATCGCTCGCGCAGGCCGATCGTGGTGGTCTCGGCGAAGACGACCGCGAGGACGTCCGCTCGGCAGGCGGCGTCGGTGAGCACCGACAGGGTGTGGGCCGGGCGGCCCTTCTTCATCAGGATCGGGGTCAGCCAGGCGTCGGCGGCTCCGGCGGCGAGGATCCGGTCGAGTACGGCCGGCCACAGCCGCGGGTCGAGGTCGTCGACGTTGGTCTCGAGGAGGAGCTGGGTGTGACGGCCATTCGTATCGACGGCCTCGCCGACGAAGAGGCGCAGGACGTTCGGGTGGCCCTGCAGGTCCTGGCCACCGGCGCCGACGCCGATGGCGTGGACCCGCATCGGCGGCTGCGGCCCGTAGCCGTTCGCCCAGGTCGTGACGAGAGCGGCACCGGTGGGCGTGCACAGCTCGCGATCGGCCGGCCCGCCGATAGACGGCACGTCGCGCAGCAGTTCGGCCACCGCGGGTGGCGGCACCGGGAGCCGGCCATGCGCCGCCCGTGCGCTGCCGCCGCCGACGGCGATCGTCGAGCTGGTCAGCGTGTCGATGCCGAGGTGGACGAGGCCGGCGCAGGCTCCGACGATGTCGGCGATCGCGTCGAGCGCCCCGACCTCGTGGAAGTGGACCTCGTCGACCGTGGTGCCGTGCACGGCCGCCTCGGCGGCGGCCAGTCGCACGAACACGTCGTCGGCGCGGGCGCGTACTCGGTTGTCGAGCGGCGCCGACTCGAGCAGCGCTCGGATGTCGCCGAGGCCACGATGCGTCTCGGACTCCTCGGCCTCGACCCACACCCGGGTGGCGGCGAGCCCGGCCCGGGACACCGTCTCGGTGCGCAGCCGGATGGGCTCCGGCGCGATCGCCTGCACGGCGGCGTCGATCGTGTCGAGTGGTACGCCGGCGCCGACCAGCGCCCCGAGCAGCATGTCGCCGGAAGCGCCCGACGAGCAGTCGAGCCAGCCGATCATGCGTCGGGGCCCGACCCGACCGGCTTGGCGGCGCGCCTCGCGACCCGCGCCGCGAACACCCCGGCGCCGTAGCCGTTGTCGATGTTGACGACCGTGACGCCGGCGGCGCACGAGTTGAGCATGGCGAGCAG
>Ga0075431_100000145_pt1 | contig 48070 bp, 53 predicted proteins | sample RhiMetdeltSRZDD5_FD_75297 | JGI IMG/M metagenome (GOLD analysis project Ga0075431, IMG submission 75297) | Populus rhizosphere microbial communities from Tennessee, USA - Rhizosphere MetaG P. deltoides SRZDD5 | ecosystem: Host-associated > Plants > Roots > Rhizosphere > Soil | place: USA... | reverse complement strand
CAGCTGGCTGGCGACGGCTTGCCAGCGGTCGCCCCGCTTGACCCAGACGTCGGTGAAGCGGTACTCGCCGCTGGCATCCTGGCCGCTTACCTTCGCCTTGATGGTGCTTCGTCCGGTAATCACCGCGGCGTCGCCGTAAGTGCGCACCGTCATTTCATTGGGTTTCATCTCCGTGATGGCGACGTCACCCGATTTGACAGATTCGATCTCGCCTTTCTTGTCGACGACCGTCCCGTGGGGGTCGATGCTGGTGTAGTCGTCGGACACGTATCGCTCCAAGAAGTCGGTGTCGCGCTTGACGTACGATTCCATCCACTCCAGTTCTAGCTTCTTTACCATCTCCGCGGCTTTGGCGTGCTGAACCTGCCCCTGGCGCGCCTCTTGGGCCGAAGCCACTGTCACGGCGAGAGCCAGAACGGTGATTAGGCTCACGCGCTTCATGAATCGCCTCCTGTTTCACAACGAGACGGAACTCGCCAAGGAAGTTCGCACGGCGCAGCGAGCGAAGCGAGCGGCGGTCGGCTGGATCCGCAGGTTCGACGGTAGCGACACGGCTCACCCCTGGACGATGTCGTCCCTCAGACTTTCGGCAAAGTCGACGACCTCGCGACGTTCGCGGTCCGGAATGCGGAGCGCCTCCAGCGTGTCCGTCAGGATCGCGCGAAACACACCCCAGTCCTCGGCGGTGATTCCGAGACCCCGATGCACCTCCTTCATCTCGCGCCCGACGTAGCGCGTCGGACCGCCGGCGACCGACGACAGGTAGGCGATCAGGAGGCGCTCTTCACGGAGCACGCCGTAGGTGCTACGCCCTCTCCAGAAGCGGCCGAGCGTGGGATGGGCGTTCGCGCGGCCGAACAGCTCCCGGGCGAACGTCGCAATTCCGCGGCCTCCACCGAGGCGCGCATAGAGCGAGGTCGGGGCCGGTTTCACGATACCCAGCGCCTTGAGCCGCGCCCTGAGCCGCGAGGCCGGAATCCCCAGCTGCGCGGCCGCCCCCTCGGGCCCCGGCACTCGCCAGGCGGTTGCTTCCATGGCGCCGACAAGATTGTTCCGCTCGACGAGTTCGAACTCGGCCGCGGTCAGGAACCCTCGCGCCGGCGTTCCCGCCTCGGGCAACGGCGCGCGCGCCGGATAGGAAAACGCGGAGCTCGGCAGCGCCTCGTCGAAGCGGAGCGGACCCTCCCCGGAGAGGATCACGGTGCGCTCCACCACGTTTCTGAGTTCTCGGACGTTCCCCGGCCAGTCATACGTTTGGAGATGACGGACGTGCGCTTCGGTCGGGTGCCGCCCGCCGGCCTGTCCGGCCGCGCTGTGCTCGCGGAGGAAATGCTCCATCAGGACCGGAATGTCTTCAGGTCTCGAGCGTAAGGGTGGCACCCGGATCGGGAACACGCTGAGACGGAAGAACAGATCGCGACGGAAGAGCCCTCGCGACACCTGGTCGACGAGGTCCCGACTCGTCGCCGCGATGAATCTCACGTCCACACGACGGGTGCGGTCATCACCGACGCGCTCGAACGTCGAGTCCTGCAGCGGTCGCAGCAGCTTGGCCTGCAGGTCGGCCGGGATGTCGCCCACCTCGTCCAGGAACAGCGTGCCGCCGTCAGCCACTTCGATGCGGCCGGCGCGGTCGCGAAGCGAACCTGGCACGGCTCCGCTGACGTGGCCGAACACCTCACTTTCGAAGACATCCGCGGGGATCGAGGCGCAGTCCACCTTGACGAAGGGCCCTGCGCAACGCGGGCTCTCGTCGTGAATGCGGCGGGCGATCAGCTCCTTGCCGACCCCAGACTCTCCCTGGATGAGCACCGTCGCGGCCGTGCCGGCCACCCCAGCGACCTGTTCCATGACCCGCTGCATCAGTGGGCTACCAAAGACGAGCGTCGTCGGGGCCGGCCCCGGCGGCATCGACCGCCGGATCACATCCCGATCTGGGAGTACTGCATTTGGATCGAGCGTCGCCCGATAGACGCTGATGGGCGCCGCGATGTTCTTGAACTGCTGCTCACCGAGCGAGTCGAAGACCGCAGGCAACTTGTTGCCGACCGCCGCGTGCACTATTTCCGAGACACAGATGCCGCCAGGCTCGGCGAGTGCCTGCAGGCGTGCCGCGACGTTGACCCCGTCGCCGTAAACGCGACCATCAGGCTGCACGAAGACGTCGCCGAGATGAATGCCGATACGAAAGAGCATCCGGCGCTCGGCAGCTCTCGGCTTATTCCATTCCGCCAGCTCTTTCTGGGTGGCCATGGCACACAGCACGGCGTCCGCCACACTGTCGAATACCCGAGCACACTATCGCCCGCGGTATCCACGATGCGGCCGTTGTTGGTGTCGAAGTGCCGTCGGAAAGCCTGGTGGCATTCGGCCAGCTCAGCCATGGTTCTCGGCTCGTCGTCACCCATGAGTCGGCTATACCCCGCGACATCAGCGCTCAAGATGGCTGCTAGCCGGCGAGTGGCCTGGACCATGCCTTCCCCCCTCAACTCACACGGGGCCGGTCTCCGAGGATCAAGCCAATGGCGATGCTTGCCGACGAGCGAATCGGTGTCAAGAGACGCCTGGTCCTCAGGCCGCCGACGATCTCATCGCGTCATCCAAGTCGCCGAACGCGCACGCTCAGCGGCCGAGGGCGAGCAACGCGAGCGCCGGTCCGTTCAGCCTTCCCCGATATCCGACGCGGACCGTAGGCAATGATCGTCCGGTCGCTGTGTCACGCTCAGCGGCCGCGGCGAGCAACGCGAGCGCCGGTCCGTTGGAGCGTGATGCTGGGCAGCGCGTCATCCATCAATTAATGACGTGATCCGCCCGCGCTAGCACTGAGGCCGGGATCGTGAGGCGGAGGCCATTCGCGGTTTTCAAGTTGACGATCAACTCGAACTTCGTTGGCTGCTCGGACGGGCAAATCACCGGGTTTAGCACCTCTCAGAATCTTGGCGACGTAGACTGCAGCATGCCGCATCATCTCGACAATGTTCGTTCCATAGGCACAAAGCCCTCCGACGTCCACAGCCTCCCTCCATGGATACACCGTCGGCAGACGATGTTTTGCTGCGAGGTCCACGATGCGTCGGTGCTCAAGGTAGAGCATCGGGCTCGGGTACACGAGGAGGGCGTCAGCGCGGTCTCTGCTCATTGCCGCGAATCCATTTTCGAAATCGGTGGGACTTGCCGCGCCCACGAATTGCAGGCGCAACGCCAAGCGCTGGGCGGCGGTCTCTGTCTCCTTCACCATGTCGCTCATCGTTCGCTCGCTATATACCCCGGGATGCCAGAGGATCGCTACGCGGGAAGCTCCCGGAAGGATCTCTTTGAGGAGCCCCAGACGTTTGGGGATTAATTCTGGGCCAAGGAACGTCGACCCCGTGATATTCCCGCCTGGCCGTGCGAGGCTGGCGACGAGCCCGTCTCGAGCCGGGTCTGCCATAGCCGCTACGACAACGGGGACGGTATTGGTCGCTCGTCTGGCTGCCAGCGCCCCGGACGTAGCCAGGGTGACGAGCACATCAACCTTGAGCGCTACCAGCTCGGCCGCGAGCGCCAGTAGCCGCTCGCGCTTTCCCTCGGCAGATCGGTATTCGATCACGACATTCTGGCCATCCACGTACCCGAGGTCACGGAGCCGCTGCCGAAAGGCACCGACGAGATCTCTCTCGAGCGCGGGCGAGGAGTCACCGAGGTAACCGACTCGAGGCACTCTTGCGGGTTGCTGAGCGCCAGATGAGAGCGGTATGGCCACGAGGACAGCGATCGCCCCAGTGGCCAGCCACCTCCGATAGCGGCTCACCAATGACCATCCGTGACAAGAGGTCGCGGAGTCATGCCGCCTTAGCTCCCATCGTCATGATGCTGTCTGCCCAACTCGTATTATCCAGACCTGTGTAGCATCCGGCGTAGCGCTTCTTCTGCAGCCTATCCAGTATCCGCGCTGTGCTGAGAATCGGAAGAACGGCCTGACCCGGTCGAGACTTCGAACGAGTCAGCGCCGACGCGGCGACCGGGATATCACGCGCGGCGCCGCCCGCGTATTCAGTATCCGCGCTCACCACGAAGCCGACGGCAACGCGCCGGTCGGGGCCGCCCGGTCGGTCCCGTCGACTCACGTCAGCCGCGGCCGACGGTCCTTCCACGGCTGCGCGGCCTCGAGCTGCGACGCGAGCCGGAACAGCGTCGCCTCGTCGCCGAAGCGCGCGACGAACTGCACACCGAGCGGCAGGCCGCTGCGCGACATCGCCAGGGGCACCGACATCGCCGGGTGGCCGGAGGAATTGAAGAGCGACGTGAAGCCGACGGAGGCCGAGCGTCCGGCCATGAAGGCGGCGGAGTCGGGCGACGACAACGACAGCACGCCGAGCGGATGCGGCGGCTTGGCCATGGTCGGGGTGATCAGCACGTCGTAGCGCTCGAGGAAGCGGGCGACCGCGCGACCCGTGCGATGCACGGTGTGAATCGCGCGCGCATAGTCGGCCGCCGAGAACGTCTTGCCGAGCTCCACGCGCTCCCACGTGATGCGCTCGACGTCGTCCGACTTCAGCGCGCGGCCCAGCGCCGCTGCGCGGGTCTCGAGCGTGAACGTGAGGCTGGCCGTGACGATGACGAGCGTCGACTTCAGCCAGGCGGCCTCGTCGATCTGCGGGCGCGCCTCCTCTATATGGTGCCCGAGGCTTTCGCAGAGCCTGGCGGCGGCGCGCGCCGCGTCGGCGCATTCGGGATCCACGGGGCCCTCGATCCACGGCGCGGTCGTCAGCGCGATGCGGAGACGCCCTGGATCCCGGCCGACCTCCTGGAGAAACGGCCGGGCCGGGGGCGGCGCCCAGTATGGATCGCCGACGTCGGGGCCGGACGTCGCGTCGAGCAACGCGGCGCTGTCGCGCACGGTCCACGTGACGGCGTGGCCGATGGAGGCGCCGCTCCATCCCTCGCCCGCGTCCGGTCCCATCGGATTACGCGCACGGGTCGGTTTCAGCCCGAACAGACCGCAGGCCGACGCCGGAATGCGAATGGAGCCACCGCCGTCGGTGGCATGCGCCATCGGCAGCATTCCGGCCGCAACCGCGGCCGCGGCGCCGCCGCTGGAGCCGCCGGCGCTGTGATCAAGGCTCCACGGATTGCGCGTGACGCCGTGCAGGCGCGGCTCGGTCGAGGGCGCGATGCCCATCTCCGGCGTGTTCGATTTGCCGACGATCACGAGTCCCGCGCGCTTCATGCGCGTGACGATCTCGCTGTCGTGATCGGCGATGTAGTCGGCGAAGAGCCTGCTGCCATAGCTGGTGACGACGCCGGTGTAGAGCGCGCCGAGATCCTTCAGCAGATGCGGCACGCCCTTGAACGGCCCGTCCGGCAGTCCTGCGCGGATCGCCGCCCGCGCCTGCTCGTCCATGCGCGTGACGACCGCGTTGATGGCGGGATTGCGCGCGTCGATGCGCTCGAGCGTCGCCGCGAGCACTTCCTCGGCGGTGACTTCTTTCGTTCGGATCAGCTCGGCCAGGCCGAGCCCGTCGTGGCGCTCGAATTCCTCCGCGAGACGGCTCACGCGGAGACTTTGGCCGGGCCGAACACCGGGTTGTCGGTGGTGTCCACGAGCGCCTCGGGGCCTTCGGTCGGCAGCCGCTCCGAGAAATTCTGCGCGGCGTCGATATCGTGCTCCCAGACGTCCCGCGGCAGCTCGTAGAGCACCTCGATGCCGTGACCGTCCGGGTCCTCGATGTACACGCTGTGCGTCATCCCGTGGTTGACCCGACGCAGGAACTTCACGCCCTTCTTCTGGAGGAATTCGAGCTGGCGCAGCCAGGAGTCACGATCGGGCCACGCGATCGCCACGTGGTTGAGACCGATGCGCCTGGGCTGCATGGTCCACGCGTCCTGCCCGGCCGCGTCCGGCGGCGCCTCGGCGAGCGCGAGATCGTGATGGGTGACGTCGCCGTGCTCCGACACTCCGCTGTAGAACCGCATCTTGAACGGCCGATTCTTCAGCTCGGCCACCTGCCGGAAGCCGATGATCTCCGTCCAGAACTTGTGGGAGACCTCGAGGTCGCGCACGTTGAGGACGAGGTGGTTGATCCCGCGCGGCGTGATGGCCCGGTCACTCATCGGTGTCTCCTTGGCGACGTATCGTGCGCAGATGATACCATCGCCGACCACGAGGGAGGCGCTCATGCTCACGACGACCCGGCTCACGGTCGAGCCCATCGCCGGCGCGCTCGGCGCGGAGATCTCCGGCGTCGATCTCGGCGCCGAGCTCGACGACGCGACGATCGCCGACATCCGCCGCGCGCTGCTCGAGCACTGCGTGATCTTCTTTCGCGACCAGGAGTTCGACGCCGAGCAGCACAAGCGGCTGGCGCGGCGCTTCGGCGAGATCTTCGTGCATCCCAACTACGCCGGCATGCAGGCGGACCCCGAGATCGTCATGATCCGCCGCGAGCCGGGCGATACGCGGGTGGTGGGCGAGGACTGGCACACCGACACCACGATGATGACGACGCCGCCGATGGGCGCCATCCTCTTCGCCCTGGAGGTGCCGCCCTACGGCGGCGACACGCTCTTCGCCAACCAGTACCTCGCCTACGAGACGCTGTCTCAGGGCATGAAGCGCCTGCTCGGCAGCCTGAGCGCGGTCCACAGCGACCGGCTCGTGGCCGGTCCGCAATCCCGCGCGAGCGTCGGTCGCACCACCAAGGCGCGCCACGACGAATCCTGGCGCGAGACGATCAATACGCACCCGATCGTGACCACGCATCCCGAGACGGGCCGCAAAGCGCTCTTCGTCAACGTCTCCTACACCGTCGGCATCGAGGGGCTGACCGACGAGGAGAGCCGGCCGCTGCTCCAGTTCCTCATGGAGCACGGCAACCGCCCGGAGTTCACCTGCCGCTTCCGGTGGACGAAGGGCGCGGTGGCGTTCTGGGACAACCGCTGCGTGAAGCATCTCGCGGTCAACGACGCCGGGCCGTACCGCCGGCTGATGCGGAGAGTGCAGATCGCGTGAGCGCGTCCGCGCCGCCGCGACGCCTGTCGATGATCCGCGAGTTCCATCTCGCGGACGTCCTCACCCTGGGCAACGCGGCTTGTGGCGTCCTCGCGGTGTTCGCGGTGATGGCGCATCTCGAGACGCACGACGCGCGCCGTCTGCTGGCCGCCGCGGCGCTGATCCCTCTCGCCCTCGTCTTCGACGTGCTGGACGGCCGCGTGGCCCGCGCGCGCCGCGCGCACTCCGCGCTGGGGCGTGAGCTCGACTCGTTGGCCGACGTGATCTCGTTCGGCGTGGCGCCGGCCACTATCGCGTACGGCGCCGGCATGAAGGGCGTCTGGGACGTCGTGATCCTGATCTACTTCGTCTGCTGCGGCGTCAGTCGCCTCGCGCGCTTCAATGTCACGGCGGAGATGCTCTCCGCCGGCGCCGACAAGGTGAAGTACTTCGAGGGCACGCCGATCCCGACGAGCCTCGTCCTCGTGGCCATCGTCGCGATCGCCGCCTGGGTCGGGCACATCGGCGACGCGCTGCCGGGCGGCGTCGTGCTGCTCGGTCCGGGCGCGCTGCATCCGCTGACGCTGCTGTGGGCGGTTTCCGGCTCGTTGATGATCAGCAAGACGCTGCGCATCCCCAAGCTGTGACCGCGCACGCGCGTCTAAAAGCGGTACGAAACCCCGAGGACGACGTGATGGGTGTTGAACGTGGTGCTCGCGTCCGCCTTCCCGCCAAAGACGTCGATGGTCCACGACGGAGACACGTGGGTGAAGCGGTATTCGGTGAAGGCGCCCCAGTTGCGATCGAAGCGGAAGGCGAGACCAGCGCGGAAATCGAAGCCGACGTCCTTGCTGGTCTCGTCGACGTCGTGAAAACCGATCGTGCCGTTGGCGTTGGACAAGAAGAGGCCGGGCCCCACTCCCACGTACGGCTGCAGGCGGCCGGCAGGAACCTCGTCATCCTTCAGGAAACCGTAGCGCGCCATCAGCAGCAAGCTCAGAGGGACAGTCTGTACGTCGGTTGCGGGTCGGAAGTACGAGACGTCGAACGCGACGCCCAGCCACGGCAGGCTGAAGTCGTCGAGCCAGCGCCCGAACCGCAGGCCGAATTCCGGCGAGCTGCGGCCGCTGAGATTTTCCTTCTGCTCCTGGTTGAACAGCGTGAACTCCAGCTTACTGCCGGTCGTCACCGCCGGACCGAGGTAAGCGTCCACGAACCACTCGGCCGAGGCCGCCGCCGGGGCCAGGACGACGATCGCGAGCATCACGGACAGCAGAGCCGTAAGGCCTCGCATGCACGCCTTATATCACATGAGTGAAGCCCAAACGATTTCTCCAGCCCGCCGCTGGGCCGTCACGCTGTCCGTGATGATGGTGACCGTCATGCAGGTGCTCGACACCAGCGTGACGAACGTCGCCCTGCCCCACATGCAGGGCTCGATGTCGGCGGGTATCGAAGAGATGTCGTGGGTGGTGACGTCGTACCTGGCCGCGAATGCCGTTGCCATTCCCGCCACCGGGTGGCTGTCGGCGCATTTCGGGCGCCGGCGATTTTTCCTGATCTGCACGGTCCTCTTCACCGTCAGCTCTTTTTTGTCGGGCATTGCGCCGAACCTCGAATTCCTCGTGGGCATGCGCGTGTTCCAGGGACTCGGCGGCGGCCCGGTCATTCCGATGGCGCAGGCGATCATGTGGGAGATCTTTCCACTGCGGCAGCGCGGGACGGCGATGGCGGTGTGGGGCGTCGGCATCATGATGGCGCCGATCCTCGGTCCCACGGTCGGCGGCTGGATCGCCGACAACTGGTCCTGGCGCTGGATCTTCTACATCAACCTGCCGATCGGCGCGCTCGGCTTTCTCATGGTCAGCGCCTTCTTGTTCGATTCGCCGTTCGTGAGCAAGCCCCGCCGCGTCGATGCCGCCGGGTTGGTGCTGATGGTGCTCGGCTTCGGATTCTTGCAGCTCGGCCTCGACCTCGGCGAAAAGGAAGACTGGTTCGACTCGCGCCTGATCATCACGCTGTTCGTGCTGGCAACGTGCACGCTCGTGGGGTTCATCGGCCGCGAGCTGACGACCACCGATCCCGTGCTCGATCTCACCGTATTCAAGGACCGTAACTTCGCGGTCGGCACGACGTGCATCGCGCTCGTCGGCCTGGCGTTCAACTCGAGCATGCTGCTGCTGGCGCTCTACACGCAGAAGCTGCTCGCCTACGACGCGTGGAACGCGGGCCTCGTGCTGGCGCCGGGCGGGCTCGGCACGATGATCTCGCTGATGATCTCGGGCCGGCTGGTCTCACGCATGGATCAGCGGCTCATGCTGACGGGCGGCTGTCTGCTGAACGCGTTCTCCGCGCTGCTCATGACGCAGCTGACCCTCACCATGGACTACTGGAGCCTCGCGTGGCCGCGCTTCCTGCAGGGCTTCGCGATGGGCTTCATCTTTCCGCCGCTGCAGACGCTGACGCTCGCGACCATCCGGCTCGAGCGCCTCGGCAACGCGACGGCCGCGTACAACGTGGTGCGCAACGTCGGCGGCAGCGTGGGCGTCGCGCTCGCGACGACGCTCCTGGTCCGGCGCAGCCAGGAGCACCAGACCACGCTGGTCGGCCACGTGAACCTCTGGGACGCCGACACCGCGCAGCGCCTCAAGGAGTGGACCGCCCACTTCATGAGCCAGGGCGCGGACTCGTTCACCGCGGGCCGTCAGGCGCTGATCATGATCTACCGCCGCACGACGGAGCAGGCGCAGGTGCTGGCCTACGCCGACGACTTCTGGCTGATCTCGCTCGTGTTCCTCGCGATCCTGCCGCTGATTCCATTGATGCGCCGCGTGCACGCCGAGCAGAACGAGCGCGCGCGAGAGAGCTCGGGCCGCGTCGAAGCGCTGCCGATCCCGGAGGAGTGAGCAGCCTCAGGGCAACCCCAGACGCTGACATATCATGGCGGACCGAGGAGGCCATCATGGCGACGATCGAAAAATACGGCGCGCCCGGCGTGTACGACCCGCCCGGCTACAGCCAGGCCATCAAGGTCACGGGCGGGGGCACGATGCTCTTCACCGCCGGCCAGGTGCCGTACGACGCCGACGGCGGCGTGAAGCATCGCGGGGACTTCAAGGCGCAGGCACGCGCGGTGTTCGGCGCGGTGAAAGCGCTGGTCGAGGCCGGCGGCGGCACGCTCGCGAACGTCGTGAAGATCACGACGTACGTCACCGACGTGCGCTATCGCCTGGATTTTCGTGCCGTGCGGGACGAGTTCTTCGGTGTGCGCGGCCCCGCCTCCACGATGGTGGAGGTCAGCTCGCTGTCGCACCCGGACTACCTGATCGAAGTCGAAGCCATCGCGGTCATCTGAGAGGACACGCATGAGCGACGAGGCGACGCTACGCGCGCTGGCGCTCAAGGTACGCAACTGGGGCCGCTGGGGTCCAGACGACGAGATCGGCACGCTGAACTACATCACGCCGGAGACGATCGCGGCGGCCGGTCGCCTGGTGACGACCGGCAAGGTGTTCGCGCTCGGCATTCCGCTCGACCGCCAGGGCCCGCAGAGCGGCACGCGCCAGCGGTTCAACCCGATCCACACGATGTTTCGCGACGGCGGCGACGCGCCACGTACGCCGGTGCAGGTGGCCGAGATGCAGGGCTACGGCGGCTCCGACGACTGGATCGTCATGCCGCTGCAGTGCGCGACGCAGTGGGACAGCCTCGCGCACATCTTCTACGAGGGGAAGATGTACAACGGCTACGACGCGGCGCTGGTGACCAGCAGCGGTGCGGCACGCAACAGCATCGACAAGACGCGCGACAAGATCGTCGGCCGCGGCGTGCTGCTGGACGTCGCGCGTCACAAAGGCGTACGCGCGCTCGAGCCCGGCTACGCGATCACCGTCGAGGATCTCGAGGCCACCGCCGCCGCCGCGCGTGTGAGCGTGCAGCGCGGTGACCTGCTCCTGATCCGCACGGGCCACATGTCACGCTATCTCGACAAGAAGGACTGGCGACACTTCGATCTCGATCCGTTTCCCGGTGTCTCGGTTCACACGACGGCGTGGATGCACGATACGCAGATCGCGGCGGTGGCCAGCGACAACTACGCGGTGGAGGTGCGGCCCTCGGAGCTGCCGGCCTTCCGCAATCCGTTCCACGTCGTGGCGATCGCCAACATGGGCCTCACGCTCGGCGAGATCTTCTTCCTCGAGGAGCTGGCCGCAGACTGCGCCGCCGACGGCCGCTACGCCTTCCTGCTCGTCGCGCCGCCCTTGCCCGTCACACGCGCCGTGGGTACGCCGATCAACCCGTACGCGATCAAGTGACGAGCGCATCCGGACGGCGCCATTGTCCGGCGGCGGCCCCGCGGTGCACTATATGACCCGGATGGGCGCCGACCGTCGCCTGGGCCATGCTGAAGCGTGAGCGTGTGATCGGCGCTCTGCGCGGCGAGCCCGTCGATCGGGTGCCGATCGCCTTCTGGCTGCACAACTTCGCGACCGAGAACTCCGCCGACGGGCTGGCCACGGAGACGCTCCGGCTCGCCCGCGTCTTTGACTGGGACTTTCTGAAGCCGCAGTCGCGCGCCCAGTGCTTTGCCGAGATGTGGGGGTTGACGTACCGATCGTCCACCGAGCGCGCGACGCCGTACAGCGTGACCCACACGCCGCTGACGAGCGCCGCGGACATCGCGCAATTGCGGCCGGTCGATCCACGCCGCGGCGCGCTCGCCGAACAGCTGGCCGCGTTGGCGACGATCCGCGCCGGCGTCGGTCGCGAAACGCCGATCATCTGGACCGTCTTCGCACCGATGATGGTGATGTCCTATCTTCTGACCGGCGGGCGGGCGCAGGCGCTGGGGCTCGCGCGCGCCGAGCCCAAGGCGATGGATGCCGGGCTGGCGGCCATCGCCGAAACGCTCGCCGAATATGCGCGTGCGTGCCTGGCGGCGGGCGCCGACGGGCTCTTCTACGCGACCAACGTCGCGCGGCGCGACGGACTCACCGCCGAGGAATGCCGCCGTTTTCAGCGCCCGCACGACCTGCGAATCCTGTCCGCCGTCGCGCACGCGCCCTTCAACCTGCTGCACGTGTGCGGTCCCGCGATCCACTTCGACGAGTTCGCCGACTATCCGGTCGCCGCGTTTTCCTGGGCGCTGGGCGGCGGAAACCCGTCGCTGTCCGACGTGCACCGCCGCACGGGCCGGGCCGTCGTCGGCGGGCTGCCGGCCAAGCCCGAGATCGCGGAGATGACGGCCGCGGCCATCGCCGGCCGCGCGCGGCGCGCCGTCGAGGAGATGGGCGGACGCGCGCTGCTGCTCGGCCCCGACTGCTCGATCAATCCCGACACGCCCGACGATCTGCTCCACGCCGCGGCGGCGGTCGTGCGGCGATGACCTCGCTGGACGAGCTGCGCCTGCTCGTCGTCGTCGACAACGCGACCGACACGCTGTCGAGCATCGCCGACGGCGTGCCGCAGACGCCCGAGGTCGCGCAGCACCTGCCCCGTGTACCCGTCACCCGAACCTACGATGGGCACCCGGGCAAAGTGGTGTTCGATCGGCTGTGCTACGCGGCGCACGGGTTGTCCGTGCTTGCGACGGGACGGCAAGGCCAGGAAGAGCGGACGATCCTCCTCGACGTCGGCCCGTACGCCGACGTCTGGCTTGCCAACGCCGCGCGGCTCGGCGTCGACCTGGTGAAGATCGAGGCAGTGTTCCTTTCGCATTGGCACTTCGATCACAGCGGCGCGCTCCCCGAGGTCGTCGCCGCGCTCAGCCGCGCACGGCGACAGGCGGGCATCGTCTCACCGGTCCTCGTGGATCTGCATCCCGATCGGCCGGATCAGCGCGGGACGCTGCACCCCAACGGGACGCTGGTGCTGCTCGCGCCCGAGCCGACGTTCGAGGCGATCGAGGCCGCCGGCGGATGCGTCGTCAAGCACGACGCGGCGCACGCCATCGCCGGCGGCTTCTTCTTCGGCAGCGGCCTCATCGATCGCGTCACCGGCTACGAGCAAGGCCTCGTCGGCCATCATACGTTCGTCGGCGACAAGGGACGCGAGGACCCGCTCATCGTCGACGAGCGATTCGTCGCGGCGCACGTTCGCGGCCGCGGCACCACGGTGCTGTCCGCGTGCTCGCACGCCGGCGTGGTCAATGTCTCGCTGGGCGTGCAGGCGCAGTTCCACGGCGAGCCGATCGACGTCGTGCTGGGCGGCTATCACCTCAGCGGCAAGGCGATGGAGACGCGCATCGAGGCCACGGTGCGCGATCTGAAGGAGCGTATCCGGCCGCGTGTCGTCGCACCCGGGCACTGCACGGGGTGGCGCGCGACGGCGGCCCTGGCGCACGCGTTTGCGCCGGAGCGCTACGGGCCGAGCGCGGTCGGCACGATGTACACGCTGCGCGCGACCTGATCAGGCGCGCAAGCGGATGCCTGCGCGATAGAGACCCCACAAGACGAGCCACCAGAACAGCAGGTACGCGATCGCGTAGACGAGCGACGCGTTGATCGGCGAGGCCCACGGCGCGAACGCGTGGTCGAAGATCGCCTTCTGCAGCGTGGCGCCGCCGACGTGGATCAGCGTCAGCGCGCGCGCCATCAGCGTGGAGAGGAAGTACAGCAGGAGCGCGTTGACGCCGAACACGACGAACGGTACGGCCCATCGCCGCCAGCCGCGAAGCTCGATCGCCCAGTAGCACGCCGCGAACAAGATCAGCGCGAGCCCGCCGGTCAGCAGCACGTAGGAGCTCGTCCACAACGCCTTGTTCACGGGGAAGACGATGCCCCACGCCATGCCGAGCACCGTCGCGACCACCCCGGCAACCGTGAGGCCTGCGAAGATTCGTCGCGGATCTCGCCCGCTCAGCAGCCACTGACCGGTCAGCACGCCGAGCAGCGCCGTGGCGATCGCGGGAATCGTGCTCAGAATGCCCTCGGGATCGTAGACGCGGGCCACTTTCCAGAGATGGGGCCCACCCAACACGGCACGATCGACCCACGCCGCCAGGTTGCCTTCCGGCCCGAGATTCCCTCGCCCGTAGCCCGGCACGGGCACGAGGGTCAGCAGGGCCCAATAACCGAGGAGCAGCGCGGCCGTCGCGACCGCCTGACCCCGCCACCGCGTGCCGAGGAACAGCAGCGCCGCGACGAGATAGCACACCGCGATGCGCTGAAGGACGCCGGGAATGCGGATCGTCGACCAGTCGAAGTACGGCGCGCCGTTCAGGACGATGCCGAGGGCGAAGATGATCGCCGCGCGGCGCAGCACGCGGCCGGGCGTCGGGCGCGACAGCGGAATCGCCACGCCGACGATGAAGACGAAGCAGGGAAAGATGACGTCGGTCGGCGTGAGGCCGTGCCAGTCGGCGTGCCGCAGCGGCGCGTACACCGCGCGCCACGTCCCCGGATTGTTGACGAGGACCATCGCGGCCATCGTGAGCCCGCGGAAGGTGTCGAGCGAGACGAGACGCGCGGCGATTACCGACCCTTGAAGCGAGGCGGGCGCTTGTCCCTGAACGCGGCGACGCCTTCGCGAAAATCTTCGGACGCGGCGCCGATCTCCGCCCAGCGCGTTTCCAGCCGCTGCGCCTCCTCGGGCGTCTGCCAGTACTGCGCGCGGATCGTCTCCTTGATCGCGCGGAAGGTGATCGGGGCGCCGCCGGCGACGCGCTCAGCCAGCCGCCGCACCTCCGCGTCGAACTCGCTCTCGTGGATCACGCGCGAGATCAACCCGAAGGCGTGCGCCGCGCCGGCGTCCATGTCTTCGCCGAGCATCAACATGTCCAGTGTACGGTTGCGGCCAATATAGTGCGCCAGCCGCACGAGACTCATTCCCCAGGACGGTACGACGCCGAGGTACGCATCGCCTGTGCGGAACTTCGCCGTGGACGACGCGAGGCGCACGTCGCACGCCATCGCCATGGCGAAGCCGCCACCGATGCACCAGCCGCGGATGGCAGCGATCACCGGCTTGCCGATCGTCTCGACGCGGTCCACCACGCGGCGCCCCAGCTCACGGAAGCGCGCCGCCTCATCGGGCGCGCGCGGGCCTCCGGAGAGATCGGCGCCCGCGGAGAACGCCTTGGTGCCCGAGCCGGTCAGCACAATGCAGCGCGTGGCCTCCCGCACCTCGAGCTCGTCGAGGGCGGCGAGGACGTCCTGCATCAGCGCTGGTGACACCGCATTCACCGGCGGTCGGTTCAGGGTGAGCGTGGAGACGCCGCCCTCGTGCGCGACGAGGACGGTCTCGTACGGCAACTAGCTCACCCGCGGTACCCCTTCCTGTCGAGGTACCGGCCGAATTCCGTCAGGTAGGTCTGCCGTGAGGTGGCGACGGAGTCCATCACGTGGTCGGCGAGCAGAGCGAGCAGCGCGCGAATGATCGCCATACTTCTACCGTACGGCTTCACGCGGGCGTTTCGTGCACGATTTCTCGGGGGGGCGCATCCCTTTGGCGTACCTGACCGTTCGGGCGATTCCGCGCGGCCGTCGGCCCGCGCATCCTCGGAATCAAGGATCGATACTCAAGGAGGCGTTCTTATGGATGCATTGCTCGCGCTTTCCACCGAGCTCGCCGGCGCCGTCGAGCAGGCGGCGCGCTACGTCGTGGGCGTCAATGCGCGCCGGCGATTCGGCTCGACCGGCGTGCACTGGCGGCCCGGCCTGATCATTACCGCCGACCACACGGTGGAGGTGGACGAGGACATCACGGTGACGACGCCCGACGGTCGCACGCTTGCGGCGACGGTCGCCGGACGAGACCCCGCCATCGACATCGCCGTCCTGCGCGTTGACGCGGGCGACCTCGCCGTCGCCGAGATCGCGACAGAGCCCGCGCGCGTCGGTCACATCGTGCTCGCGATCGGCCGAGGGCCGCGCGCGAGCTGGGGCCTTGTCAGCGCCATCGGCGACGGGCGACGCCGGCATCCGGAAACCGGCGATTGGCTCAGCCTCGACCTCACGCTCTATCCCGGCTTCTCGGGCGGGCCGCTGATCGACGCGCGCGGGCGCGTCGTCGGCATGACGACCTCGGGAGCGGCACGCCATTTCCAGATCGCGATTCCGGCCGGAGCCGTCGGTCGCACGGTGGACGAGCTCATGCGGCGCGGCCGCATTCCGCGACCCTACCTGGGCGTCGGCGGGCAGTCGGTCCGTCTGTCCGAGGCGCTGCGTGAGCGGCTGCGCACCGATCAGCGGAGCGCCGTCATCGTCGTCGACGTCCAGCCGGACAGTCCGGCGGCCGCCGCGGGACTCATGGTCGGCGACGTCATCGTCTCGCTCGGCGGCGCGCGCATCACCGAGCCCGGGGATCTCCGTTCCGTGCTGCGCCCACAGCAGGTCGGCGAGACCGTGACGCTGTCGGTGGCCCGCGGCGGCGACCCGCGCGATGTCCGGCTGACGGTCGGCGAGAGGACCCGGCGCTCGTGATCGCGAGCGCGCCGCTCGATTTCGCGGGGCTCGCGGACACGCTGCGGCGTGTCACGGTCGCGATCAGCGACGACGGCGCGGCGCGCGGTTCGGGCGTGTTGTGGCCGCGCGGCCACGTCGTCACGAACGCGCACGTGGTGCGACGCTCGCGCGTGATCATCGGCACGGTCGAGAGTGATCATCTGCAAGCCGAGCTCGTCGCGCGCAGCGTCGACGACGACCTGGCGTTACTGCGTCTGGTCGGCATCGAGTTACCGACGGCCAGGCTCACCGAGACGGCGGCGCGTGTCGGCTCGCTCGTCGTCGCCGTGGGCAATCCGCTCGGTCTGCGCGGCGCGCTGACGGCCGGGATCGTTCACGGGATCGGCCCCATCACGCGAAACGGCGCGCCGTGGATCCACGCCGACATACGATTGGCGCCTGGCAACTCCGGTGGGCCGCTCGCGGACGTCTCCGGCGCCGTCGTCGGCATCAATGCCATGGTCGCCGGTGGTCTCGCGCTGGCCGTGCCGATCGCGCGTGTGCTCGAGTTCGTCCGCTCGGCGGGAGTGGCTCCGCGGTGACGCCGGCGCGGCAGCCGCGCGTGACGATCGTCGTCGTGGCGGAGAGCCCGCTCGCCGGGGCGCGGATCGAAGCGCTACTCCGCCGGGATCCTGCCGCGCGGATCGTCATCACCAGCGCGAGCCAGGCCGAGACGGTCGCCGCGGAACACGCTCCCTGCATCGTGATTCTTTCGATGTCGCCGCCCGCCGTCGCACGCGCGGTCGAGCGACTGGCAAGCGCTCCGCGAATGCCGCCGGTGATCGTGCTCACCACCGCGCCGCACGACGCCTGGACGGCGCGCGCGCGCCGGAGCGGCGTGCGCGCAGTGCTGCGCCACGACGCCGGCGCGGAAGAGCTGGAGGCGGCGATCGCCGCGACGCAGGCGGGGCTGCTCGCGCTCCATCCGGATGCCCTTCACGGCGCGTCGACGCCGGCCACCGCCTCCACGGCGGCGGCACCGGTAACGCTCACGGTGCGCGAGCTCGAGGTGCTGGAGATGATGGCGGAAGGCATGAGCAACCGGGCCATCGCCCGTCATCTGAAGATCTCGAGCCACACCGTGAAGTTTCACGTGGCCTCCGTGCTGGGCAAGCTCGGCGCGCGGAGCCGCACCGAAGCGGTGACCGCCGGAATCCGGCACGGCCTCATCTCGCTCTAGCGGTATACTGCGCCGATCCGATTGCGAAGAATCGCCGACTCGCGGCGTCGGAAGGGGAGGCCGGAATCATGCATCGACGTCAGGTGCTCAAACTCGGCGCGGTCGGTACGGCCACGTTCGTCTTGGGTGGGATCAAATCACTCGGAAGCCGGTCCGCCTCTGCGCAAATGAGTGCGCCACCGACCGTGGACCGGCTCGTGATGACGAACGTCGTCGACAACGTCTACGACATCTTCGCGAAGGGCGGCAAGCTCGACAGCATCACGGTGCAGCGCGCAGCACTCGATCCCAAGGCGTCGCTTCTCGCCGAGCATGGCCTCGCCTATCACCTGGAGTCGTTTCGCGGTGCCGAAGCGCGTGAGGTGCTCCTCGACTTTGCGCTGAGCGAGGGCAGCCTCTTCAACAACTACCGTGTCTTGAAGGTCGATCCCACCCGCGCCGACGCCCTCGTCCTGAGCCACGGCCACCTCGACCATTACGGGGCGCTGCCGAACCTCGCCCGTGTCACGCAGGGCAAGTGGAAGGCAGGGCTGACACTCTATGCAGGCGGCGAAGACACGTTTTGCCATCGCGTTGTCGTCACTCCCGCAGCCACGGTTGATCAAGGGGCGCTGGATCGGCCCGGCTTAGAAGCGCGCGGTCTCGCGGTGGTGCTCGCCAACCAGCCGAGCGTCGTGGCCGGACACGCTTTCGTCACCGGCCAGATTCCTCGTCTCACCGACTTCGAGAAGCCGCCGACGGCGGCACGCCTCATGGCCGGTCCCATGGACTCGGCATGCGCGGTGAGCCACTTCGGGCTGACGAAGGTCGAAGCGAAGCCGGGCGACCTCGTCGCAGACAACTTTCTGGGGGAGCATGCCACCGTCTATCACGTGAAGGATCGCGGCCTCGTTGTCATCACGTCGTGTGGCCATGCTGGCGTGATCAACTCGGTGCGGCAGGCGCAGAAAGCGTCGGGCATCCAGAAAGTCCACGCGATCGTCGGCGGCTTCCATCTGGCCCCCGCGCCCGACGAGATCGTGGCGAAGACCGTTGCGGCGTTCAAGGAGATCGGCCCCGACTACATCATCCCGATGCACTGCACAGGGGTGAACACGATCATGGCCGTGCACATGGCCATGCCGAAGACACTCGTGATGCCGTCGACGGGCACGCGTGTCGTGTTCGGGGCCTGAGGTGAGCTAGCGGCCCTTCAAGAAGTCGCCGAGCGTCATCCCGAAGCCGCCCTTCCTGGCGCTCTCCTTTATATAGGCCTGGGTCTCGGCCTGCTCCTCGTGCGCCAGCGCCTTTTCGCGCGAGAGGCGGATGCGCCGGCCGCCGTCCTCGATGCCGAGGACGAGCACCTTCATCTCGCTGCCGCTCGGAAACATCTTGCGATGGTCGGCGCCGCGCGTCGTCCCCAGCTCGGCGTTGGGCACCAGGCCCGTCTGGCCCGGCCCCAGGCGTACGAAGACGCCGAACGTCTCGACGCGTTCCACCGTGCCGGTCAGCACGGCGCCGACGGCGACCGCCGATTCCATCTGGTCGCCCACCGCCGCGCCCTCGGGCGCCAGCGCCAGGGCGATGCGGCGCTTGGCGAGATCGACGTTGACGATCATGACCGCGATCTCGGCGCCGGCGGCGACCGACTCGCGCATGGCGCCCGCCCGATGGCGCGGGATCTCGCTCGTGTGCAGCAGGCCGTCGACGCCCGGCAACAGCTCGACGAACACGCCGAACTCCGTGGCGCGTACCGCGCGTCCGCGCACGATCTGCCGCTCGCGCAGGCGAGCGGGCACCGCCGCCCACGGATCGCCTTCGAGCGCCTTGAGGCTGAGCGTGATCTTGCCCTTCTCTTCGTCGAGGCGAAGCACCTTGACGGTGACCTGCTCGCCGACGCGCAGCCGATCGCTCGCGCGCTCCACCCGCCCGTGCGTGAGCTCGGACATCGGCACCAGCCCCTGAACGCCGCCCAGATCGACGAAGGCCCCGAAATCGGCGAGCGAAACGACGGTGCCGGGCAGCACCGCGTCGGGGACGAGCTTCTTCCGTGTCTCCGAGGCGGCCTTGGCCGCCTGCTCCTCGAGCAGCGCACGGCGCGAGAGCACGATGTTGCGGCCGCCCTCGGCGAACTTCGTCACGCGGAACTCGAGCACGCGGCCGACATACTCTTGCTCGGATTCCACGCGGCGCAGCTCCATCTGAGAGAACGGACAGAAGGCGCGCAGGCCGCCGACGGTCACCTCGTAGCCGCCCTTGATGACGCCGGCGACTCTGCCCTCGACGGGCACGCCGGTCTGTGCCGCCACCGCGACCGCGTCGCGCGCCTGGGCGCCCTGCCGCAGCCGGTGCGAGAGGCGAATCTCGTCGCCCGTGGCCACCACTGTGGCCTCGACGTGGTCGCCGACCTTGATCGTCAGCCGGCCGTGGTCGTCGGTGAGCTCGGCGCGATCGATCCACGCCTCGCCCTTGCCGCCGACGTCGACGAACACATGCTCGTCGCTGATCTGGATCACGCGGCCTTTCACGACCTGGCCGCGCTCGAGGGCGCGCCGCGCCTCGTGCTGCGCGAAGAGGGCGGCGAAATCTTCTTCGGGGTCCTTATCGGTCATCGGGAAACGGGATGATTATTGCGCAGCGCGCGGCCCGGCGCTACTGTCGCGCCCATGTGTGGGCGGACCTCGCGGCCGCGACGGCGGCGCGCGGGCGCGTGGCGATCATGTCGGTCGAGGGCGCGCTCGGCGACATCCAGACCGAGCCGCCGGTGCACAACGGTCTCGCGCCGTTCGGCCGGGACGTGGTTCGCGAGATGAATCGGCTCGGCATGCTCATCGATCTGGCGCATGCGCCGTTCCCGGTGGTCAAGGGCGCGACGTTCGTCGATCACATCAAGCGCATGGTCGCGGAGTGGCCGTCGATCCCGTCAGCGCTCCTCGATCGCGGGTTTGCGCGTCAGGACGTCGCCAGGATCATGGGGGGCAACGTGCAGCAACTGCTCGAGGCGACGCTGGGCTGAGCGTCGGTCAGTCGTCGTTCCGGGGTGCGGCCGAAGCCGGGATGCCGAGCGATACGCGTCGGCACTCGTCCTCCCAGATCCGGTGACACCGGCCGTGGAAGCGGACGATCCGGCCGTCGGGGAATCGATAGGCGACCTGCGCGCCGCGCGTATCGCACGCCGCGCACGTGACCACGCCGATCGCGGTGTCGGCGTTGATGTGACCCGTCGGCGAAGTCGGCCGCCCCGGAGCCGTCAGCGGCGCCACCGCGCGCGGGAGTGTCCCCGCCGCCATCCGCTGGCGGATCCTCTGCGTGAGCTCGTTACGATCCATGCGGGGCCGCCTCCATCGTCAGATCCGCCACGGTGCCGATCGGCGCGACGCGCCGATCAGCTCGAAGCCGCGGCGAACGCGGTCGTCATGACCGGCTGCGTATCGCCCGCGACGCCGCCGTCCCGGCCGCCGCGTACGCGCTTCGTCTGACCTTCGAAGACGGCGCTCTCCTCGATGATGAGGGCCGGCGTCTCGAGGTCGCCGCTGACGCGCGCCTTCTCGCGCAGCTCGATGCGCTCCGTCGCCACGATGCTGCCGACGACTTCGCCCTCGACGATGACGACCGGTGCGTGGAGCCGGGCCTCCACGTGCCCCGGCCGACCCACGGTGAGCGTGCCGGTCGCGTGGATCTCTCCCTTCACGCGGCCGCTCACGACGACGCTGCCATTGAAGTTGCAGGTTCCAACGACCTCGGAGCCTTCGCTGATGAAGGCCGTCGAGGGTTCCGACGCGGTCTGTGGGCGACGTTGAAAGCGCATGTTGTGGACCGTAGGCAAAGGCCGCGCCAGATCGCCGCAATTCGCGCCGAATCGCGCCGAATCGCGAGAACCCGCGATTTTTGGCGCGCCTGCTGGGCGCGGGCGTCTCAAAACGTGCGCGTTTGTCATCGCCGCTGTCATTCGTCATGACAGGCCGACATCGACCACGGACGCGCGGTGTGTCACATCGCCTCGGCCCACCACCGAACGCGTGAAGAGTCGCGCACTTCGCTTTGGCATACCGCTTGAACTATCGTCCCGGCCGGCCGCGGCCTCGCCGGGGCAGACCGTGCGCTGTTGGACAACGGGACCGGACGCAGGGGCCGCCGTGGCCGTGCAGTCGAACCCCGACGAAAGGAGTCCAGCAGTGCTGAACGACACAGAAGTCAAACGAATCATCGACGCGATCACCGAGTATCGCGAGCTGGTTCAGCAGTCGAGCGAGATGCGCGATCAGCTGGAGTCGCTGCAGAAGCGCTGGTCGGCGCTGAAGGCCGAACGAGACGGGCTGCGCACGAGCGTCGACGCCCTTCACCAGACGCTGGCGCAGATGAAGGTGGACTATCAGGCCGTGATGAAGCGGATGACAGATCTGTCGTCCACCGAGGACACCGTGCTCGACAACGTCAAGTTCCTTATCGACGAGCTCAGCTCGGTTCTCAAGAAGCACGAGGCATAGTCACCATGCGCCTGCCCGGGTCGCCACGCCAGCCTCTGCCCCCGCCTGAATTCGCGGACGAGAGCCGCATCGCCGCGGAAGGACAGAAGGACGGTGAGCGGAACCTCCCGGAGATGGGGTCGTACACGCCGGCGCCGTTCGAGCAGGCGCTGATCGCGAACGGCGAGCAGGCGGTGCAGCAGATCTACAAGGCCGCCTCGGCGAGGATCTCGAAGCTGCGGCCGGTGGTCGAGGCGTACCAGCGGCAGCTGGACGAGCTCGAGCGGCGCATCCGTCCGATCGCGGACGGCTACCGGATGCGCACGGCGGACCTCGGGCGGGATGCGACGATCGTCTTTCCGCCGGTGTTGCACTGGGCGCTGATCATCTTCCTGGCGGTGGGCGAGTTCCCGCTGAACACGGTCGTGTTCCGCCTGTTCGGCGAGGCGGAGTACCTGACGTACGTGATGGCCTCGACGCTGGCCATCATCATCCCGCTGATCGGCGTGTTCATCGGCGTCCACGTCCGGCACGCCATTCCCAGGCGCGTCGGGAATCTATTGATCGGCATCCTGACGCCGCTCGTGGTGGGCGCGACCCTCTATGCCGTCAGCCTGCTGCGCAACACGTACATCGCCTCGCAGTTCTCGGGGGGGACGCAGATCAACCCCGAGGGCAATCAGATGGCGTACGCCCTGTTCGCGCTGAACGCACTGGTGTTCTTCGGGGCTACCGTGGCGTCGTACTTCGCGCACGATCCCGACGAGCGGCTCGACAACTTCCACCAGTCGCTGCGGGCGCTGGAGCGCAAGAAGGATCCGATCCGCACCAAGCTCTTCGAGGTCGGCACCCGGCTCAACGGGGAGATCGAGCAGGCCAAGAGCCAGATCCAGGAGATCCGCGCGCTCACGAACCAGCGCGTGCAGCTCTACCGGCAGAGCAACATCCGGCACCGCCGGCTGCTGCCGCCGCCGTCGTTCCGGAAGGACGCGGAGTTCCCGGCGCTTTCATGGTGGCCGGCCGTCTCCCTGAACAACAACCACCACGAGGGCAAGTGATGCGCGGTCAACGGGCGGCGCGAGCGCGTCTGGCGTGGCTGCTGTGGGTGATGGCGCTGCCGGCGCTGGCCCTGGCGACCGGCTGCACGCGCTCGCCGCAGCCGTCCGGCCATCAGAGCACCGCGGTCGTCATCTTCGTCGATTTCTCGGACAGCGTCGGCGGTGTGGACCGAACGGGCTTCCGGCGAGAGATCGACAAGCAGATCCTGCCGTGGCTGGAGCCCGGCGACAGCTTCCTCGTCGCCCCCATCCACGACAAGACGCTGACGCAGTTCCGCCCGCTCGTGGAGGCCGAGCTGCCGCCGCGGCCGCAGTTCAACGGCTGGATGAACAACGTGATCAAGTTCAACCGCGAGGCGAAGGCCACCGACGCGAAGATCATCCAGGTCAAGGAAACGCTGCGCACGCAGACGGCCGAGGCGCTGGCTCGTGCGTCGCAGGCGCGCTACACGGACATCTTCAGCTCGCTGCTGCTCGCCGAGAAGCTGTTCAGCGCCGAGGCGCGCAACAAGGTGCTGATTCTGATGTCGGACATGATCGAGGACTATCCGCCCTACGCCTTCGACAAGCTCACGTGGACGCCGTCGACGACCGAGAAGATCCTCAAGGATCTGGAAGCTCAGCGCGGGATCGCGGATCTCAAAGGCGTGTGCGTCTACGTGTCCGGCGTGTCCGCGCCCTCGGCCGAGCTCGCCACGAACATCGGGCGCTTCTGGGAGGCCTACTTCAAGAAGGCGGGGGCCGACCTGCATCCCAGCCGCTACGCCCACGTGCTCTTGCACTGGCCGCCGCCGACCTCGTGCCGGCCGGCGGGTCAGACCGTGGATTCAGGCCGCGGCGCTAGTTCGTGATCGCGTAGTAACGCCAGCTGCCGTACAGCCGACGCCGCCACAGCAGCACCAGCATGATCGGCGTGATCGCGCTGAGGTCGGCTTCCATGGCTCCCTCCCTCTCGAGATCGCCGCGGAGCATACCGTCGGCGCCGCCGCCGCCGCAACGCACCGACCGATCTAGGCCGTGGACTCATTGATTGGGAAGAAGGAAGAACGGAACGCGCTTGTCTCAGCCAGAACGCACCTGGCGCGCACGCCACTCACCCACGATCTCGTCCACATCGAGGGAGGCGAGGCGCGTGGGTGGCCCTTCCGCCACCCGGGAATTGACCTTGGTGATCTCGACGTTCAGGGCGGAGACGCGGGACCGGACCTCGGCTTCGCTGCGCACGCTCCAGAGGGCGGCCAGCCCGCTCTCGACCTTGCGCAGCAACTCGAGCGCGGGCGGCAAGACGGTGAGCCTCTCCCGCTGGAGGAGCCTCTTCACCCACCAGTCCGGGTCGTAGGGATCGGTGATGCCGGGAATGGGCTTGCCCGCGCCCTCGAGGTCGTCGAACTCCCCGGCCTCGCGGGCATGGTGGATGAGCTCCTCGATCCAGGTCTGCCAGCTCTTCCCCGCCGGCTTACGCTCTGTCATGGCGCCTCCTCCCGCCCCAACACGACGGGAGGTGGTTGGCGGCGAGTTTGTCGTCGCGCGTGGCGACGCGACGACGCTGCTTAGTCCTGGCGGAACTCCAGCGCGTTCTCGTCCTCCGGCTCACGGACGCTGATCGAGCGGCCGACATCGAAGCCGAGCGGCTCGAGCAAGGCACGCAGCGGCTCGCGGACCGATGCCGGCAGTGGCCAGTCGCGACCGACGACACGACGCCGAGTCCCGCCCCGGACCGCCTCCTCGACGACGCCGTGGCGGCGCAGCTCCCAGAACGGAATGCGGGTGACCGGCACGGGCGTCGCTACGGACACTTCGGCGCTTCGATGAGGTTGGCCTCGATCCGGTCGCCGACCTTGAGATCCTGCAGCGTCTCCTTGGAGGCCTGGAACTCGTGAACCTTGCTGTCGGGCTCGCGCACGTTCACTCGATTTTGAGCGTGGTCGATGGCGACGACTACACCTTCGACCTTCTCCGGCGTCATGACCCGGCCTTTCGCGTCGCAGGGCGGCTTGGCTTGCGCGAAGGCAGCCGAGGACCCGACCACGACGACAAACAACGCCGTTGGCACCGCGATCCATTTGCGCATGCGTGTTCCTCCCCTACTTCTTCGTGATGTCGTAAATCGCGCCGGCCGCGGCGCCGACGCCCGTCCAGATGAGCGCACCTTTGCCGGCACCATAGCCGGTGCCTGCTCCGACCGCGGCGCCCGCGCCCGCACCGACCGCCGCGCCCGTCATCGTGCCGCAGCCCGCGACCACCGCCGCAAGCATCGAGACGCCTGCCAGCACCGCAAGAATCCGATTCATGGCGTGGTTCCTCCTCGGCGCTCTATCGTACCGGCAGCGTCCATGCGCAGCAGCGCGTCGGAGAGGCGGGCCACGCTCCACGCGTCACCGAGGCGGTCGCGCCACGACGACCAGAACGGCTGCGCTCCGGTGTGATGAAACGTGTGGAGCAGCGCGAGCTGCGCATGGTCGGCGGCGACGGCGAGTCGAAGGCTCTCGGTGAACGGGATGGAGTCGTCCGCCATCCCATGCGCGATCAGCACGCGTGCCGTCAGCCGCGGGACCACCGGAAGCGGTGACAGCGCCGCCATGGCTTCACGCGTGCGCGGCGAGAGATCGTCGAGCAGCGCCGCCACGGCGTTCTCCTGACGGTTGCGCACGAGGGTGAGTACGGCGCGGCCGGCGCGCGCGAGCGGCGCCTCGAGGTCGGCGGTGTCGACAGCCGGATCCTCGAGCTTCCTGCGCGCGATCGTCCCGAGCAGCGCGCGGTCCCGCTCGCCGTCGACGAAGCCGACGAGCAGGGCCAGAAGCTTCCATCGGTTGTACTCCTGCTGTCGCTGGACGAACCGCTCCCCGCCGAACGTATGCACGCCGGTCGTCACGTAGGTGATGACGTTGCGCAGATCGGCGTAGCCGCCAAAGCTTCCGACCAGCGCGAGATCCGGATATGACGCCGCCGCCAGCAGCGCCGGCCCCGCGCCGAAACTGAAGCCGGCGACGCCGGCGGCGGGGCTCTGACCGATCAGATAGCGGAGCGCGCCTCGGACCTCCTCGACCTCGCTGCCATCGAGCCTGAACGCCGCGAGCCCCGCGAACTCCGGCACGAGCACGAGCTGGCCGTGTCGCGCGAGCAGGTGGGCGAGTCGAACGAGCTCGGCGTGCCGGCGCCCGGCACGCGAGAGCCCATGGACGAGGAGCAGCGCGGCGCGGGGCCTCTCCGGTCGGTACACATCCGCCGGCATCATCCGGCCGCCGGCCTCGAGCACGATGTCCTCCCGCACCGGATCGGGAAACACGCGCGCGAGCCACGGGTCGCTGCCCGGGACCGCGAGGCTCAGCGACAGCGCGGCCGTCGGCCCAAACCTCACCGCGAAGGCGACGATGCCGACAACCACGGCGCCCGAGACGAGCCACACGCGCCGGCGCGCTGACAGATACCGCATCTCCGCACGCGCATCCTACGCCATGCACGCGCGCGGGGCGCGTCGAGCTAGAATCGCGCGTGCCCCGCGGCCCGCTCTTCTATGGCTGGTGGATCGTCGCCGCCGGCTTCGGCATCGAGTTCCTGATCGGCGCGCTCATGTTCCACGCGTACGGCGCCTACGCCGTCCTGCTGCGCGAGGAGTTCGGCTGGAGCAAGACGATCCTGTCGGCAGCGTTCGCGATGTCGCGCGCGGAGAGCGGCATCCTCGGGCCGATCCAGGGCTGGCTCACCGATCGCTTCGGCCCTCGTGCGCTGATCCGCATCGGCATGACCGTCTTCGGCGTCGGCTTCCTGCTCTTCTCGCGCATCGATGGCCCGGTCATGTTCTTCCTGACGTTCTTCATGATGGCGCTCGGCTCGAGCCTCGGCGGATACCTGCCGGTCAGCGTCGCGCTCGTGACGTGGTTTCGCCGGCGCCGGGCGCTCGCGCTGAGCATCAGCGGCATGGGCATGTCCACGGGCGGCCTGCTGGCGCCGCTCGTCGCACTGTCGCTCACGCGTTTCGGCTGGCGCTGGACGGCCGTCGCCTCCGGGCTCGTGGTCTTACTGATCGGCGTGCCGCTCGCGCAGATCGTGCGGCACCGCCCGGAGGCATACGGGCTCAACCCCGATGGCGACACCGTGCGGCCGGAGGTCGCGCGCAACATCGACGCGCGCGCCTTCTCCGCGCGCCAGGCGCTCGGCACCCGCGCGTTCTGGTACGTCTCGCTCGGCCACGGCGCCGCGCTGCTCGTCGTCTCGGCCGTGATGGTCCACATGGTCATCCACGTCACCGAGCGTCTGGGTTATTCGCTGCACCAGGCCGGCGTCGTGGTCGCGCTGCTCACGGTCATGCAGGCGACCGGCCAGCTCAGTGGTGGTTGGCTGGGCGATCGCTTCAGCAAGCGATGGATCTGCGCCGGCTGTATGGTCGGCCACGCCTCCGCGCTGCTCGTTCTCGCCTTCGCGTCCACGTACTGGATGGTGCTCGCGTTCGCGGTGCTCCACGGGCTTTCGTGGGGGATGCGAGGCCCGCTGATGGCGGCGATCCGAGCCGACTACTTCGGCAGCGCATCCTTCGGAACGATCACCGGGGTGTCGTCGATGATCGTGATGTTCGGCATGATCCTGGGCCCGCTCGTGGCCGGGGTGCTGTCCGACCGGACCGGCTCCTACGTGCCGGGGTTCACACTGCTGGCGGCCTTGGCCGCGCTGGGATCGCTGGCGTTTGCTCGGGCTCGACGGCCGAGCATTCGCGGCGCGCGCGTCCCAGGCGTCCTCAGCTCAGCTGACTCCGAAACCGCCACGCGCTGATGCCCACGAAGAGACTCGCGAGGGCGAGCAGCGCCAGCAGGTTCGGGTAGACGATCTCGAGCCCGGCGCCCTTGATCAGCACGCTCCGCGCGATCGTCGCGAAGTGCGCGATCGGGTTGAAGAGCGTCAGCGGCTGCACCCACTTCGGCATCGCCTCGATCGGCGTCAGTCCGCCGGACAGCAGCGCCAGCGGCGGATTGATGAAGAAACCGATCAGCTGTGTCTGGTTCGCCGAGCGCGCCAGCGTCGAGACGAACGTCCCCAGCCCGATGCCGGTGAGCACGCAGCAGCCGCACGCGACGAGCAGCAGCGCCGGGCTGCCGCGGAGCGGGACCCCGAACACCAGCCGCGCCAGCGCGATCACCATGACGACCATGATCATGAGCAGGACGAACAGCGGAACCATCTTCGCCGTGATGACCTCGAGCGCGCTCGCCGGCGTCATCAGGAGCTGCTCGACCGTCCCGCGCTCCTTCTCCCGGATCATGGTCGCCGCCGAGACGAGCGAGCCGTTGAGGATGATCAGCGTTCCGAAGACGCCGGTGACGATGAACCACGCGTTCACGAGCCCCGGATTGAAGAGCAGCGCCGTGCGCAGCTCGACGGGCGCCGCCCGGCCGCCGGCGAGATCGCGGTTCAGGAACGCGACCGCGCCCTCCACATAGCCCTGCGCAATCTGCGCGGTGTTGGCGTTCGCCGCGTTCAGCAGCACCTGCACGGTCGCCGGCTGTCCGCGCGCACGCACACGGGCGAAGTCGTAGGGCACCACGACGCCGACGTCGAGACGGCCGACGCCGAGCTCGTCGGCGAGCGCCTGCGCGGTCCCGTAGGTGCCGGCGAGCCGGAACGTGGCGTTCTGCGTCAGCCCGGCGATCAGGTCCCGGCTCTCGGCCGTGCGGCTTTCGTCCACCACGCCGAGGCGCAGGTCGCGCACGTTGGAATCCAGGGCGAAGCCGAACAGCAAGACTTGCAGCGTGGGCGGCACGATGAGCGAGATCGCGAGCCGGCGATCGCGACGGATCTGGCGCAGCTCCTTCAACGCCAGCGCCCAGAAGCGCCCGCCGAAGAGACGGCTCAACGTCCGCCTCACGCCTTCACCTGCATGCGCCGCATGACCCGCCACGCGAGCGCGTAGTACACGACCCCGATCGCGCCGATCGCCAGCACCGCCCACCACACGGCGGGCCAGCCGCCGCCTTGCAAGAAGGCGTCGCGAACGACGAGAACGTAGTAGCGGGCCTGCACCAGGTCCGAGATCCACCGCAGCGCCCCGGGAATGTTCTCGATCGGAAAGATGAGCCCCGACAGCAGGAACGCGAGGAGAAAGCCGCCCAGCGACACGGCCTGCACGGCGGCGGCCTGATTGGGAATGGCCGCGCCCACCATCGAGCCGAAGCTCAGCACGCAGAACACGTACAGCGCGCTGCCGACCACGACCGGGGTCGGATCACCGGCGAATCGCAGCCCGAACAGCGTGAGCATCAGCCCGGCGAGCAGCAGGCACTGCATGACGCCGACGATCATGCCGGCCAGGATCTTGCCCAGCAGGTACTCGTGCGCCGAGATGCTGGAGACGTAGACCTGCAGGATCGTCTTCTGCTCCCCCTCGCGTGACATCGCCAGCGCCGAGAGCACGGTGGGAAAAATCGAGAGGCCGAGCACGAGGAATCCAGGGCCGTAGAATTTCTCGGGCTGGCGGCCGGGATTGAACCAGAGCCGCGTCGCGGTGCGGATTCCCGGCACGGGCGCGCCCCCGCGCTGCTGCGCGAAGGCGCGCGTGATCTGTCCGGCGCTGCCGCGAATGAGCTGCGCGGTGTTGCCGTCGGTGGCGTCCACGAGAATCTGCGCTTCCACCGGCCGATGCCGGCGGATCTCGCGCTCGAAGTGCTCGGGGATGATCACCGCCGCTCGCACGCGGCCACGCTCCAGCATCCTCTCCGGCGACGTCGCGGGCGGCAACGTCACCACCCGGTAGGTCAGCGAGGTCCGGAACGCATCCGCGTACTGCCGCGACAGCGGCGTCTGATCGAGATCCTGGATGACGATCGGAATGTCGGTGACCGTGAGGGACACGGTCGTGCCCATCAGCGCGGTCAGGGCGAGGGGCAGCACGAGCGCCAGACCCAGCGCGAGGCGATCGCGCAGCAGCTGCGTGAGCTCCTTGCGGGCCTGCGCGATGATGCGTCGCATGCCGTGGGCCGTCAGGCGGCGACGGCGCCGCTCTGGGCCGCGCCCTTCTCGGAGATCGCCAGGAAGACGTCCTCGAGCGAAAAGTCTTCGTCCCTGGCATCGAGGACGCGGATTCCGTCCTGCGCCAGCCGGGCCGTGAGGTCTCGCGCGGCGCCCTCGGCGTTGCCGTCGACGATGACGTGGAGCCGATCGCCGAACAGCGACACGCGCCACGGCTCCATCTCGCGCTTGAGCAGCGTCGCCGCGCGCAGCGGCTCCTCGGCGCGCACCTCGAGCACGCGGCCGCCCTGCGCGGCCTTCACGCCGCTCGGCGTCCCCTCCGCGACGAGCTCGCCGGCCACCATGAAGCCGAGCCGGTTGCACTGCTCGGCCTCTTCGAGATAGTGGGTGGTGACGAGAATCGCCGTGCCCTGGTCCGCGAGCTGATTGATCATCGCCCAGAACGCGCGGCGCGCGATCGGATCGACGCCGGAGGTCGGCTCGTCGAGGAAGAGCACGCGCGGCTCGTGCATGATCGCGGCCCCGAAGGCCACGCGCTGCTTCCATCCGCCCGGCAGGCTGCCGGTGAGCTGGCCGCCCTTGCCCTCGAGACCCGCGAACTGCAGCACCCAGCGCTTGCGCGCCGCGCGCCGCACGCGCGGGACCTGGTAGACGCCGGCGAAGAAATCGAGGTTCTCTTCGATCGTGAGGTCGTCGTAGAGCGAGAATTTCTGCGACATGTAGCCGACCTGCTGCCGGACGTCTTCCGAGCGCAGCTCGCCGACTTCCCCCACCAGCCGCACCTCGCCCTCGCCGGCCGGCAGCAGGCCGCACAGCATCTTGATCGTGGTCGTCTTCCCCGCGCCGTTCGCGCCGAGCAGGCCGTAGACCTCGCCGTAGCCTATCCGGAGGTCGATGCCCTTGACCGCGACGAAGTCGCCGAACGTCTTGCGGAGGCCACGCGCGCCGATAGCGATCGGGTCGTCCGCGGGCGCGTGACCGTTGCGGTGCGGAAACGGCGGCACACGCGTCTCTCCCTGGAGGGATCTCAGAATCGCCACGAAGGTGTTCTCGAGCGTCGGCGGAGCGGACCGGATGGGCCCGACCGCATCGCCGAGCGCTGCGCGAACGACGCGTTCGCCGGCCTCCGCATCGCGCACGAGCACGTCGAGACGGTCGCCGAAGCGCTGGACGTCGGCGATCCCGTCGCGATGCGCCAGCGCCTCCTCCGCCCGACGCAGGTCCCGCGCATGCACTTCGAGCCGCTGCAGGCCGAGGCTCTGCCGCAGGTCGGCGGGCGTCCCGGTTCGATGCACGCGGCCTTCGTGCATGAGGGCGACACGATGACAGCGCTCGGCCTCATCGAGATACGGCGTCGCAACGAGAATCGTCATGCCCCGCGTGGACAGCTGCGCGAGCGCGTCCCAGAATTCGCGGCGCGAGACAGGATCGACTCCCGTCGTCGGCTCGTCCAGGAGCAGCACGTGCGGCTCGGCCACGAGCGCGCAGGCGAGCGCCAGCTTCTGTTTCATCCCGCCGCTGAGCCGGCCGGCGAGCCGCTCGGTGAAGCGCTCCATCCCGAACATCGACAGATAACGGCGCCCGCGCGCCTGGATCTGGTACAGCGGCACGCGTCGCAGCTCGCCGACGTAGCGCAGGTTCTCGGCCACGCTGAGGTCCGGGTACAGGCTGAACGCCTGCGTGAGATAGCCGACGTGCTCACGCGCCTGTCGAGCGGGTTGGCCGAGTACCTCGGCGTCGCCCGACGTCGCTTCCATCACACCACCGAGGATCTGAAACGTCGACGTCTTGCCCGCGCCATCCGGACCGATGAGCCCGAAGATCTCGCCCGGACGTACCGCCAGGTCGATGCCACGCACCGCCTCGATACCGCCGTAGCGCTTCGTCAACGCGCGGGTGGCGATGGCGACCTGTGGCGCTCGTGTGGCGTCGAGCGGCTGCACACTCATCGCCGTGCGTGCCGGGTCGGCCAGTCGCTGCCCTCGACGAGAATCTCGCCGTCGGCCGGCATGCCGGGCTTCGCGAAGCCGACGGCGCCGTGCAGCCGCAGCTTCACGCCCACCACCTGCTTGACGCGATCCTCCCGGAAGTAGGTGTTCTCCGGGGTGAACGAGGCCCGCGGATCGACGCGCATCACGTTCGCGTCGATCGGCTTCGTCGGCGCCGAATCGAGATACACGCGCGCCGGCTGCCCGATTCGCACGCGTCCGATCTGGCCCTCCGGAACGAATGCTCGGAGATAGACCTCCCCGAGATTCACGAGGGTGACGATCGGGGTGCCCGCGGTGATCACCTCGCCCGGCTCCGCGCTCCGCGTCGCCACGGTGCCGGTGAACGGGGCGATCACCTGCAGGTCGTTTCGATTGGCCCGCGCCTCCACGAGCTGCGCGCGGGCGCGCTCCGCGTCGGCCTGCGCGGCTGCGATGTCGGCCTGCGCCTGGAGAATCTGTCCCTGCACCGCGGCCGCCTGTGAGGATCGGATCGCCGGATTGACGAGGTTGGCGCGGGCGGCCGTGAGCGCGCCGCGCGCGGCCTCGACCTGACGTCGCGACGCGGCGACCACCGCCGCCTGCGCCTCCTCGGCGCTCTCCGCGCGGCGCGCCTCCTGCTCGGCGATCAGCTCGCGCTTGAAGAGACGCCCCATGGCCTCGCGGTCCCACCTCGCCTGCGCGTACGAGGCCTCGGCCTGGGCGAGCTGGGCCTCTGCGGCGGCGAGCTTGCCCTCGGCCTCGTTGACGCGGCCCTGCGCGTCGGCGCGCGCCTGATCCACGCCGAGCTGGTTCTGCCGTAGCGATTCGTCGAGCACGGCGATCTGGTGCTGGGCCAGGCGCACCTTCGCCTCCGCCTGTCGCACGGCGGCCGTGGCCTGCTCCTCGCGCGCGCGGATCTGCTCGTCGTCGAGCACGGCGATGACCTGCCCGGCCTCGAGCTGATCGCCCTCGCGGACCGTGATCTCGCGGATCCGGCCCGACGTCTTGGCGGCGACCGCGGAGTCGTCGCCCTCGATGCGTCCGCTGACAGCGATCACGCCGGGCGGCACGCCGCGCGAGGCGAGCACGAGGCGCCAGGCGCCGAGACCGACGACGGCCAGGACGGCCAGCGCCGCGACGAGGACGAGCCGACGGCGCCGCGCGCTCATGTGCGGCGCCTCGCGCCGCGACGCTCGATGGCGAGCCCGTGCGTGAGCAGATCCTGGATGTGCTTGACGTATGCCGCCCCGTCCGGTGGGCGGATCGCCGGGCGCCGCTTGGCCAGCACGCGCTCGCGAAAGCGCGCCGTCGCGAAGAAGAACACCAGGCTGCCGACGAGACTGAGGTGGGTCAGCAGCGGATCGACGGGTCGCAGGTCGCCCTCACGCACGCCGCGCTCCACGATTCGCTGCACGGCGCCGAGCACGCGCGCGGGCTTGTCGATCAGCTCGGGATCGAGATTCTTGCCGCCCGCGACCACTTCGCGCAGCATCATCGAGCAGAAGTGCGGGTAGCGCCGCGACGCCATCTCGCCCACCGTGGCGATCAGCTCGCGCAGCACCTCGGGCGCCGGTCTGGACGACTCGGCGAGGCTCTCCATCCCGGCGACGATCTCCGTGAAGGTCGCGCTGACGATGGCGAGATAGAGCTGGCGCTTGCCGCCGAAGTGGTAGCTGATCATCGCCTTGTTCACACCGGCTCGGTCGGCGATCGCCGCCACGCGCACGCCGTCGTAGCCCCGCTCAGCGAACAGCTCGGCCCCGGCGGCCAGCAACGCCTCGCGCGTGGCCGCGGCGTCCCGGCGGCGAACCCGGGCGGCACTGATCCCGGCGGCGGATGTCATCCCATTCCTCCCCGGCGTTTGTTCGTCATCTGTTAACCAAACGTATGGTTAATTGCAACATACCCGCGCCGTCAAGGGCGCCGCGTGTAGCATGGCCGCGATGGTCACGACGCAGACCCGGCGCACGGCATGCTCGCTCGATTGCTTCGACGCGTGCGGCATCGTCGCCGAGGTCGCGGACGGCCGGATCGTGCGGATCGGCGGCGATCCCCAGCATCCCATCACGCGCGGCGCGCTGTGCAACAAGGTCAACCACTACCTGCGCGACCGCTTCTACCACCCGGATCGCCAGCTGCATCCGTTGCGCAAGATCAGCGGGCGCTGGCAGCGTCTGGTCTGGGACGATGCGCTCGACCTGATCGCCGAGACGCTGACGCGCACGAAGGCGCAGCACGGCACGCTGTCCGTGCTCTACCACAAGGGCAACGGCTCCTTTGCCGGGCTCAAGATCATGGGTGAGCGCTTCTTCAACCTCTACGGAGGCGGGACCCAGGCCGTGGGACGCTTCTGCGGCGGCGAGGCCGACTACGGCACGACGCAGTCGTTCGGCGCCTGCGAGATCCACGATCCGCTCGATCTCGCGGAGCACACGCGCCTGTTCCTGATCTGGGGACGCAATCCCGCGGTGACGAACATCCACATGATGCCGGTGCTCAAGGAGGCGCGGGCGCGCGGCGCGCGCGCGATCGTGATCGATCCCGCGCTGACGAAGACCGTCCGCTACTGCGACGGGCACGTGCAGCCGCGGCCCGGCAGCGACGGTCACCTCGCCATCGGGATGGCCAGGGTGATCCTCGCGGAGTTCGACGTCGACCGCGCGCGCATCGCCGCGATCAGCGAGCACTTCGAGGACTACCTGGCGATCGTGAACGCGATGTCGATGGACGAGATCGTGCGCCGGACCGATCTGCCGCGCGGGACCATCGTCACGCTCGCGCGCGACTATGCGAGCACACGGCCTGCGACGATCCTGCAGGGCATCGGGCTGCAGCAGTACACGCGCGGCGCCCAGACCTATCGCCTGATCGCGGCGCTCGGCATGCTGACCGGCAACATCGGCGTGCCCGGCGGCGGCGTGAACTTCGGTAATTGGCCGTGGGCCATCATGCACAAGCCGGTGGCGCTCGATCGCCGCACGGTGCCGGTGCGCACCGTCCCGGTGACCAGGCTCGCAGAGGCGCTGCAGGCCACCACCGATCCCCCGATCACCACGGCGATGTTCATGGGCAGCAACCTGGTCAACCAGATGCCGGACACGCTCGGTACGCGCCGCGAGCTGGCGAAGCTGCACTTCCGGGTCTGCGTCGATCAGTTCCTCACCGATACGGCGGATTGCGCCGACGTCTTCCTGCCGTCGACGACGATGCTCGAGGAGGAAGATTTCCTTCCGAGCTACGGGCACCACTGGATGCAGCTCATGCAGCCGGTGGTCCCGCCGCAGGGAGAATCACGCAGCGATCTGACGATCCTCCAGGCGCTCGCGGATCGCCTCGGCTTCGGCGCGGACATGGCCGGCAGCGCGGCATACTGGGTCGATCAGCTCACCTCGACGTTCCGTCACCAGGGCATCTCGCACGCGTCGCTGAGCGCCGCCGGGGGCCGGCTCTGGCCCGAGGGCACGCCGCGCGTGCCGTGGGCGGACGGGAAGTTCAAGACACCGAGCGGGCGGTTCGTCTTTCCGTCGGCGTTCGACGACGATCCCGTGCTGCCATCGTCGGACTTTCCGCTGCATCTGATCGCGCTGGCCTCGGACCGCGCGATCAACTCCCAGATTCCCGAGGAGCGCCAACAGGGCTCTCCCCTCACCGCGCGCGTGCATTCGGCGGTCGCGCGCGCTCGTGGTCTCGGCCATGGCGACGTCGCGAGGCTCGTGTCGCCGCGCGGCGCGCTGTCCGTTCGGCTCGAGTGCGACGACGGCCTGCGCACCGACAGCATCTTCGTGCCGAAGGGCGAGTGGGCCAAGCACGAGCGCGGGCTCAACGTGTTGATCGAGCCGCGCTACACCGCCGGGACGGGCACCGCGTACAACCAGAACTTCGTACGCCTCGAGCGCGGTTGACTGACCGCGACGTGAGCGGGACGTCATTCACAGGAATCGTGCCCGGCCTCCGTGGCGAACGGCGCGCGGTGGTGACGCCGGCAATGGCGACGACCCACGCCGGCGGGCCCGGCGTGCTGATGGCCGCCTGGATGATCCTCGAGATGGAGCTGGCGGCGCAGGACTCGACACAACGGTTCCTGCCGCCAGATCACACGACAGTCGGCTTTGAGATCTGTGTCCGTCACCGGCGTGCGACGACCGTCGGCGAGTCGTTCACGGTGTCATCCGAGCTGCTCGAGGTGGACGGCCGCAAGCTGTTGTTTCGCGTGCAAGCCCGCAACACACACGAGCTGATCGGCGAGGGCACGCTGCGGCGTACGATCGTACGGCGGGGCAGCCTCGGGGCCTCTAGCCTTTCACCGCGCCCGTGAGCGCCGTGACGTAGTGCTCGACGAAGAACGAGTAGACGAGCGCGACGGGAATCGAGCCGAGCAGCGCGCCGGCCATGAGCGGGCCCCAGTAGAACACGTCCCCCCGCACGAGCTCCGTGAACACGCCGATGGGGATCGTCTTCTGCTGGGGGGACGATAGGAAGACGAGGGCGTAAAGGAACTCGTTCCACGACAGGGTGAACGCGAAGATCCCGGCCGAGAGGATGCCGGGCACCGCGAGTGGGAAGGTGATGCTGACCATGGCGCGGATCCGGCTCGCGCCGTCGATGCGCGCGCATTCCTCGATCTCGCGCGGAATGGTCTTGAAGTATCCCATCAGGAGCCAGGTGCAGAACGGGATCAGGAACGTCGGGTACGTGAGGATCAACGCCCACGGGGTGTCACCGATACCGAACGTCTTCACCACGTCGCCGAGCGGGATGAAGAGCAGCGTCGGCGGCACCAGGTACGTGATGAAGATCATCGTCCCGAGCGGCGGAGCCAAGCGGAACTGCAGGCGCGCCAGCGCGTAGCCCGCGAGCAGGCCACAGAAGAGCGAGATCGCGGTCGACACGGTCGCGATGAACAGCGTGTTCAACGCCCAGCGCGGGAACAACGTCAAGTCGAAGAGATACTCGAAGTGCTTGAGGGTCGGGTGGAGCGTGAAGAACGGGTTCGACCTCACGTTGTACAGCTCGGGGTCCGGCCGGATCGACGTGATGACCATCCAGTAAAACGGGAACAGCGTGACGCCGACCATCAGCGCGAGCGGGACGTAGAAGGTGGCCGCGCGCTTGATCGGACCGCCGTATCGAACCGCCATCTCAGTCGCTCCGCCGGATGTACCAGAGCTGAAACACGATGACCATCAGCAGAAACGGGAACAGGAAGAGCGAGATGGAAGCGCCCTGACCGAGCTTGGCCGCGCGCATCGCGATCTCGTAGGCGTACGTGCCGAAGACGTGGGTGCTGCTGTACGGTCCGCCGCGGGTCAGCACGTAGATGAGCTGGAAGTCGGCGAACGTGGCTATCATCGAGAAGAGGACGACCACGAGCATGATGGGCTTGATGAGCGGCAGCGTGACGCGCCAGAACCGTTGCCACGCGTTGGCGCCGTCGATCTCCGCCGCCTCGTGGAGATCCGGATTGACGGTCTGCAGCCCGGCGAGGAGCGTGATCGCGAAGAACGGCATGCCGCGCCAGACGTTGACGGCGATCAAGCAGCCCATCGCCAGCGTCCCGTCGCCGAGCCACAGGATTCGCCGGGAGATGATGCCGGTATTCATGAGCACCCAGTTGAAGACGCTGAACGTCGCGTCGAACATCCACTGCCACGCGAGCGTGCTCAGTACCGTGGGCACGATCCACGGCAGCAGCATTGACGCGCGGATGACGCGCTTGAACTTGAAGTGGTTGTTGAGGAGCAGCGCGGCCAGCATCCCGAGCGCCAGCTTCAGAATCGTCGCGATGAACGTGTAGACGAAGGTGTTCTGGAACGCGCGGAGAAAGATCTGATCGTTCAGGTTGACCTGGAAGTTGTGCAGCCCGACGAAGCTGCCGGGACGGCCGACCACCTTGTCGCTCACCGCGAGCCAGATGCCGAGCACGAACGGGTACGCGATGAACAGCGTGAGGATCACGAGCGTGGGCGCGAGGAGCACCGCGGCCAACACGGGCTCGCGCTCCAGGAGCCCGCTCCACCGGTTCGGGCGGCGCGCCTTCTGCGTCGCCACCGCGATCGGCATCGGGATCGCGGTGGCGCCCGGCCTCGCGCTTTCCGCCAGGAGAGGCTCGATACGCTGATCAGCCATGATGCGTGTCTTCCGCCGCGCCTCTTCTACGCGTACGCCTTCTTCATCTCCCCCTCGGCCCACCGCGCCGCGTCTTCCGGCTTCATGCCCTTGATGGCCTGCGCGTACATGTCGACGAGGATGTACTTCACGAGCGCCTCGCTCGCCTTGCGGGTCGGCGGGCCGGGGTAGCCGGTCCAGCGGCCGAACTTGGGCGCATCCTTGAAGGGGGCGAGCTTGGAGTCCTTCTCCCACAACGGGTGCTTCTCCCAGTACGGCGTCGGGCCCCCGACATAGCCGTCGTTGACCGCCATGTATTTGTCGAACTGCGGGCGATCCATGAGCCAGCGCAGAAACTCCTTGGCCACCTGCTGGTTCTTCGAATACTTCATGACCGCGTGCGCCTGGCCTCCCTGGTAGTAGAAGCGGCCAGCCGGTCCCTTCGGCATGTGCGCGTGGTTCATCGTCTTGGCGATCTCGGGGAATTGCCGCTTGGCGACGAAGTAGATGCTGGCGCCGTTGATGGTGGCCGAGATCTGACCAGCCAGGAACGCGCGGTTGTTGCTTGAGTCGTCCCACGCGAGACCGCCCTCGTCGAGGCAGTCCTTCCAGAAGGCGACCGTGAACTTGATGGCCTCGATCGTCTCCTTGCTGTTGATGACGACCTTGCCCTTGTCGTCGATCTCGGTAGCGCCGAAGCCCCACGTCACCGCATACGCCCAGCTGTTGGGGTCGCCCAGGCTGTGCCCGAAGGCCTGACCGATCGGCAGATTCTTCTTCTTGAGCGCGGTGCCGACCTTGCGGAGCTCGTCCCAGGTGTCGGGGAATTTGTTCGCACCGACCTCCTTGAACCAGTCCTCGCGGTAGTTCCAGACGCCGCTGCCCATGGTGAAGGGGACGGCCTTCCATCGGCCGTCGACCACGTTGATCTTTCGGCTGATGTCGTAGAAGGCGCCGTCCCGCTTGGCGATCTCCTCGGCCACGTCGTCGACGTCGGCGAGGCCGTCGGCGTAGAGGTGCGGCCAGTTGTTGATCATCATGATGATGTCGGGGCCGGATTTTGTCTCGATGGCCGATGCGATCCGCGGATTCAGGTCGTTCATGTTGATCAGGTCGAAGGTCATCTCGACGCCGGCCAGCTTGCCGAACTCGGCCGTGAGGCGTTTGAACTCGACGTCGGAGGCCGGGACGAAGCTGACCCATTCGAGGATGCTGAGCTTCGTGCCCTTGGGGAAGCTCGGAGCCTTCTGTGCCGCGACGATGTCCGCAATACCGCCGGTCACCGTGGCCAAGGTCGCCGCGCCCGCCATCACCTTGAGAAACGCTCGACGATTTCCGACCTGCGAGCTTTCCTGGTGCGCCATAGCTTCCTCCTACCGAGGGCAGCCGGTCCGACGGTGGCGCCGATGGAAGCACCGCCCCCTAGCGATGTCAAGGAGGTTGGGTCTAGCGCCTAGCCGCCGAGCTGCTCGAGGCGCGCGCGGAACTCGGTGAGGAATTCCGAATACCGGATCGGGTACACCTGCGACCAATGCGCGCGAGGGTCCTCGTTGCGTGAGAACCGGCGGTTGAACTCGTTGAGCCTCTCGATGCCGTAGCGCTCGACGAGCCAGTCGACGGCGAGGAACGATTGGCCGTAGGTCGCGGCGGATCCGAGCCGGATGCCGGCATCGGTCCAGCGGTCGCCGCGCGCGAGCTCATTGAGCGGTGGAAAGAAGCGAATCGCCGTGCGCGAGCGCAAGATCGAGCGTTTGACCTCATCGCGCGACTCCGCGTACGTGCGCATACCGAGCAGCTCGAGGGTCTGATACTTCACCCAATCGGCGTGGCCTTCGCGGATCCAGTGGGCCGGCGCGCCTTGCCCGCCCCGGCGCGTCTCCATCTGGCTCACGTGGGCCAGCTCGTGCGCGATGAGGCCGACCTTGTCCATGAGGCGCATGCCGTTGACGATGTCGCCTCGCACGAACAGTCCGTGAGGCGATGCAAGCGCGGCCGCCACACGTGAGCGATCCCAGGCGTCGTCGCTGACGTGTCCGCCGTCCTGGGCCAGCCCCTCGGCGAACGTCGCCTGGTTCACATAGACGCGGATCGTAGTACCTTCCGGGAACGGCATGTCGAGGCGGTCACGGATCAGCTGCGCCACGACCTGCGCGATACGAACTTCGTCCGGATCGTGGCCGAGGCTGGTCGGCGCGTGACCATCGAAGGCCAGCGCGATGGTGCGATGCGGCGTCGAGGCGCCGCAGCCAGACAACAAGAACAGCACGACGAGCACCCACGCCATTCGCTCAGACCGACAGGTAGCGTCCTTTGAGCTCGGCCTCGCGCCGACGGAACTCCGTGGTGGCGCCGGCGAACACCACCGTGCCCTTGTTCAGCACGAGCACCTGGTCGCTCACCGCGAGCGCCATCCGCGCGTTCTGCTCGACGAGCAGGATCGTGACGCCCTCGCCCTTGAGCCGCACCATCAGCGTCTCCAGCTCGCGCACGAGCCGCGGCGCCAGTCCCTGCGAGGGCTCGTCGAGCATCACGAGATCCGGATTGCCGGCGAGGGCCCGCGCGATAGCGAGCATCTGCTGCTCGCCGCCGGAGAGGCTCCGGCCGCGCTGCCGCCACCGCTCTCGCAGAACAGGAAAATATTCGAAGATTCTCTCGAGCGTCCAGCGCGTGCCGTCGCCGGCCGGCCGCGTCGCGAGACGGAGATTTTCGCCGACGTCCAGGTGCGGAAAGATCTGCCGGCCTTCGGGCACGTAGCCGACGCCGAGCCGGAAGACGCGGTGCGGCGGCTGCCCCGTGATCTCGCGGTCTTTGAAGCGCACGACGCCGCCGCGCGGCGGCGTGAGCCCCATGATCGCGCGCAGCGTCGTCGTCTTGCCCGCGCCGTTGCGCCCGAGCAGCACGCTGATCTGCCCCGCCGGCACGGTGAACGAGACGTCGCGCAGCACGTGGCTCTTGCCGTAGAACGTATTGAGGCCGTCGACCGCGAGCAGCATGTCAGTCGAGACCGCCGAGATAGGCCTTCTGAACGTCCGCATTGGCGCGAACCTCTGCCGACGTGCCCTCGGCGATGAGCCGCCCGAAATGCAGGACGCTGATCCGATCGGCGAGGTCGAAGACCACGTCCATGTCGTGCTCGACGAGGATGATCGTCAGCTTTCGCTCGCGCGCGACCTCGCGGATAACCGCAACGGTGGCCGCGGTATCCTCGGGCGACAAGCCCTGCGTGGGCTCGTCGAGCAGCAGGAGCGCGGGTTCCTGCGCCACGGCCATCGCGATCTCGAGCAGCCGCTGATCGCCGTGCGGCAGCGTAGAGGCCGGCTCCTCGGCCCGCGCCAGCAGACCGAGCAGCCGCAGGCTGTCGCGCGCGCGCTGCTCGGTCACCTCGAGCACCGCCCGGCCGCCGAGCAGGCGAAAGTTGTCGCCGGTCTTGAGCTGCACGGCGACGCGCACGTTTTCCAGCACGGAGAGCTCCGGAAAGATGCTGGTGATCTGAAACGTGCGCGAGATGCCGCGTCGGCAGCGCCCCGGCGCGGCGAGCGTGGTGACGTCGTCGCCCTGGAAGATGACGCTCCCGGACGTCGGCGCCAGCAGCCCGGAGATCAGGTGGAACAGCGTGGTCTTCCCCGCGCCGTTGGGACCGATGACGGCGCGCAGCTCCATCGGCTGCACGGCCAGCGTCACGTCCGCCACGGCCTGCAGCGCGCCGAACGCCCGGCCGAGCCCACGCGTCTGCAGCAGCGGCGTCGCCGTCACCCGCGCGCCACGATCCGCCTCGCCGTCCCGACGAGGCCGCCTGGAAGGAAAATGACGATCAGGACGAAGACGAGCCCCGTGAAGATCATCCAGTGCTCGGTGTAGCTCGAGAGCACTTCCTGGATGAGGATGAAGACCATGGCGCCGAATATCGGCCCGACGAGCGTGCCGATGCCACCCATCACGACCATCATCAGTCCCTGGCCCGAGAAGACCCAGAACATCACCTCCGGCGAGGCGAATCCCCGGAACGGCGCGAAGAGCGCGCCGGCCAGCCCCGCGAACGTCGCCGCGATCACGAAGACGACGAGCTTGAACGGTCGCGCGTCACGCCCGAGGCTCGTGAACCGCCGTTCGTTCTCGCGAATCGCCTGCAGCGCGCGGCCGAACGGCGAGCGCACGAGCGCGCGACAGAGGACGAGCGACAGCACGAGGCACACGGCGACGAGAAAATAGAACGCGTTCGGGGAGGCGAGGCTGGGCCCGCCCCAGAAAAGCTGCGTCTTGGGCACGCCCGCGATGCCGTCGGAACCGCCGGTGAGATCACGCCACTTGTAGGCCACCGTGTAGAGAAACTGCGCGAAGGCCAGCGTCAGCATCGCGAAGTAGATGCCGGTGGCGCGCGTCGACAGCCAGCCGACCGGCACCGCCACCGCGCCCGCCAGCGCGGCGCCCGCGAGCAGCGCGACGGGGACCGGCTGAGCGAAGTGCAGCAGGATGAGCGCGCTCGCATAGGCGCCGAGGCCGAAGTACGCGGCGTGGCCGAACGACACCATGCCGGTGTAGCCCATGATCAGGTCGAGCGACATCGCGAACAGCCCGGCGATCATGAGATCCGTGAGCAGCGAGAGCTGATGGCGCGCGAGCACCCACGGCACGATAGCGAGGGCGGCGAGCGCCGCCAGCGCCAGCGCGCGCGATCCGCTCATTCCTCCTCGCCGAGCAGGCCCCACGGCCGGAAGACGAGGATCGCGCCCATCACGGCGTACATGATCACCATCGCCGTCTCCGGCAGATAGAACGCGCCCCACGTCTGGGCGGCCCCGACGATGAGGCTGCCGGCCATCGAGCCGCCGATGCTACCGAGGCCGCCGATGACGACCACGACGAACGCGTCGACGATCACGCCGATCCCCATGCCGAGGTAGGCGGTGGTCATCGGCGCGGCGGCCACGCCTCCGAGCCCTGCCAGCGCGCACGCGGCGCCGAACACCAGCGTGCGCACGCGCGCGACGTCGGCGCCGAGGCAGTCCGCCATCTCGTGATTCTGCGCCACCGCGCGGATGACGAGGCCGGCGCGCGTCGTGCGGAGAAACAGCCACACCGCGACGCCGACGGTGCAGCCGAGCACGACCAGGAACAGCCGGTAGCGCGGATAGAGCAGGCCGCCGAGATCGACCGCGCCCTGCAGCAGGGCCGGCGGCTCCACGCCCTTGGCCGTCGGCCCGTAGAGCACGCGGATACTTTCTTCCAGGATCAGCGCCAGGCCGAACGTGAGCAGCAGCTGGTAGATCGGTTGCCGTCGATAGATGAAGCGCAGCGTGGAGGACTCGAGCAGGGCGCCGAGCAGACCGACGACGGGCGGCACCACGACGAGCGCGGGCCAGAACCAGCCGGTCAGCGCCACCGTCGTGAACCCGAGGTAGGCCCCGAGCATGTAGAACACGCCGTGCGCGAAATTGACCACGCGCAGGATGCCGAAGACGAGCGAGAGGCCCGCGGACACCAGGAACAGCAGACCCGCGAGGGCCAGCGCGTTCAGCAGCTGCTCGAGGACGTTGCCCACGGGCTAGGAGAATTCCTCCGTGCGGCACTTCGGCGTCACCTTGTCGCCGGGATACGTCGCCAGGATCTTCGGGATCGGATGCGGATACTTCGGATCCTTCACGCACTCGACCGCGAAGCCCGGCTGCACCGCCTGATGATCGCACTTGCGCATCAGGAACGGGCCCTCGAGGCCCTCGTACGTCGAGTCCTCCCACGCGTCGATGACTTTCTCGACGTCGTCGGTGCCGGCTTTGGTGATCACCTGGGCCAGCCACTCGAGGCCCTCGTACGTCTCGCCGTCGAACATGTCGGGATAGACGCCGTGCAGCTCGTGGAAGCGCTTGACGAAGTCACGGTTCTTCGGCGTGTCGACGGTGAAGGGATAGCGCGAGCTGCCGATGGCGCCGACCATCGCGTCGCCGACCGCTTTCATGTTCTCGAGCTCCAGGATCTCCATGATCGGCTTCACCTCGCGGTTGAGGCCGAACTGGTGCGCCTGCTTCATATAGATGGTGGCGTCCTGGCCGGGCAGCGCGAGATAGACGCCGTCGGCACGCGACTGTCTGATCTTGGCGATGTAGCTGGCGAAGTCCTTGGTGCCCACCGGCGGATAGTCGGTGCCGACGATGTCTTTCTTGGCCGCGGTGATCTGCTGGGTGAACGACGCCGCGCTGTCGCGCCCCCATGCGTAGTCGCTGCCCAGCGCGAAGAAGCGCTTCATGGGTGACTCCGCAAGGTAGAGGCTGATCGCGCGCGCCCCCATCGGGCCGCTGGTGTTCACGCGGAAGAAGTACCGATGGAACGACTTCGCCGTGAGCGCGCCCGCCCCGTTGATCGTGGACATGAAGAGCACTTTCCACTCGGGGCACTTCGCCGAGACGGCGAGCGCCTCCGATGACAGCGCGACGCCCGTGAGGAATTTCACGCCGTCTTTTTCGACGAGCTTCTGCGCCTTCCGGACGGCCGCGGCCGGGTCGCCGGCCGTGTCCTCGAAGATGAACTCGACGGGTCGGCCGAGGATCCCCTTCGATTTGATGTCCTTGGCGAAGAGGTCGGCGGCGCGCCTGGCCTGAATGCCGTACTGCGCGTATGCGCCCGAGAGCGCCGCCGGCATCCCGATCTTGATGGGACTCTGCGCCCAGGCGCGCCGAAGGATCGTCGGAGCGGCCAGGGTAGCCAGCGAAATCTCGAGAAAGCGGCGTCTCTTCATGGTCGGCCTCCTTGATCGAGGCCCGATTATAGTCGCGCGCTCGACGGATGCGAGCGCCGCGCGGTCGTGAGAGGTGGGGCTAGCGTGCGGCGGTGCGCGAGCCGAACACGCGGCGCAGCAACCGGGGCACCAAGCCACCCGTCTCGGTCGGTGCGCTCACGCCGTTCGTGGCCGCGGGCGTCGCCTTATGCTGGGGCCGACGGGCGCGCACGTAGCAGGTCCCGTGAACGAGCACGTCGTCGAGCCGCGCCGTCCCGTCCGTGGAGCGAATCGGCTCGTTGCAGACGATGCACTTCGCGATCTCGCCCGGTCGGGGACGGGTGCGCCGATCGCACCCCGCGTGGACATCCTCGCCGGTGAGGGGGCGCTCACCCGGCCGGATGGGCTTGGAGCAGACCGCGCAGCGCGAGGCGTCAGTCATGCGTCAACAACAATAGCGGAGCCGGGGGACTCTGTCACGCGCGCCCGGTCGCAGTCGCTACCGGCTGTGGTGGCCGGCGACATTGCGTACTATATCGGCCGATGACCGGCCCGGAAACCTTCCACGACATCCTCGCGCGCCGCGCCGCCGCGCATCCCGAGCGCGAGGCGATCGTGGACCATCGTCACCGCGTCACGTACGGCGAGCTGCGGACCCGCGTCGATCGCACCGCGGCGGCGCTGCAGAGCCTGGGCCTCGGCGCCGGCGACGTCGTCACCATCCAGCTGCCCAACTGGGTCGAGTTCGCGTACGCGTTCTTCGCCTGCGAGCGGATCGGCGCCATCGCCAACCAGATCGGGCCGGACTTCCGCAGCCGCGAGGTCGAGTACATCGTGCGGTTCTCGGAAAGCCGGGCCTTCGTGTGTCCGGCGACGTTCAAAGGCTTCGACTACGTGGAGATGGTGCAGTCGCTGCGCCCGAAGCTGAGCGGGCTGAAGACGGTGCTCGTGCTGGGCGGCCGGTCCGGCGGCGACACCGCCTCGCTCGACGACGCTCTCTATGGACCGACGTCCCCGCCACCGCTGACGCCGCACCGCATGGCGGGCAGCGACGTCATGCGCATGGCGTTCACCTCGGGCACGACCGGCAACCCGAAGGGTGTCACGCATTCGTTCGATACCACGCTGCCGGCCGCCGACATTCTCAACGGCGCGATGAACGTCAGCGAGCGCGAGGTCTTCCTCGTCTATCTGCCGCTGGGGCTCAACTGGGGCTACCTGACGCTGCTGCAGTCGATCATGGCCGGCGCGCGCGCGGTGCTGCTGGATCGTTTCAGCGGGCGCGCGGCGCTGGAGCTCATCGAGCGCGAGCGCGTGACGTTCATCCCGAGCGCGCCGGCGTCGATCATCGCGATGCTGAACGACCCGGAGCTGACACGCTTCGATCTGTCCTCGCTGCGCGTGGTGATCACCGGCGGTGCGTCGTGCCCCATCGAGACGATTCGCGCCTACCGCGCGCACATGCCGGGCCACCTGATCGAGCTCTACGGCATGCTCGAGACCGGCTTTCACACGTTCACGCGCCTGGAGGACGATCCCGAGGCCGTCACCGGCACCATCGGCCGCGCGGCGCCGCGCATGCAGCTGCGGCTCATCGACGCGCACGGCCGCGACGTGCCCCCCGGCGCCGAGGGTGAGATCGCCGCCAAGGGACCGTCGGTGCACCTCGGCTACTACAAGAATCCCGACGCGAACGCGGAGCTGTTCACCGCGGACGGCTGGTTCCGCACCGGCGACCTGGGCGTCATGGACGGCTCGGGCAACGTGCGCATCGTCGGGCGGCTCAAGGAGATGATCAACCGCGGCGGCAAGAAGTTCTTTCCCCGGGAGGTCGAGGAGATCCTCTACACGCATCCCGGTGTCCTGCACGCCGCGATCGTCGGCGTGCCCGATCCGCGGCTGGGCGAGCGCAATTGCCTCTGCGTCATCCCGCGCCCGGGCAAGAGCGTGACGCTTGCCGACATGGTGGCGTATCTGCGCGACGGCGTGGCCACCTACAAGCTGCCCGAGGAGCTCGAGATCTTCGACGCGTTTCCGTTCACGCCGACGGGCAAGATCCAGCGGCACGCGCTGACGCGCGAGGTGCTGGCGCGCCGACAGAGCGGGCGCGCTGAACGGCCCTAGCCCGAAGGTCCCAGTTGAGCGCGCGTCGGCTTTCGTGACAACTGGGCGCAGCGGCGCACCGGGCGTCGTGTGGGAGGAAGGCCATGCTCGAGATCATCTGGATCATCATCATCGGTGCCGTCGTCGGCGCGCTCGCGAAGCTCATCATGCCGGGACGCGACCCCGGAGGCTTCTTCATCACGGCTCTTCTCGGCATGGGAGGCGCGCTCGTCGCGACGTTCCTTGGCCGGCTCCTCGGGCTCTACGGAGCCAATCAGAATGCCGGCTTCATCGCGTCGATCGTCGGAGCTCTGGTCGTCCTGTTCATCTACCACAGCGTGAGACGGCGTCAGACCTAGGAGCCGCGGAGCAGCGCCGGCACGCGACGCAGGACCCGGGCGATCCTCGGGATCAGCCACGCCGTGCCGATCAGCAGGAGGATCAGCAGGCCCAGGAACACGAGCGGGAAGAACGTCATCAAGGCCGTGGAGCCGACGGCGAGAGCATCTTCCGCGACGCTCACGGCCGCGCCGGCGCCGGGCGCGACGGAATTGACGGTCACCCGCGTGACCGCCTTGCCGCCGTGCGAGCCGAGCGCGAGGCCGCCGCCCACGAGCAGGGCCGCGACGCGCACCGGCGGATCGAAGTCGGCGAACGCCGAGGCCGCGAGAATCGCGCCGGCCGGGACGCGCACGAACGTGTGGATCGCGTCCCACACCGAATCCACCACGGGAATCTTGTCCGCGACGAACTCGATCAGGTAGAGGCCGACGGCCAGCCCGATGATCCATGGGTGCGAGAGGACGCCGAGGTCGCCGGGCAGACGCGCGAGTCCCAGCCGCTGCAGGATCCCGAGCGTCGCTACCGTGGCATACAGGTTGATACCCGACAGCCATGCGGCTCCCAGCGCCGTCGTCAGCGTCGTCAACCAGTCCATCGCGAACCCATATAGACTCTACGCCTATGAGTTACGACAGCACACGCATCAGCGAGCAGCTCCGCGTGCTCGAACCGGCGATCGCCGACTTCATCGTCCGGTACAACCTCAACACGTTGATCGGGCCCGCAGGCGGCGGGCAGCGGCAAACGGTCTTTCTCTTTCCCGGCGGAATGGGCTCGCGGCTGATGCG
>Ga0075431_100000144_pt1 | contig 48236 bp, 47 predicted proteins | sample RhiMetdeltSRZDD5_FD_75297 | JGI IMG/M metagenome (GOLD analysis project Ga0075431, IMG submission 75297) | Populus rhizosphere microbial communities from Tennessee, USA - Rhizosphere MetaG P. deltoides SRZDD5 | ecosystem: Host-associated > Plants > Roots > Rhizosphere > Soil | place: USA... | reverse complement strand
CGACTGCAACGGCGGCGCCCCCGGCTCGGAGGACCTCGGGTCGTACCCGGGCGACTTCGTCGACGCCGTCGTGTTCGAGGGGAACGGGCGGATCACCGCCGGGCCCCACACCGGGGAGTACCTCAACTGGACCGACCAGGCCGGGTTCTGGCTCGACGCCGCGCCGCGGGACCGCGACGGCAAGCCGCTGGTGCCGTTCGTCAGTGCCGACGCCGACGAGGACGTGCTCGCCGGCGACACGGCGTTCCGGGTCGAGCGCTGTGGGCGGGCCGCCGACGGCACCGAAGTGGCAGAGGACGTGTGCGAGCGGGTGCGGTCGGCACACTGGGTTGTCGGCGGGGCCTTCGGAGCCGACCTCGGCGGCGCGAAGCACGTGGACATCTACGTGGGCGAGGAGAGCAGCGCCGACTTCACCGAGAGCGGCTGGTTCACCACGCTCACCGAGGTCGAGCTTGCATTCCCGTGAAGATCGCGCCGGGGTGACGGGGCCGACGTCCAGGTAGCGACCACGATGCGGCCCAGTGGGCAGGGCACGAGAACGACAGCGAACTGGGCGCGCGTCGGTGGTGGTCGGGCTCATCGCGGCTGTCGGGGTGCTGGCCGCGGGCTGCACGCCGGGCGGCGACGATGACGACGACACCGGCAAGGGGCCGCCCGAGAAGGTCGAGGACGTCACCACCACCAGCAAGCCGGTCGACCAGCCGCCGGCCTCGGACGTCGGCGCGGTGCAGCCGATCATCCAGGACCTCGTCGACGGCTACGCCGAGGCGGTGAGCACGATCCTGGCCGATCCGGCGATCGCCGGAGAACGCGGGAACGAAACGGTGGCCGCGTTCGTCGCACTGTTCGAGGACGGCAGCGACCGCGCGGACGAATCGCTGGCGGCCTGGCAGGACTACGCCGACGAGGGGACCACCTTGGAGCCGGTCAGCAGCGACCACCCGACCGTGGTGGTCAACATCGACGGTGCCGTGCGCCGGGTCAGCGACGACGAGGTGCGCTTCGCCATCTGCGAGATCCAGCGGTACGTCCACAAGGTGGACGGCCGGGAGACCGAGCGGGTGGACGAGCGGCTCGTCCCCGGCACGGGCGAGGCCGTGCGGGTCGACGGCCAGTGGCGGTTGCGCTCGCTCGACAAGCCGAGAGGCCTGCAGGGGTGCTCCAGCGGCACGGAGGGGAGATGACCCGATGAGAGGACCTCGTGCTTCCGCGGTCGGCGTCGCCGTCGCGGCTGTGATCACGGTGCTCGGCGCTGCGGCCGTCGCCGCAGGGAGCCCGGCCTCGGCCCAGGGCGCGGACGAGCCGGGCTGCATCACCGACCCGGCCTCCTGCCACGCGGGGACGGGGACCGGCGGCGGCGGCCGGCCGGTCGTGCGCATCGACCTCGGCGGCCGGGTCCACAGCGGGCCCAACAACATCTGCACCAACGGGCTCGTGGGTGAGTGGAAGAGCTGGGAGGAGCTCGGCCTCCCCTACCCGGCACCCGACGCCGACGAGCACCCGGGCGAGACGTTCTGGGTGCTGATCTGCTCGCGGGCCGACGGCCAGCCGTGGCCCAGTTGGCTCGACGCCATCGATCGCAACGGCTGGAGCGGCGGGGGCCCGCCGGCAGCCGCCCCGACGCCGGCCGACATCCTCCCGCCGCTCTGGGCCGAGGTGCAGACCCGGCTCCACAACCCGACACTGGCGTTCAGTCCGCCCGGGCAGAAGTCCAAGGTCGGTGTGCCGACGTTCGTGGCGATCACCAACCCGCAGGTCCCGACCCGCTACGAGGCGACCGTCGGCGCCATCACCGTGTGGATCGACGTGGACCCGACGGCCACCCTGCACCCGGGCGAGCCGAACGCAGGCGGCATCCCGTGCGGGCCGGCCGGCTCCCGATTCGACCCGGACGGCCCCGAGCCCAAGGAGCAGGCTCGGGGGGCGTGCGCGCACACCTATCGGCGCCGCACCGGCGTCGGCGATCGCCCGGACGCGTGGACCGGTGACGTGACGCTGGTGTGGACCGTCGAGTGGGGTTCGACCGTGGCCGGCACCGGCGGGCCGCTCGACGCTCCCGACACAGTCACGCCGTTCGGGCGGGGCGTCGGCGAGATCCAGGGCGTGGTGGTCGAGGCGGGCGGCTGAGCGACCGAACTGCTCGTCACAGCGGGCGCGCGAACACCGATCGTCCCCGACGTGGCACCATGCGGGGCGTTGCCCTTGGCGTAGGTGCGGAGCGGAGGTAGGCCGTGTGGGACGGTGAGGGCCGCCGGAACCGATTGACAGAAAACCGTGTAGCGCTCGGCTTGTTGGCGCTGCTGGCGGTGGCGAGCCTCACGGCGGCCGCCTGCTCGAAGGACGGCGACGACTCGGCGTCCGGCGACGACAGCCCGCCCACCAGCACCACCCAGCCGCCCGGCAACCGCACGGCCCGCGTGGCCGGCTACGTCGTGCGCCTCCTGGCCCGGTACGACGAGGCCGTCAGCAAGCTGACCGCCGACCCGGCCGCGGCCAAGGACCTGCGGGGCGACCTCGCGATGGAGTACCGGGCGCTCTTCGAGCCCGGCAACGCCGACGTCGACCGGGCGCTGGGTCAGTGGGCCAGCGACGCCGACAGCGGGACCCGTCTCGAACCGCTCGACGACGCCACGCCGATCAACGAGTCCAAGCTCGACGGCGACATCACCACCGTCTCCGCCGATGCGGTTTCGTTCCCGGTGTGTGACATCCACAACTACAAGCAGTTCGACGGCGACGGGACGCTCGTCACCGAGGTGAAGGACCAATTGGCGCCGGGCACGGGAACTGCAGTGCGGGTCGACGGCGTCTGGTACCTGGACAAACTCGAGACAGCCGAGAACGCAGTCGGCTGCGCAACGGAAGGCGGCAGGCCATGAGGACCCGACGAGCGATCGCAGCGGCGCTGGCCCTGACGGCGACGCTGCTCGGGGGAGCAGTGACGCTTCCGGCGACGCCGGCGTCCGCATCGCCCGCGACACCCGCAGCGCCGACTGCGCCGACGGGCGGTGGCGGGTTGTGCATGAAGGTCGACCCGGTGACGAAGAAGTGCCTCGTCACCCTCCCGCTCCCCGGCGACCCGGGCGAGCCCGGGCACCAAGGTCCTGGCAATCGAGGGCCCGGCAACGACGGTCCGTTCACCGGATGCCGCTGGGAGCCGTACGCCGGTAGGGGCTACACCGATCCACCGCGACCGCCCGCCGTGTCTCCCGACGCCGTCTACAGCATCTGGATGTGTTACAAGGACGGTTTCCCGCTGTACTGCCCGTGCAGGACCGCGTGGAACGAACCCGGCGTGGTCCAGCAGGCGACGCCCCTGGAGGTGGCGCAGTCGATCAACGTCGAGGCGCTGCTGCACGCCCCCCACCTGGTGCTGTATCCGCCCGGCGGCAACTCGTCGCTGGTCAGAGCGCCCGTGTTCGTCGCGGTCGACAACTGGCAGGGCGACGTCACCGACCATGGCTGCCTCGGGGCGGTGTGCGTCGACATCCTGGCCCACCCGACCCTGACCTACACGCCCGGTGACGGCGCAGCCACGATCGTGTGCGAACCGGGTGGCACGCACTTCGACATGAACGGGGCCGACCCCAGAGACCAGGCGGCAGCGGACGGCGCCTGCGCCCACATCTACGGCAAGCGGACCGGCGTCGACGGCCGCCCCGATGCGTGGCCCGCGGAGGTCACGATCACGTGGGAGGTCACGTGGGCGGGCGGTGGCCAGAACGGTGCGCTCCCCGATGTCGTCCAGACCACGCCGTTCGCCCAGGCGATCGGTGAGAGTCAGGGCGTGGTCACGAAGCCCGGTTGAGTGGGGTCCCGTTGGGTGAACCGAGCGTGAAAATTCTCGGGGGTGACTGGACCTTGACCTGGGCATCGGGGACCATTCAGTACTGACCGTAGGGAGTTGCTAGAGGATTGACCAGGAAGGTCGATTAAAGTTCGTGAACTCGGCGGCGCTGTCCGCGCTGAGGCCGCCGAGCCCTGGAGGACATGGGAACCCCTGGCGAGGCGGTCAGGGCTTGGCAGGTAGGGGAGCAGACGTGGGCGCGGCGAGCGGTCGACGGGTGGCAGAGGCGAAACGCCAAAACCTCTCTGCGGCGCGCGTCGCCGCAGCATTGCTGGTCCTCCTCGTCCTGACCGCGGCGTGCACAGGTGGCGACGACGACGACAGCACCGAAGAGGGCTCGAAGCAGGCGTCACAGACCGAGCGTTCGACCACCACGACCGCGCCCGACGAGCCGCCCGGCACCAAGCCCAACCAGGTCACGCCCTACCTCCAGGACCTGCTGGACCACTACGACGAGGTCGTCACCAAGATCGCCGCCGATCCGTCCGTGGTCGAGGACCGCGACGACCCACTGGTCGAGGAGTTCCTGAGCCTCTTCGAGTCGGGCAGCGACTTCGCCGAGGGCTCGATCGAGGGGTGGGAGAAGTACGCCGCGGACGGCACCACGGTGACGCCGCTCGTGGCCGGCTACCCGATCAACGTCACCCGGCTCGAAGGTCCCGCCGTCACCGTCGACGAGGACGAGGTCACCTTCGGCCAATGCACGACGCTCAACCTCGTCACGCATCAGAACGGGCAGGAGCAGCAGCGCTACGACCGCAAGCTGCTGCCGGGCAACGGTCGAGCCGTGCGGGTCGACAACCACTGGCTGCTCGTCGAGATCAGCACACCGGAGAACATGCAGGGATGCTTCCGAGGAAGCGGGGTGCCGCAATGAAGCTGAAGAAGACCGCCGCCGCGGTGGGTGCCGGCCTCTGGGGCGCCACCGCCGCACTCGTCATCGGGTGGGCCCCGACCCCGGCCGGCGCCGCGCCGAGCGCCGACTGCAACCCGGGCAACCCTCAGACGTGCGAGGCGGGCGCCGGCGCCCCGACCCTCAAGGTGCGCGTCGACCTCTCGGGCCCGGTGGGCACCCGAGCCCGCTCGCGCCCGCTGATGTGCCCGTACCCGCCACTGGAGGACCAGGAGGCGCGGTGGATCAACGTCGGTCCGGACGACAGCGGGCACTACCTCGACCGCGAGTACGAGGGCATGGTGCCGCCGACCCCGGACTCCGACTACTGGCTGGCCTGGTGCCCGTACCACATCGACGGCTGGCGCAACCCGACCGGCGTCAACATCGTCGGCGGCGGTTGGAGCAACACGGGCAACCCGCCACCGCAGCAGCCGAGCGCGGCCACCATCCGGATCGAGCTGTGGGCGATCGTCCAGGGGCTGCTGCACAACCCGACGCTCTCGCTCGACCCGGCCATGAACCTCCGCTCGCTGGTCAACACCCCGACGTTCGTGGCGATCAACAACCCGCAGCAGTCGACCCTCTACACGGCGACGGTCGGCAACGTCTTCGTGTGGATCGCGGTCGTTCCGAACCACACGCTGCACCCCGGTGAGCCGGGAGCGCCCGACGTGCCCTGCGACGAGGACGGCACCGCCTACAACCCCGGTGGCGCCGAGCCGATGGACCAGTACCGGGCGGCCGACGGCTGCGTCTACCTGTACAAGCGCATGAGCGACGGGTGGCCCGGCAACGTCACCATCAACTGGGCCGTCACGTGGGGCTCCAACCAGGCGGGCCAGGCGGGCACGCTGACGGCCGCGCCGAACGTCGGCAACTTCAACCGAATCGTCGGCGAATCGCAGGCCATCGTGACGAAGGCCGGCGACTGAGCCCCATGGGCCGCTCGGGGATCGCATGGCGAGACGCCGCAAAGGACGCCGTGAGGCGAGAGGACAGGACCAGATGACCATCGACGATCGACCGCCTCCCCCGCCGCTGGGACCAGGCCATCCCGCGCCCCAGCCGGCGTCCCGGCCCCAGCCGGCCGCGCCGCCGCGGGGCCGGCCGGCCCTGCCCTCGGGAGGGCGCCGGCTCGGTCGCCGGGGCGGCGTCCCCGTGTCGTCCACGCCCGAGGGCCTCCCCACCCGGCGGCGCTGGGGCCGGTTCGCTGCCGGCGCCATGCTGGCGCTGCTCGGTGCCTGGGTCTTCGCCATCCTCTACGTGTCCGCGGGCCAGCGGGTCGAGGTGCTCGTGCTCTCACACGACGTCGACTCGTACAAGCAGCTGGAGAAGGGCGACTTCCGCAAGGTACGGGTCGCGGCCGACCCGGGGGTCGAGAAGGTCAAGGCCAGCAAGCTCGACGACATCGTCGGCCGCTTCGCCGCCGTGCCCATGAAGGAGGGCAGCCTGCTCTCCGACACCGAGCTCGTCCCCAAGGACCAGGAAGAGTCCATCGTCGCCGACGACGAGCAGAAGGCCTACCTGCGGATGGACGACGGCAGCGTGCCCGATGACACCTTCGCCACCATCTACATCCGACCGGCGTCGACGACCAGCGGCGAGAAGCCGGAGAAGATCCCCGGCTGCCGGATCCTCTACAAGAGCGAGCCCGGCGAGAACGACCGCAAGGTCAACGTCGTCATCATCATCCCGGAGGACAAGGCCGACGAGCTGGCCGCAGCCAAGGTCGAACAGCTCATGATCCTTGGTGACGGAGACTGAGGATGCCGGCGTACGTGCTGGTCGGCGCCAAGGGCGCACCGGGGGTCACCACCGCGGCCGCGGCGCTCGCCGCCGTCGCCACCACCGGCGGGCGGTCGATCTTCGTCGAGCTCGACCCCTCGGGCGGCTCGGTCTCGGTGCTGACCGGCCAGCCGGCCGTGGTCGGGCTGGTCGAGGCCGCCGGTCTGCTGCGACGCACCACGTCGGCCGCCGCCATCGACGACAACGCCACCATGACACCCCACGGCATCGCCACGCTGCTGGCTCCCAACTCGGGCCCGGTGACCGAGTCGGTCATCGGCTCGATCGGCGAGCGCTGGATGACCGCCCTGCGGACCGCGGCGCTCGACGTGGTGGTCGACGGCGGGCGCTGGGAGCCGGGGCAGTCGACTGCGCGCCGGATCGTCGGCGCCGACCTGACCGTCATCGTCGTGCGGGCCACCGTGGCCAGCATCGAGTCGACCCGGCACATCGTCGACCGGGTCCGCGAGGCCACCAAGCGCCCGGCCGCGGCGCTGGTCGTCGGCACCAAGCCGTACCGGCCCGAGGAGGTGGCGTCGCACCTCGACCTGCCCCTGGCCGGCGCCCTGGCCTGGGACCCCCGCGGCGCCGGGACGCTGTGGGCGGCCGGGGTCAGCCGGGGCTGGACGCGGACCCTGCTCGCCCGCTCGGCGGCGCAGGTGTGGGCCAACCTGTTCGACATCGCGTCGCCGCCCCCGTCGGCGCTGCCCTCCGGGCAGTCGCAGGCCCAGCCCCAGCACTACAGCAGCGGCGAACACGGGGCGCCGCCACCCGGCCCGGCCCACATGGCGGGCTCGGCAGCGCAGCACCCGTACAACCAGCCCGTCCAGCCGGAGGTTCCGCGCCTGTGAACGAACGGCTCGTCGAGCAGCTCCGCCGCATCGTCGCCGTCGAGATCGGCGACGAGACCGCCCGGCGCGAGCAGGAGGGGCTCCCACCCCTCGACCAGCTCGACCGCACCCAGATGGCGCGGTCGATCCTGCGTCGCGAGCTCGACGGCCAGTGGCGTGCCGCCCAGCGCCGCGGGGAGATGACGCTCAACCCGGACGAAGAGGACCACGTCATGGACGCGGTGCTCGCCGGGCTGTTCTCGCAGCTGCCGGGCCTCGAGGCCTACCTGGCCCGCAACGACGTGACCGACATCTTCGTCGTCGGCTGCGACAACGTGCGGGTGCGGATGCTCGACGGTCGCGAGCAGCGGGTGCCGCCGATCGCCGAGAGCGACGAGCGGCTCATCGAGCAGATCCAGGCGCTGGCCCGCAAGGGCGGGGCCCTCGGGATGGGCGCCGGCATGGCCCAGATCGAGAAGGAGTTCTCGCCCTCCCGGCCGCTGCTCGACCTGCAGCTGTCCGACGGCTCGCGGCTCGCCGCCGTGGCGTGGGTGTCGGCCCGGCCCTACGTGTCGGTGCGGCGCCACCCGCTGGTCGACGCCGACCAGGAGACGCTGGTCCGCGAGTGGAAGATGTACGACGAGGGCATGGCCAGCCTGCTGGGCGCGGCCATGCGGGCCCGGCTGAACATGCTGATCGCGGGCGGCATGGGCCGGGGCAAGACCACGCTCATGCGGGCCCTGCTGCACGAGTGCCCGCCGGACGAGCGCATCATCGTGCTGGAGCAGGAGGCCGAGCTGCAGCTGGGCCTCGACACGCGGCGCCATGACCACGTGCTGGAGCTGGTCGAGCGGCCGCCCAACATGGAGGGCCACGGCTCGGTGACGCTGGCCGATCTGACCTGGGCGACCAAGCGGCACGCCCCCGATCGGATCGTCATCGGCGAGGTCCGCGGGCCCGAGGTGGTCTTCATGCTCGAGGCGGCCTCGGACGGCATCGCCGGCACGCTCTGCACGCTGCACGCCCGGTCGTCCCGGCAGACGTTCGAGAAGCTCATCAACTACGCCCGCCGCGGTGGCGCCCACTTCGAGCGGGCCGACGTGCTGCAGACCGCAGCGTTCGCCCTCGACCTGGTGGTGTACCTCGACCTGACGCCGGACAAGCGCCGGGTCATCTCCGAGATCAGCCAGGTCGTCGGGTACGACACCAGCGACAAGCAGGTCATCACCAACGAGTGGTTCATCCCTGGTCCCGACCGGTCCGCGGTCCGCAACCCCCACGGCCCCATCCCGGTCGACATGCTCGACCTGCTGATGGACCACGGCTACGACCCGGAGCTCCACCGCGACAACGGCTACGACGGGAGGATGTGGTGACCAGCATCGCCGTCCTCTGTGGCTTCATGGTCGTCGGCGGCATCTTCCTCGCCGCCTCGGGCCTCCGCGTGGTCCCGGACACCCCCTCCCGCCGCTCGTCGCGCACCTTCGAGTGGCCGACACCGGACCGCCTGGCGATGATCGTCGGAGCCTTCTTGATCATCCTGATCTTCACCCGCTGGCCGGTGGCCGCCTTCGCCGCGGGCGCCGCGGTCTGGTTCTTCACCTCGCCGGCGCTCCGCCAGCGCAGCGAGGCCTCCGACATCGCCGATGCCCTGACCACCTGGGCCGAGATGCTGCGCGACGCCACGGGCACCCCGCGAGGGATCGAGGGAGTCCTCGTCGCCACGGCCGCCGGGTCGCCCAGCAAGATCCGACCGCACGTCATGCGCTTGGCTCGGCGCCTGCCCTACGAGTCGCTCGACACCGCGCTCGACGGCCTCGCCGACGACCTCAACCACGCCATCGGCGACCTGGTCGTGACCGCGCTCCGCCTCGCGGCTCACTCAGGCGGCCGCCAGATCCGGGCGGTCCTCGACGACCTCGCCGCGGTGGCCCGCGAGGAAGCCGCCATGCAGCGGCGCATCGAGGTGGCCCGGGCCCGACCCCGCGCCGACATGCGCACGGTGCTCACGATCATCTGCGGCTTCATCCTGCTGTTCATCGTGATCGCTCGGGACTACCTGTCCCCCTACCGGTCCGTCACGGGACAGCTGGTGCTCATCATCGTGATCGCCATGTGGGCCGCAGGGATATCGGCCATGTCGGCGATGGGCCGCTCCCGCCCGGTCGAGCGCTTCTTCAAGAGCGAGGCGGCATGACCATCGCCATCGTCGCTGGTCTGCTGCTCGGCTACGGGCTCTATGTCGGGTGGACCGGCCTCCGGCCCGCGGCCGAACCCCTCGGGGATGCGCTCGCCCGCCTGGAGCGTCGTCCCGCACCGGTGCGCGTGACGTCCGAGGACACCTCCGAGGACCGGGACCTGCGGCTCGGCGCCTTCCTCCTGCGGGCGGTGCCGCCCCTCGCCGAGGCGTTCGAGCGCAACCGCGCCGACCTCCGCATCATGGGCCGCAGCTCCGAGGAGCAGGCCGCGCGGGTCGGTGCCTACATGCTGTTCTTCCTGGTGCTCGGGCCGTGGCTCGGCTTCGTCTCCTGGATCGCCGGTTGGCACCTGCCGGTGATCCTCCCCGCGCTGTTCTCCGTCGGGGGCGCGTTCTTCGGGTTGCTCCTGCCGTTCGCCAGCCTCAAGAGCGAGGCCAAGGACCGGCGCAAGACCTTCTCGTACGCCCTGTCGGCCTGGTGCGACGTGGTGGTCATGAACCTGGCATCGGGCCGCGGGGTCGAGCAGTCGATGGAGACCGCCGCAGGCGCCGGCAACGGCTGGCCGTTCGCCGAGCTGCGAGGCGCGCTCCGGGGCGCCTACGTGCGCGGCGACACGCCCTGGGAAGGCCTCGCCCGTTTGGGCGAAGATCTGCACATCGGCGACCTCGACGAGCTGGCGAGCACGGTCGCGATGGCAGGTGAGGAGGGGGCATCCGTGCGGGAGTCGATCGCCGCGAAGGCGCAGACGATCCGCCAGCGCATCACGGCGGACGACGAAGCCGAGGCCGCCGCCCGGACCGAGCGGATGACGCTGCCGAACGTGTTGCTCGCCATGGGCTTCTTGCTGTTCCTCGGCTATCCAGCGATCGCTTCGATCTTCGGGATTTGAGAGCAATGCGCCACCCATTGGGAGAGGGGTGGCCATGGGGAGAAGGGAAAGGGCAATGGACAACGTGAGGATGACCTGGGTCTGGGTTGAGACCCTCGTTCGGGCGTGGCAGGACCGGCGCAGTGACGACGGCGGGATCCTCGACGAGGTCGCCATGATGGGCGCCCTCGCCGCGGCCGCGATCGTCATCGGCGGGATCGTCGCGGCGTTCCTGACCGGCAAGGTCAACTCAATCAACATCGGGTGGTGAACCCGATCTGATCCAGCGGACGGAACATGCATGCGCGAGCTCGGGGTGACCGGGGTGGCGTGACGGCCAACGTGGCGATCCTGCCCACGGTCTTCACGCTCTTCTTCCTGATCGTCCAGATAAGCCTCTGGTTCCACGGTCGTTCCGTAGCGACGGCCGCGGCGCACCACGCTTTGGAAGCCGCGCGCGTCCGCGATGGCACCGCAGGGGAAGGACGGGTCGCAGGCCAGGACTTCGTCGACCAGGTCGGCGGGCTCAAGGGCATCACCATCACGGTCAACCGGGGCGCCCAGACCGTGACGGTCGAGGTCGACGCCGACGCCCTGTCGGTGGTGCCGGGCTTCCAGAAGCACATCAACGTGGACCTCGAGGCGCCGGTCGAGCAGGTGACGCCGTGACGCGGCGTGACGAACGCGGGAGCGCGGTCATCGAGCTCGTCGCGCTGCTGCCGATCTACATGATGTTCATCGTCGCCGTCGTGTTCGTCGGGAAGCTCAACAACAGCTCGGCCAACATCGAGGCAGCCGCGCGCAGCGCCGCTCGGACCATCAGCATCGCCCGCGACCCGCAAGCCGCCGAGGGCGACGCCCGGCGCGTCGCCGCCCAGATGGCCGAGGAAGGATCAGCGTTCTGCTCGCCGATGGGCTTCAACGCCGTAATCCGGCCCCCGGTCAACGACCAACCGGCCGAGGTCGAGGTCACCGTCACCTGCAGCGTCGACCTACGGGAAGCCACGCTGATCAAGCTGCCGGGCAGCCGGACCGTCACCGCCCAAGCCACGGAGGTCATCGACCTCTACCGGGAGACCACGTGAGGGGCGCGCGCCGCGGTCGGCGGCAAGACCGTGGATCCGTGTCGGTCTGGACGGTCGGGATCTCGCTGGCCGTCTTCACGGTCATCGGCTTCACCCTGGACGCCGGGCGTGTCCTCCGGGCACGCAGCGACGCCTACGGCACGGCCGCCGCGGCCGCCCGCCGGGGCGTCCAGCAGATCGACCTCCGCGTGGAGGTCGGCGAGGGCCGGACCGTGCTCCTCCCGGACGCGGCTCGCGACGCGGCGTGCGCCTACGTCCGGGAGCACAACGCCGGCTACACCTGCCGCGCCGATGTCGACGTGAACGCGCTCACCGTGACCGTCACCGTCGAAGGCGACGTCAAGGGCCACATGCTCGGGATCGGAACGCTGCACATCGACACCACCGCCACGGCGGAAGCCGTGCAGGTTGGGCCATGATCGTGCGGGACATATGGACTTTTCTTGCTCTCCGCGCTTTTTGGGGGAGTGAGGTGCATCGGCGGGTCGGGGGCGTGGGTCCCCGGCTCTTGGCGTTCCCGCGATTCGTCACAACAGGAGGTGCACCGTGAGACGACTGCGTGCTCTATTGCAAGCGCTCGGTGCCCTCGCCGTGCTCGGCGGGCTCATCGGGGGCCTTCCGCTGGCCCTCGTGACGTGGGGCGACTGGCCCATCACCGGGATGCCCACCAGCGAGACCTTCAAGGACTTCACCAGCTCGGCGATGAGCGACGACGCCCTCTTCGCCGTCCTGACCGTCGCGCTGTGGGCGACCTGGGCCCTGTTCGTCTGCAGCGTCATCGCCGAAGCCGGCGCCCAGATCCGAGGCCGCACCTCGGCCGCCAACTTCGGCGGGCCGCTGCAGCGCCTCGCCGGCAACCTCGTCGGCACCATCCTGATCAGCCTCGGCTCGTTCAGCTCCCTGGCGGCCAACGCCATGCCGGCCCACGCCACGCCGGTCGTCCACAACGAGCCGGACAAGGTCTTCGTCATCGAGGAGACACCCCAGGCCACCGCCGCAGCGGTGACGGCGGGCTCGAACGAGGTGGCCTCCTCGGCCCCCGACGAGAACCCGGCCACCGAGAACGTCGTCGTGCAGCGGGGCGACACGCCCTACTCGCTGGCCGAGAAGTACCTCGGCGATGGCCTGCGCTGGCGCGAGATCTGGGAGCTCAACCAGTTCAAGGTCCAGCCCGACGGCGAGGTGTGGTCGAACGCCAGCGGCCCCGTCCACGCCGGCTGGGAGCTGGCCATCCCGGTCACCGACCACCCGATCACGCCGGTCACGTCGACCACCATCACGCCGACCACGTCGACGACGGCACCCTCGACGCCCTCGACCCCGGGCGGGCCGACGACCCCGACCACCCCCACCACGCCGACGACGCCCACCACCCCCACGGCACCGAACAACGGCGAGCTGACGGTCCAGAAGGGCGACAACTTCTGGGAGCTCGCCGAGAGCCAGCTGGCCGCCAACTGGGGCCGGGCGCCGACCGACGCCGAGGTCGTGCCCTATTGGCAGCAGCTCATCGAGGCCAACCGCAACCGGCTGCTCCCGCCGCATGACCCCAACCTGATCTACCCCGAGCAGCATTTCACGGTCCCGGCCACCCCCGCCGACCCGCTGGCCCCGCCGGCACCGCCCGCTCCCCCGCCCCAGCAGACCCCGCCACCGCAGCAGACGCCCGGCAGCGGCTCGACGCCGAGCACGTCCACCACCACCCCCGGCGGCGCCGGCGGGTCGACGTCGACCACCGCACCGTCGACCTCGTCGACCACGGCGCCGTCCACGTCGTCGACGTCGTCGTCCAGCACCACCTCGACCACCCGGCAGACCGCCGAGGTGCCGCCAGGCCAGAACACCCCGCCCACCGACCCGACGGGCAACAACACCGACCCCTCGACCCCGCCCAGCTCGGACCCCCGCCCGCCGGCGACCATCGGCAAGGAGGCGCCCGAGACCGAGAACACGGCCAACCACCGTGACGTCGGCGGCAAGCGGAGCGTGCACCCGGGGCTGCTCTACGGCGGCGTCGCCCTCGCCGGCGCGCTGCTGATCATCGAGCGGCGGCGCCGGGCCCAGCTGCGCCACCGGACCCGGGGCATGGCCATCGCCATGCCGCCGCCGGAGATGCAGCACGAGGAACGGGAGCTGCGCTACGGCACCGACGTCGACGGCGCCCGCCTGCTCGACGTGGCGCTCCGGGCAGCAGCCGCCGCCTCCGGGGCCGCCGGCCTGCCCCCGCTGCGCTGGGTCGAGGCCACGCCCACCAGCGTCCGGCTGGTGCTCGAGGCGCCGTCGCCCCCGCCCCGGGGCTTCATGGCGGCAGCCCCGAACGTGTGGGCCACCGCCTCGCCGTTCGAGGAGCTGGCCATGCTCGCCGCCCGGCGCGACATGCCGACCCCGACGCTGATCCCGCTGGGCAGCACGGTCGACGGCACCGAGATCCTGATCGAGCTGGAGTCGAGCGGCGTTCTCTCCGCCTCCGGCCCCATGAACGAGACCCTCGGCCTGCTGCGGGCCATCGCCGTCGCGGCGTCGACCGCGCCGTGGAGCGAGCAGTCCCGGGTCCTGCTGGTCGGCATGGAGGGCGAGCTGACCGAGATGCCGTGGGTCACCTCGATGCCCCGGCTCGCCGACGCCCTCGACGAGGCCGAGGCCCACGTCCAGCGCATCAGCGCCTCGCTGCGCCAGCTGCGCTGCCAGACCACCGCCCAGGCCCGGGCGGCCGGCGTCGGGCCCGAGGCGTCGGAGCCGCTGGTCGTCGTCAGCGCCGTCCGGCCCAGCGACCTCGGCGAGCGCCAGCGGCTGTCGGCGCTGGCCAACCGCCCCCACGGCGGCATCGCTGTCATCACGCCCGCCAACGGGACGCCGATCGGCCGGCTGCTGTCGATCGGCGAGGACGGCTGGCTGCGGATCGTCGGCATCGAGAAGGAGGTGCGACCCCACCGGCTCGACGTCGACGACACGAGCGTGGTGGTGGCCCTCCTCGACGTCGCCGCCCGCCACGACGAGGTCCCCATGGAGGAGGCCTTCGCCCAGTTCGACCTGCGCCGGGCACCCGCTCCCGTGCTGACCATGCCGGAGCTCCGGCCAACCGGCACCACCGCGACGGCCACGATCGAGGCCCCGCCGGCCTCGCCCGCCTATCCCGCCTTCCTGCCGGACGAGCCGTCCCCGGTCGAGCCGGCGGCCGAGCTCGACCTCCAGGTCGGGATCGAGATCCCGGTCGTACCCGACGACGAGGCGTTCGCCGCGCTCACCGACCACGACGAGCCGGACGTCGAGGACGTCCTCCGGGGCCTCGAGGACGAGATCGCCGCGGAGACCGCCGCCGTCGACCACCTCGCCTCCGGTCCGGCCCCGGCCGCCGAGCCGACCGAGCCGCCTGCCGGCCAGACCGAGGCCGTCGGCCCTCCCGACGCCGAGGGCGACTCGTGGGGCCAGCCGACCGGTGCGCCGATGCCCGGCCCCGAGGCACCCCCGGCCACCCCGTCGGCTGAGGCCTGGACCACCCCGTCTGCCCCGACCGAGCCGCCCGCCGCCGACTCGTGGGCGGCGCCGACCGGCGCACCGATCGCCGGCCCCCAACCGCCGCTGCCCGCGCCGGAGCCGCCGGCGCCCATCGACTTCTCGCCCGTGGACCTGCCGGAGGTGGAGTTGCCCGAAGTGGAGCTGACCCCCGTGGACCTGTCGCCGGTCGACCTGCCGCCCGTGGACGTCGCGCCGGTGGACGTGCCTCCGCCGCCCCCACCCCCGCCGCCGCTCGACGTCGCCCCGCTGGCGGCGCCGGTCGAGCCCGCGGCCCCGGCCTACGAGCCCGCCGCCCAGGCGCCCACCCAGGAGCCCGAGCCGGTCGTTTCAGTCGCGGCCGAGCCGCCCGCCACCCCGGTGCGCGGGCTCGAGGCCCTGATGCAGGACGTCGACGTCCTGGTGCGGGTGCTCGGTGAGGTCCAGGCGGTCCGGCCGCCCCGGCACGAGAACGACGTCGAGGCGCCGCTGCTGCCCACCCGGCAGAAGGGCCTCGAGGCCATCACCTACCTGGCGCTGCGCGAGTCGACGGTCGACCGCGAGGACCTGGAGATCAACCTCTTCCCCGACGGCGCCAACGCCTCGAAGACCGTGTACAACACGGTGAGCTCGGCCCGGGCGCTGGTCGGCGAGGACCTGTTCCCCCGCACCGAGGGCGGCCGCTACGAGCTGTCCGAGCGGGTCGTCACCGACTACGGGCTGTTCTGCGACCTCGTGGCCCAGGCCGACGAGACCGACGACGTCGACGTGGCGGCGCAGCTGCTGGGCGAGGCCCTCGGCCTGGTACGGGGCGAGCCGTTCGTCGGTGTCGGCCGCAACTACGCGTGGGTCGGGCCCCACCGGGGGATGATCGTGGCCCAGGTCGTCGATGCCGCCGAGGAGCTGGCCGAGATCCGGCTGGCCACCGGTGACTGGCGCCTGGCCGAGTGGGCCGCCCGCCGCGGCCTGCGGGCGTTCCCGAGCGACGAGCGCATGTACCGGCTGCTCATGCGGGCGGCCCGGGCGGCCGGCAACGTGCCCGGCGTGCAGCGGGTCTTCCGCGAGCTGTGCGACGTCATCGCCGACCCCGACATGGGCGTCGAGCCGGAGGACACCCTCCACCCGGAGACGGTGCAGCTCCTCGAGGAGCTGACCCGCGCCTCCAACCGCCAGCCCCGCACTGCGTAGCCACGAGCCTCCGCTGCGAATTACGACAGGGTTCGTCGTGGCTTGGTTCGGCGTTCACCCGGGGCCGGCAGCATGAACCGGTGCCTGTGCGGGGGGACGTCGCGACGCTCGACAACGTCGAGCGGGTGCCGGCGCCTCATCCGCTCGCGTTCGAGCAGCGGCACCTTCGGTCCGGCCGGCCCGTCATCCTGACCGGGCTGTTCGACCAGGCGCCCATCCGCCGGCTCGCCGACGTCGCCACCGCCCGCCGCCACCTCGCGGACATGTCGCTGCGGGTGACCCCCAACAACTGGGGCCCGTACCTGCGGGGCCAGGACGGCGTCGCCGCCCGCCAGACGTCGTTCGCCGGCTTCGTCGACGAGCTCGCCTCGGGCCGCGGCAACCCTGACGAGTACTGCATCGAGTACAGCACCCCCGACGAGCTGTCGGCCTACCTCCCGATGCCGGCGTACCTGCAGCTGGGCGACCCGGCCGACACGTGGGAGTCGTACGTCTTCCTGGCGGGCGCCGGCAACACCACCCACCTCCACTACGACTACGACTTGCGCCACGTGCTCATGTACCAGGTGTTCGGGCGCAAGCGCTACGTCGTCATCGACCCGCGGGAGACCCGCAAGCTGGCGCCCGGCAGCGGGGCCCACGTGCGTCGCACCAGCGCCCTGTTCCTCGAGCACATGAGCGACGCCGACCTGCTGGCGTTCCTGCGCTACGCCAACGCCTGGGACTGCACCCTCGAGCCCGGCGAGGCGCTGCTCATCCCGGCCACCTGCTGGCACTACGTCGAGTACGTCGACCTGGCCCTGTCGGTGAACTTCTGCCTGCCCCGCAACCGCTACTTGAGGGCGCTGGCCGAGATCCTGCCCGAGTCCAACGTCGAGATGCTGGCGCTGGCCAGCCGCTTCCGCGACGAGACCACCGCCGGTCCCGCCGAGCTGGCCGCGTTCGAGGCGCTGCAGGCGGCCGACGAGGCCTGGTACCCCGGCGAGGACGCCCGGATCGCCGCCCTCGACGCGCTGTGCGTCGACCTCTGCGCGCAGCTCGGCCTGCCGGTGGCGGGCGAGCCGTACCACGTGGCCGACATCGAGCGCCGCTCCCGGGTGACCCGACGCGCTTTGGAGGTGTCCGCGGCGCATCGCTAGGGCGTGAGCCGCATCTGGCCCTCGTTGGGGCAAAAGGACAGCGCAGCCAACGGCACGACCACCACGCTGCCCGCACCCGCGCCCATACCGGCATCGGCGCCCGGGCCCGGCGGCTGGCAGCAGCCACCGCCCGACCCGGACTACGGCTACGACGACGACCTGCCGGCCGCCCGCTACGTCGCCCGCCCCGTCCGGCCGATCGCGCAGCTCGCCGCCCGGGTCGCGCTCTGGGGTGCGGTGGCGCTCGGCGCGCTGGGCGGGATCCTCGGCTACGTCCGCAGCGGCCGCGCCCCTGAGGTCACCGAGACCGGCACGGTCGACGAGGAGGCCGGCGTGCCCGCCCCGGTCGCCGGGCTGGCCGAGGTCGCCGTGCGCGAGTGGCTGACCACCTCGACCGAGAACCGCGACCGTCTGAACGAGCTCTTCCTGACCCCGCCGCCGCTCGACAACAGCGACACCAGCCGCATCCAGGTGTTGCGCACCACCGCTATCGCGGGGAGCCGCCTCAACACCGCCGGCTACTGGACAGTGACGGTGGCAGCCGACGTGGTCGAGTCGGCCGGGGAGGACGGCGGCCCCGGAGCGCTCCCGACCACCTGGTACGTCGAGATCGGGATCACCGGCACGACCGGCGGCGGCCTGGCCGCCCTCACCGTGCCGGCCATCGTCCCGCCACCGACCCTCAGCGAGGCTGCCTTCGCGCCGAACGCCCCGTCGCCGGGGCCGCCCTCGTCGAACGACCCCATCGCCAACCGGGTCGAGGAGTTCCTGAACGCCCTGCTGGCCGGCCACGGCAACCCCGACGACCACATGGCCGACGGGCTGCACATCCGGGCCGTGACCCCGGCGCCGTTCGCCAACGTCGAGCTCGTCGAGCTGTCCGAGCAGGAGATCACCGAGGGCAAGTCCAAGGGCGACGTGCGGGTGTGGGCCATCGTCGAGCTGTCGACCAACGGCGGCTCGGTCTACGAGGCCGGCTACGAGCTGAAGGTCCGCAAGGAGATCGACCGCTGGCGGATCGTCGCGGTCTACGGCGCCCCGAAGGTCGACACGGTCGAGCCGGGCGAAGGCGGCACCGTCGAGACGCCGGGCTCCGCGGAGAGCGGCTCGACCACCTCCACCGAGCCGACGTCGACGACCACCACCGTCCCGACCACCGCCGGAGCCGGCGAGGTCGGCTCGGACGCCCCCTAGCCGCCGAGCGTCCGATCGTCCCCGAGACGTAACCCGCAATTCGCCTGACGAGCCGCGCTTTTCTCGCCAGGCCAACGCATCCAACGCGTGACCGCCGCAACAAGCACAGAGAAGGGGGTGGCGACCGTGCACCTGCTCCAGAGCTTCGTACTGGCCGCACCGGACAAGGGTGGGGGCATCAAAGACCTGTTGACCGGTCTCCTCGGCGACGCCCAGACGCTGCTGATCACGACCACCGCCGTGATGGCGGTGTGGTTCGTGATCTGGAGCTGGATCCGCACCCGGTCCGTCGTGCCGACCCTCGGCGCGCTGCTGCTGGGCGCCATGGTCCTCTGGGGCGTGAACAACATCGGCGGCCTGCGGTCCACCGTAGAGAAGGACATCAAGGAGCACGGCGGCCCCACCGGGGGCGACACCGGCATCCGCGACTGACCGGAGCCGGGCATGGCGTCTTACGACGACGAGGACGAGGCCGAGGGCATCGTCTGTGCGACCTACACCCACGCCCGCCGGCACCCGATGGTGCTCGGGCACATCGGTGGCTGGACACCACCGTTCCAGCTGTCCATCCCCCAGCTGGCAGTGGTGATCGTCACCGTCTACGTCGAGGCCCAGACCTACAAGTGGTGGGGCCACTTCATCCCCCGGCTCGCCGGCCTGTTGCTCGGGGTCATCATTCCCTGCGGCCTGGCGTGGGCAGTGCGCAGCGCCCGCGTCGAGGGCCGCAGCCTCGCCCGCACCGCGCTCGCCTACCTGATGATGGCATGGACTCCGCGCCAGGGCGTCGTCGGTGGCCGGGCTTGGAAGCACTCCAAGCCCGGCCGCCCTGGCCTCGCCAAGGTCTACGTCGCGCCCGCGCGGCCCATCGCTGACGAGGGCCGCCGGTGAAGCCCCCCGCCCGCGCCATCGTCGGCAACCTCGTCTGGTCGACCGACGGCGGGGTCTGGGCCGTCTGGGAGGCGTCGCCGTTCCCCCACGCCCACATGGCCACCGCTGACAAGCTGGCAGTCCACGGGCGCATCCGGGGCCTGCTGCTCGGGCTCCCGCCGGACTCGATGCTGCTGTCGGTCAGCGAGCTGATCGACCCCATGGACGTCGTCGACCGCATGGTCGACGGCGTTCCCGTCGACCGCAACCCCGCCTGGGGTGTGGTCTGCGAGGCCACCGCCGACTGGCTCGACCAGGTGCCGCTGCACAACCGCCGCTACTACGTGGCCGCGGCGCTCCCCAGCATCCGCCGAGCCTGGCAGGACCTGCTGCGCGACGCCGTTTCCGACGTGACGTCGGCCTTCGGCATCGACCCCGCCCCGATCTCGCCCGAGGAGCTGGACCTCCGCCAGCGCCAGGCCCACGAGCTGGAGGTCCGGCTCGGCCAGCACGTCCGGCTCGCCCGCGTGACCGCCGGGGAGATCTGCTGGCTCTACGCCCGCGCCCTGCGGCGCGAGGCCGACGAGCCCTGCTACGACGAGCTGTGGGAGCCGCCGGCCGCCCGGGAGGACGACCGGCCGCGGGGCGTCCTCGCCCAGCTGACCGACGCGGTGGTCAAGGAGGGCGGCGACGCCGAGGACGAGGACCGCCCCCGCCACCGCCGCTACGTGAAGGTCGAGACGGGCGTCGGCGTCAGCTACCAGACCGTGCTGGCCATGGCCGACATGCCCCATTACTTCCACTTCCCGGGGGGCGGCGGCGAATGGCTGTTCCACGCCGACCGGGTCGGGTTCCCCGTCGACTGGTGCGTGCGCATCCGCTCGGTCCGCAACCTCGACGCCCAGGCCCGGGTGCGCCGCAAGCACCGCGACCTCATCGGGCAGGTCGACGAGTACGACGGCGACCTGTCGGGCGCGCCGCCGGCCCTGGCCGAGGCCATCGACGCCATGGAGACCCAGCGCGCCCAGCTCGGCTCCAACCCCGCCGAGCCCGAGCTCCAGATCACCGTGCTGTTCTCGGTGGCGGCGGCGTCGCTGGTGGAGCTGGAGCACCGCGCCGCCGCGCTCCAGGCCCGCTTCGAGCCCCAGGAGTACGGGCTCGCCCGGCCCACCGGCGGTCAGGCGGCGCTGCTGCGCACCATGCTGCCCGGCACCGCGGCGTCACACGTGTGCCGCGACTACACGCAGTTCCTGCTGACCAGCGACCTCGCCGCCGGCAGCCCGTTCTGCGGGCCGGACGTCGGCGACCCGACCGGGCTGCTGCTCGGCGTGTCGCTCGACGGCGGCAACAACTCGCCGGTCCTGTTCGACCCGGCCTTCGGCCCCAAGGCCAACGCCAGCCCCTCGCTGGCCGCGGTCGGGCGGCTGGGGTCGGGCAAGTCGTTCTTCCTCAAGCGGCTGTGCTGGGACACGATCGCCCGGGGCGGCCAGGTCGTCACCATCGACCGTACGCCCGCCGGCGAATACGCGCGCTTCGCCGAGTCGCTGCCCGGGCGCACCCAGATCGTGCGGCTGGAGGCGGGCGCTGACATCCACCTCGACCCCATGCGCAGCTTCAGCGGCGACGAGCGGACCACGGTCACGCTCGGGTTCCTCTCGCTGCTCGCCGGCAGCTCGGCGCACAGTGACGAGGGCGCGGCGCTGGCCGAGGCAGTCGACGCCATGGTCGCCCAGCCCGACGCCTGCCTCGCCGACGTCGTCGACCAGCTGGAGCGCATGGGCGCGTCGACCGCGAAGCCGGACCCCGCGGCCCGCAGCCTCGCCCGCCGGCTGGCCCACTACCGGCGGTCGGCCACCGGCCAGCTGGCGTTCGGCAAGGGCCGGCCGATGACCCTCGACGCGGACTTCATCGTGTTCTGGGCGCCGAACCTGGCCCTCGCCGACCGCGAGACCCTGTCCAGCGACGCCGGCATGCGGATGATGCTGCCGGAGCAGGTGCTCGGCCAGGCGCTGCTGTACCTGGTCGCCGCGGTCGGGCGCCGGGTCGTGTTCAGCGACCCCCGTCGGTTCGCCGCCGCGCTGTACGACGAGGCGTGGGCGCTGCTCGCCTCGCCCCACGGCCAGAAGCTGCTGATCGAAGGCGTCCGGGACGGCCGCAAGCACAACGGTGCGATCTGGCTGGCGTCGCAGCACCCCAACGACTTCGCCATCGCCGAGCTGGAGGACCTCCTCGGCTCCCGCTTCGTGTTCCGCCAGGCCCGCCAGGCGATCCCCACCGCGCTGCGCTTCCTCGGAACCCCGGACAGCGCCGACGCCGCGGCCACGCTGGAGGGCGGGCTCGACACCGGGACCTGCCTGTACCGGGACGTCCGCGACCGGGTCGGCCTGATCCAGGTGCTGCCGCCGGCGCTGGCCGAGGTCGAGGAGGCCATGAACACCTCGCCGTCCTCCGCCCGTCCCGACGCCGCCGAGGACTACCTCGACAACGACGCCGACGACGACCTCCTCCGCCGCCAGGGCATCGAAGACCTCGGCACGATCCTCCACCAGCCGGGCCGGGTTCCCATCTCCGTGGCCCCGACCCTGGAGGCCCCCGCACCACTCCTCGCCCCCGACCCCGACCCCGAGCCGGTGGTCGCCCCGGCGCTCCCCCGTGACCCGGCCCCGGCGCCCGTGGTCGCCGCTGCCCCGGCACCAGAGCCCGAACCGGCCCCCGGTCCCGAACCGCAGCCGGTGGTCGCACCGATTTCGGCGGACCGCCGAAATCGTCGTGAGGAACCGGAGGCGGTCCCCGGCCCCGAACCGGTCGCCACACGCCGCCCGGCCCCGGAGCCGGTGGTCGCCGCTGCCCCGGTGCCCGTTCCCGAACCGGAGTCGGTGGTCGCACCGATTTCGGCGGACCGCCGAGATCGTCGTGAGGAACCCGAGGCCGAGCAGCCCCCGGCCGCTGCGGCCGAGGCAGAGCCGGCCGGCAGCACGGCAGGGGATCCGGCGGCCGCGGCGGCGAAGGCGAGGGCGGAGGCGAGGCGGAGGCGGCGCTCGCCGTTGGCGCAGGCACTGGCAGAGGAGGTCAGCCCGTGATGTCGCGACTTCGGAGCAGCAGCAAGAGGTGGACCTTGGTCGCGGTGGCGGGGTTCTTCGCCATCACGGTGGTGTTCGGCAACGCCGCGACGGCCGGGGCCCGGGAGGTGAAGCCGGCCGAACCCACCGCGCCCATCGACGACCCCGGCTTCTTCGAGGACCTCGGCGCCCGATGGTGCGGCTCGGCCCACGGGAGCGGTAGCTGGCTGAACCCGATCGGGCTGAGCGCCAAGATCATGAACGGCACGTCGTTCTGCAAGGGCGTGCAACAGACCGACGACAAGGTCTACTGCAACAACTCGTCGCTGCTGTCGCTGTGGAACCCGAACATCGGCTTCGGCTCGCCGGGCGGCGACGCCGTCCAGGGCAGCCCCAACTGGGGCGACGCCGGCCAGCTCACCGCCAACGCCGTGACCCCTGGCGGGGTCAAGGTCATCATGGACCAGCTCAACGGCGACTGGTACAGCCTCGACCGCAAGTTCTACGAGGCCGACGAGAGCACCAAGTGGTACCCCGACGAGGCCACCGACGAGGCCGTCAACCGGGGCAACTGCGAGCTGCTCCAGCACCCGCCGTCGAAGACCTGCGCGGAGATCAAGAAGCTCCCCGAGGACCAGCGCAACCGGGCCAAGCGCGACGGGGTGATGCCTGACGACTGCGTCGGCACCTACCCGAGCGCGAACTACAACATCTCCTACGACGGCGGCGGGGCGCTGAGCGTCGACCGCAAGATCTGGGGTGCCCTGACCGGGCTGATGTTCAACATCGGCAAGGCGTCGGTCCAGGTGTCGACATGGGCGATCGGCAAGGCGTTCACGCTGAACCTCGCCGACTACACGAAGATCTCGACGACCATCTCGAACCGCTACAACACCGAGATCGTCGGGCCGTTCAGCATCGAGGCGTTCGCCTGGCTGGCGCTCATGGCGTTCGTCGCCATCACCGCGCTGCGGGGCAAGCTCGGCATGGCGGGCGGCGAGTTCCTGCTGGCCATCGTGATGTTGGGCATCGCCCAGGTCCTGTTCGTGAACCAGGACACCTACATGAACTCGATGTCCACGTTCATCAACGAGGCGTCGAACAGCCTGTTCCGCATCGCCGGGACCGGTGACCAGAAGGACCCGGGCGAGCCGCCGGCCGACCAGCTCACCAAGGAGGGCCAGAGTGCCCGGGAGAAGTGGTGGGACGACGCGCTCGACCCGCTGAAGAACCGGATCCACGTCGAGTTCGTCGAGAAGCCGTACGAGTACCTCAACTGGGGCACGGTCGCCGAGAACATCCGGGTCAGCGAGAACGAGGACGGCGAGTGCTACAAGCGGGTCCAGCGCATCGTCTCGATCGGGGCGACCGGCGACGACGGCTGGTCGTGGCGCTACCTGGGTGAGGTCGACGACAAGGACCCGAGCAAGAAGACCTGCGACCAGATCGTCGCCTACAACCGGAACCCGACCGGCGCCCGGATGCTCGGCGCGCTCGCCACCATGCTGATCGCCCTCTTCGTCGGCGTGACCTTCACGCTGATGGCGGTGACCGTGATGATGGCGAAGATCACGGTGGCGATCCTGTTCGCGATCCTGCCGTTCGTCGTGGCCATCTCGGCGGCCCCCGGATCGGGCAGACGCCCGTTCATCCTGTTGGTCATCTCGATCATCCAGGCGGGCGGCACCGCGGTCGGGTCGAGCGCTCTGCTCGCGGTGGTGGTCATCGGCGACGACGAGATCCTCCAGCAGACGAAGAACGACCCCAGCGTCAGCCTGATGGAGCGCTGGACGATCTTGTTCATCCTCGTCGCGTTCATCTACTACGCCCGCCGCAAGCTGTCCCAGGCCGGCCAGGCGTGGGCGGGGCGGACGGCCGACACCATCACCCGCGTGGCCCCGGCCGCCGCCGGGTGGCAGGGCAACGGCGGAGGTGGCATCGACTTCTCGTCGGTCGACCGCGGTGGCCAGCGCGCCGGCTTCTACGCCCGCCAGGGCGCCTACCTCGGCGCGGCGGCCGCCGGCTACTCGGCCATCGCCGTCGGCCGCGGCATCCACATCCGCGGGGTCGAGCGCCGGGTGGCCCGACGCAACCTGCGCAACCTCGAGATGATGAAGCAGCAGGACGAGCTGCCGAAGATCTACATCAAGCAGTCCCGCGACCGCCGCGGCCGGGTCAAGACCGAGACCCACATGGAGCAGACGATCCGGGCGCCGCGGCACAACCACGGCCCCGGCGGCTTCCAGATGCGAGGCGGCCCCTTCTACCAGAACCTCCGCGGCAGCCACCGTCAAGCGGGCGAACGGGCGATGCGCTTCGCCGGCGAGCGCTTCGACCACCGCAGCGGCTACATGGTGAACCCCGGGCCCCGTCCCCCCAGGACACCACCGACTCCACCCCAGCGGCCGCCGCGTCCCAGCCGGCGGACGTTCGGCTGGTACAACCCGCGGCGCTACAGCGTGCTGCGTCGCCTCCCCGGCAAGTGGCGCATCTAGCGACTGCGTGACCCGTGGCCGCACCCCTCGCTGCCGTCCCGGCCGCCGCCGAAGGCGCGGCTGTAGCAACGGGGACTGCGGCGCGGGCGGGTGTGGCCGCCGGCCGAGCCGGCGCCCAGGCTGCTGCGAAGGCCGGGCAGGCGGGGGCCAAGGCCGGGCAGGCCGGTGCCAAGGCAGGGGCGAAAGGCGCGAAGGCCGGTGCCCAAGGCGTCGGGCGGACGGCCGGCTCCGCCGGGCAGAAGGTCGGGCAGGGCGCTCGCCGGGCCGCGCCCCAACGCCCGCCGGGCCGGGCCGGCCAGCGCGGCCCCCAGGCCCGGCGCGACCCCAAGGCCGGGCAGCGGGCAAGGGACGCGGCCCGCGAGGCCCAGAACCGCAAGCAGGAGGACCGCAAGAAGAAGCGCCAGGCCCTCCGGCACCCGAAGCGGCATCTCAAGAACCAGCTCAAGAACCAGTTCCGTCACCAGCTCGGGCTGCCCGAGCGCAGCGACGAGGCCGCAGTCCGGGGCGGCCGGGCGGTGGCCGAGAAGACCGGCCGCTTCGCGTGGCGCCGCGTCCGCCGGCTGGCCCAGCTCGACCGCAAGCAGAAGCTCCGCAAGTACACCCGCCGGGGCACCTACGTCTTCGTCCTGCTGGTGGCGCTGATCATGTACCCGTTGCTGACCGCGTCGAGCGCACCCCCACCCGTCGACGCCACCGACACCCTCGACGAGCCGCCGCCCGCCAACCCCCTCGGCGCCGGCCCGATCCCCCCGGCGCTCATGGCCACCGTCGCCCAGCGCACCGGCATCCCCATCGAGGCGCTGCGGGCCTACTCGGCCGCGGCGGGCGGTGAGTGGGCGATCGACTGGAAGATCCTCGCCGCGGTCGGCAAGAACGAGTGCGACCACGGCCGCAGCAAGGCGCTGTACTGCTCGACGCCGTACAACGTGTGGCGCACCGACCAGGGCGGCGCGGGCGAACGGGGCCCGATGCAGCACCTCGGCCACCTGTGGCGCGTCGGCCTCAACGACCCCAACGCGGCCGACGTCAAGGGCCCGCCCACGCCCCACAACGACGACAGCACCCACGTGGCCACCGACGGGGACGGCGACGGCATCGCCGATCCCTGGAACTGGTACGACGCGGTCGGCGGCGCGGCCCGCAAGATGACCCTGTATCGCAAGGAGCTGAAGGCCAAGGGTGCCGGCTACGACACCGACGACTTCATGATCGCCGCCTACAACGCCGGCGTCGGGGGCGCCACCCAGAACGGCCCCAACATCGCCAACGTCATCAACAAGGACTACGTCGACAAGGCGAAGGCCGAGTACGCCCGCATCCAGCAGGCCACCGCCGACCTCAACCTAAGCCCCACCGGTGGCTTCGGCCTCTGCCCGGTCGGCGGCAAGGTGACCTTCTCCGACACCTGGGGTGCGCCCCGCAGCGGTGGCCGCAGCCACCAGGGCGTCGACATGCTGGCCGCGACGGGCACCCCGGTGGTCGCCGTCGAGAACGGCACGGTGACCAACCGCAGCAACAACCTGGGCGGCAACGCCTACGGCCTCACCGGTGCCAGCGGCACCTACTACTACGGCGCCCACCTGTCGGCGTTCGGCAGGCTGGGCCTGGTGAAGGCGGGCGACATCATCGGCTACGTCGGCGACACCGGCGACGCCAAGGGCACGCCCCACCTGCACTGGGAGGTCCACCCCGGCGGCCTCGGCAGTCCGGCGGTCAACCCCACGCCCTACGCCGACCGGCTCTGCGGCAAGGGTGGCGCCAACACCCAACACGCCGGCCAGGGCGGAGTCGGCGCCGGGCCCGGCGGCTACACCCTGCCGCTCCCCCAGCACTGGTTCAACGAGCACCGCTACTGGTTCACCAAGCCGCACCACGACTACCCCGCCGCCGACATCCCGGTCTCCCAGGGCGAGCCGGTCTACGCCGCGGCATCGGGCACGGTCGCCGACGCCCCGGCCGGCGGCTCGTGCGGGCTCGGTGTGACGATCACCGGCGACGACGGTGTCCGCTACATCTACTGCCACGGCACCGACGGCGGGCGGCTGGTGCACCCGGGCCAGCACGTCAACGCCGGGCAGCTGATCATGCACGTCGGCTCGACCGGCAACTCCACAGGTCCCCACCTGCACTTCGGCATCCGGGTCAACGGGGTCAGCCGCTGCCCCCAGAACTTCCTCGTGGCCGTCGGCGAGGGCCGGGCCCCGAACCCCCAGAGCCTGCCGTCCTCCGGTTGCAGCTACTGATCCGGGTGGCCCGCGCAAGCGGGCAGCTCGCAGTGCATCCGTAGGGCATGGTCGACGAACCGCTGCCGCGGCCGCTGTCGGTGCCGTCCCGCGACCTCTGGGACGCCGAGCGCCGCCGCCGCGAGGAGATGCGTCGCCGGGAGCTCGAGCGCGAGCTCCACCATGCCCGTCGGGACCTCGACCGGCGGGCCGAGGAGACGAACTGGGAGCTGGAGCGCCGGCTGAAGTGGCTCGGCCGCTACGGCACGAAGAACAACCCCCGGCCACCGGCGATGGGCGCGCCGGGTGGCCTCGGCGGCATGGGCGCGGGCCACGGGGGCATCGGGACCGCCGGCCACGCCGGTGTCGAGAGCCACGCCATCGAGACCATGGCGGGCATCGTCGCGATGATCCTGGCGATCCCCCTGTTGCTGGTGCTGGCCACCGGGCACCTGTCGGCGCTGATCTTCGACGGCGCCGCGCCCCACTACGCCACCGGCGACATCCCCCACATCTTCTCCGAGCTGGGCAAGCACCTCTCCGACCCCGGCCGGGCCTGGGACGACGTCAACACCGGGGGCCGGCCGCCCGGGCCGCTGGCCTGGTACGGCACGTTCGCCCTCCTGGTGCTTCCGCTGGTCTGGCTCGGGCAGCGCTACTCGCACCTGCTGCTCCACGGCCTCGACCCCGACAACGAGCACTTCGCCACGTGGCGCGACATCCGCCACCTCGCGCCCCGCAAGCCGGCCGCGCACCAGGTCGTGGTCGGCACGATGGCCCGCCGCAAGATCGTGGTCAACGACCTCCACAGCCTGCTCCTGGTCGGCCCGGCGCACTCGGGTAAGACCAGCGGCGTGGTCATCCCGGCGCTGCTCGAGTGGCAGGGCCCCGCAGTGGTGGCGGCCAGCAAGGGCCACGTCATCCACGAGACCATCGGCTGGCGCAGCCAGCTGGGCGACGTCCACGTCTTCGACCCGTCGGGGACCGGCCGCTACCCCCGCTCCGGCTGGTCGCCGCTGGCCACGTGCGGCACGTGGACCGGCGCCATCCGCACCGCCCGCGACATCACGCTGGCGACGAAGGCCTCGATGGGTGCCGAGAACGATGCCGGTGACCTCACCGGCATCGTCGGCAGCGACCTGTGGAGCAGCTCGATGGCCACCGCGCTGGCTCCCTACCTGCTGGCCGCGGCCTCGTCGGGCCGGACGATGACCCACGCGGCCGAGTGGATCGAGCGCGAGGAGCGGGCCGAGATCCTCGAGATCCTGCGGCCGCTCGACCGGGAGGCGGTCCGCGCGCACGAGACCATGTTCCTGCGGGACGACCCCGTGCGGTCGCAGTTCTTCCACGTGATGTACCAGATCCTCAGCGTCTACAAGGATCCGGTGGCCGCGTCGTCGGCCGACCGCCACGACATCGTGCCCGACGAGCTGCTCGACGGCGGTGCCAACACCCTCTACCTGGCGACACCCGAGTACGACCAGGCCCGCTTCCGCCCGCTCTGCAGCACGATCGTGCGCCAGATGCTGACCGCCGCGTACGACCGTTCGACCCGGCACGGCCACCCCATGGACCCGCCGCTGCTCCTACTGCTCGACGAGGCGGTCGGCGTGGCCCCGGTGGTCGAGCTGGCCCGGCTGGCCTCCAGCGCGGCCGCCCGGGGCGTGCAGATCGTCAGCGTGTTCCAGGACTTCCGCCAGATCGAGGACGAGTACGGCGGCTCCGCCGGGCTGATCGTCAAGAACCACCGGGCCAAGCTGCTGCTGTCGGGCAGCCAGTACATCGACGCCGCCCGCGACGACCGCCAGCTGCTCCGTCCCAAGCTGGGCCAGCACCTCGAGGAGGGCCAGGGCGCCCTGTTCTACGGCAACGCCCCGCCGGTGCGCCTCAAGCTGCGCCACTGGTTCAAGGACAGAGAGCTCATCAGGCGGGCCGACACACCCCAGGACTCGCTGCCGCCGCCCGATCCCGGCCGCTCGCGGTCGGCCATCGACCAGCGCCAGGCGCTGCAGGTGCAGGCCTGGATGGGCCGGGGCACGCTGCCGGACGAGGACGACACGAACGAGGAGCCCATCGGCCCGCTCGGCCGGGTCGACCCGACCCGCAGCTTCGCCGACCTCTTCGGCGCGTCGGAGGACGACAACGTCCTGCCCGAGAACGTGTCCCGCCTGCCGCGCCGCCGCGGTGAGCGGCGGGACCGTTAGTTACCCCACCGCTTCCTCGCGCGGCCCGTGGCCGTTAAGGACTGGCTAGGGCGCGATAGCGATGATCGTGAGATGGTTCACCCGACGACGCATGTAGGAGCAGCGGTGGCCATCTTCCGCGTGGTTGCGCAACACGATGGTGAGGCGTGGGCCGTTCGCATCGAGGACGACGCCGGCAAGCTCGTCGGCGGGACCCAGGCGACGACCGTCGACCAGATCGACGCCAAGGCTCGGAACGTGGTCGCCGGATACGTCGGCGCCCCACCCGACCGGGTGACGCTCGCCATCAACATCCAGCTCGACCCTGCGCTCCAGTACCGGCTCGACAACCTGGAGCAGCTCCGCCGCGAAGCGGATCAGCAGATCCACCTCGCCGAGCACGAGCTGGCCGACGCCGGGATGTCGGTGACCGACATCGAATCGCTGCTCAGCGACACCGTGACCAACCAGGAGATCGCCGGCCACGGGCTCCGCCGCTTCCCCCAGGCGGTGGCGGTCCGGTTCGACGACCGGGGCCGCTTCGCCACCGTCACGTGCCGGGCCTGCCTCGAGAAAGACCGGGTCAGCTACGCCGACCTGCCGCCGGAGGGCACGAACACCCTCCTGTTCCGCGGCCCGCTCATGTGCGACGTCTGCTTCGAGGACATCCCGGCACGCGAGTGATGCTTCTTCTAGGGGCGGCTCTGGCTCAGTCCTTGTCGAGCTTGTCCAGCTCGTCGTCGAGGGAGACCGAGCGCAGGTAGTCGCGAAACTCGATGTCCTCCTCCTCGACGGTCAGGGACACGAGCCGCCGTTGGACCGTGACCTTGGCCTTGACCGGGGTGTCGTCCGCGATGCCTTCAATCGACTGCAGGAACCGGCGAATGTCCCCAAGCGTCATGTGCCTGCCCGCCGGACGACCTGTGATGGTACGTCTCATAACTCCGATCATTCTTCCACCCAGCGCCCAGGGCAAGGTCGCGGCACCTATTTCCCATCTCACCAGTGGTAGTGGTCCTGACGGGGGATGTTGAGCTCCCGGTTGAGGTCGTTCGTGTCGAGGCCCTCGGGCTGGTCGACCACCGTGCTGGCCGGGACGTCCGGGGTGTCGGGGTTGGTGTCCGGGTCGACGCCGAGGCCGACAGCCTGGCGTTCGACGTTGCCGATCCAGCCGTCGTCGCCGTCGACCTTGCCGTCGTGGTTGCGGTCCATGTCCTTGGCGTCGAAGCGACCGTCACGGTTCGTGTCGAGCTCGCTGAAGGTGACAAGCCCGTCGTGGTTGGTGTCGAGCCCCTTCGGCATGTCCCGGGCGTCGCCGCCGGCGTACCAGCCGGGCACGCCGACGTTGTGCATCCCGGCGTCCGTGTGGTTGAGCTCGTGGTACAGCACGTTGATGCCGTAGCCGTCCGGGTTGTAGGCGGCGATGCGCCGGTCGCCGGCCTCGCCCCAGGCCAGCCCGGCGGCCGTCTTGGCCTGCTCGGGGGTCAGCTCCCGGATGACCACCGTGCCCGGGCCGCTGCCGAGGCGGGCGAGCATCTTCTGGCCGGTCGGCGACGCGGCCAGGAGGTCGAGGTCGGCCTGGGCGTGGTCGACGAACTCGGGCGAGCCCTCGATGGTGATGTTGCGGGGGATCTCGGCGATCTCGATGGTGACCCTGGTGGTGGTGCCGTTGCCGGTGACGATGTCGCCCGCCTTGGCGTACACGGTGTTGCTGCCCGCGATGTCGGTGACGCTGTCGCGGCCGGCGCCGGTGTTGACGACGTCGTTGCCCGACCCGCCGTCGAGGACGTCGTCGCCCCGGCCGCCCGACACCAGGTCGTCGCCGGTCCCGCCGTCGATCCGGTCGTTGCCGGCGCCACCCTCCAGGTAGTCCTTGCCTCCACCGCCGCGGACCTTGTCGTCGCCGTCGCCGCCGTAGATGCGATCGTCGCCCTGACCGCCGTCGACGGTGTCGTCACCGCGGCCGGTGTCGACACGGTCGTTGCCCGACCCGCCGTCGACGTGGTCGTCGCCCTCGCCGGTGCGGATCTCGTCGTCGCCTCCGCTGCCGGCCACCGCATCGTTGCCGCCCGGCCCGAGGAGCGGGGTGAACAGTGCCCCCAGCCAGCCGGGGGTCGGGGCATCGCGGTACCTGTCGTTGCCCTCGCCGAGGTCGACGGCGTCGCTGCCCCGGCCACCGTTCACGTCGTCGTTGCCGTAGCCGCTGCTGATGAGGTCGTCGCCGCTGCCGCCCACCACCCGGTCGTCGTCGCTCTCGGTCAGGATCGTGAAGCCGATGCGGGTGCCGGCGGCCACCTCGACGACGTCCTTGCCGCGGCCGGTGCGGATGACCAGCCCATTGGCCTCGGCTGCTGTGAAACGGTGCTCGACGCCGTTGACCGTGACCACGACCTCGCCCGTCGCGGGGTCGATCTGCACGGTGACCACGTCGTTGCCGCTCCCCGTGTCGATCAGCACCAGGCCCGGCAGGCGGGTGATCGCGGGGCCGTCGTCGGGCGCCATGAACCGCAACTGCTCCAGCGCCTTCAGCCGGGCCAGGCCCGGGTTCGCCGAGGCGGGCGCCGGCGACCAGGTCCCCGCGGCCTGCAGCAGCCGGCCGCCCAGCCGCTTGCCCGCCGCCCGCACCTCCTCGAGCACGTCCTGGTAGCGGTCGACGAGCCGGCTGAGGGCCCGGTCGTCGGCCATGTTGGTGTCGGCGGTGAAGTCGATCTGGTCGTAGCTGGTGCGGAGGTGGTCGATCGCGACGCGCGCGGTCTCTATGACCTGGGCGTAGGTCCGGGCCGCGACGTCGAGGCCGTCGAGCCCACCGGCCGACAGCTGCAGGGCGCTGCCGAGGTTGAGGATCTCACCGGTGGCCCGGGGGCCCGCCACCCCCAGCCAGCGATCGGACAGCGTGGCCCAGTGGGTGTGCACCCGGCGGTACGACCGGTCGAGGCTCGTGCGCAGCGTGCCGAGCGTCGCGGCCATGGAGCGAACGTGCACCGGGTCGTCGGGCGGGTACGGGAAGGCCTCTGCGCCGCCCATCGGCTACCCGTAGGGCGCCATTGGTTCGGTCAGCCGGTCGTGGCGCCGCCGGTCGACCTCCCGGCGGTACTGGGGCAGGACGTGGCCGTCGAGGGTCTCGTAGGCGTCGGCGGCGGTCTTCACCTGGCCGGACATGAAGCCGAGGTCCTGGATCACCACCTCGAAGGCGGAGCCGAACGCGGTGACCAGGCCGAGCAGCCCCTCCTGGGCGCCCGGGTCGGCGAGCCAGCCGAGGGCGTTGAGGTCGTTCCGCATCGACCCCACGCCGGTGGCCTGGGCGGCGAGCTCGGTCGACGCGGCGCGCAAGCTCTCGGGCTGGACCTTCAGCACCATGCCCCGGAGATGTCACTCCGGGGGCTGCCGGCCGCGGCGCAGGTTTCGTAGCGAGCGTTACGAATTGTCGCTAAGGTCGGCGCAATGGCACGGACCCTGCAGGCTCGGAGCGTCGAGACCCGGGCCCGGCTGCTCGACGCCGCCGCGGTGGTCATCGCCCAGCACGGCATCGAGGGCGCCTCGGTCGACGCCATCAGCGACCTCGCCGAGCGAACGTCGGGCTCGCTCTACGGCCAGTTCGCCAGCAAGGACAACCTCGTCATCGCCCTGCTCGACCGGGCGAAGGACCTCGTCGCCGACCGCATCTCGTCGGACATCGCCGCCGCCGAGGGCCTCGACGCCCGCCTCGCCGCCCTGTGGCACGGCTTCGTCGAGCCGCCCGAGCCGGCCCGCGACTGGCTGCGGCTGGAGCACGAGCTGTTGGTCTGGGCCACCCGGCCGGGCAACGTGACCGCCCGCCAGCGCCTGAGCCTGCGCTACCTCGCCGAGTACCGGCTGGTCACCGCGACCCTCGAGGACTGGGCGGCGGAGGGTCTGGTCGACCTGCCGCTCCCGCCCGAGGAGATGGCGCCGGTGGTGGTCGCCACGCTGATCGGGCTGGAGATGACCCATCGCCTCCACCCGAAGGCCGTCGGCGAGGCCGCAGCCGTGCAGGCGCTGCGGGCCCTCCTCGGCGCCCGGGAGTGATCGTCCGTGATGTCCGTGAAGTGGGAAGGGGAACCATGGAACTGAGCCAAGTCGACCTGCTCGAGGACACCTGGGCCGAGGCGGTGCCCCACGAGGCCTTCAACCTGTTGCGGCGGGAGGCGCCGGTCTACTTCCACCCCGAGCCGGACGGCGGCACCGGGTTCTGGGCCGTCACCAAGCACGCCGACGTGGTGGCCATCAGCCGCGACACCGCCGCCTTCTCCTCCGAACGGGGCAGCACGTTCGTCGACGATCAGACCGAGGAGGCGCTGGCCACCTTGCGCCTGACCATCCTCAACATGGACCCGCCCAAGCACAACCGCTACCGCCGGCTGGTCAGCCGGGGCTTCACGCCCCGGGTGGTCACCCAACTGCTCGACGCCATCGAGACCCGGGCCAAGCGGATCGTCGACGACGTCATCGACCGGGGCGAGTGCGAGTTCGTCGAGGACGTCGCCTCCAAGCTCCCGCTGGAGATGATCTGCGAGATGATCGGCCTGCCCGAGGCCGACTGGCCCCGCATGTTCGAGCTCTCCAACCGGATGATCGGCGCCGACGACCCCGACTACCAGGACGACGGGCCGGACGGCGAGACCGCGGCCATGGAGATCTTCGCCTACTGCGACGAGGTGGCCGCCGACCGCCGGGCCAACCCTCGCGACGACATCATGTCGGTGTTGGTCCACAGCGAGATCGACGGCGAGCGGCTCGACGACATGGAGCTCAACCTCTTCTTCGTCACCCTCGTGGTGGCGGGCAACGAGACCACTCGCAACCTGATCAACCACTCGATGCTGGCGCTGATGGAGCATCCCGACCAGGCCGAGCGCCTGCGCCGGGACCCCGAGCTGTGGTCGACCGCGGTCGACGAGATGCTCCGCTGGGGCACGTCGATCCACAACTTCCGGCGCACCGCCATGCGCGACACCGAGGTGCGGGGCCAGGCCATCGCCGAGGGCGACAAGGTGGTCATGTACTACATGTCCGCCAACCGGGACGAGGACGTGTTCCCCGACCCGTTCCGCTTCGACGTCGGACGCACCCCCAACGACCACGTCACGTTCGGGGGCGGCGGCGTCCACTACTGCCTGGGCGCCAACCTGGCCAAGGCCCAGATCCGAGCGATCATGCGCCAGATCGTCGACCGCCTCGGCGATCCCGAGCCCACCGGCCCCGCCCGCCGCCTGCGCTCCGACTTCGTCAACGGCATCAAGTCCATGCCGATCTCGTTCACCTCGGCTTGACCCGGTGACCCGGTGACCCGGTGATCCGCTAGCCCGCATCGCCCGCCAGCGAGCTGGGCGACGGGGTGCCGTCTCCCCGGGAGGAGCGAGACGGCACCCCGTCAACCTGGGCGGCGGCGCCGCGTCAGGTGGTCTTTTGTTGTCCGCCGCCGGGCGTCCCGGTGGATGGCGAGCCGCCGTTCGGGGCCTGGCCCGGGGCCGTCGACTGGGTCGGCATCGACTGCGACGTGTCGACCGTGCCGGGGCCGGTGACACTGCCGCTGTCGCCACCGCCGGCGTCTCCTGCGCCGAGGGCCGGGGCCGGGCCGAGGCCCAGCTCGGCGCGCAGGTCGTCGAGCTTGGCGCTGGCGCCCTGGAGGTTGACCTCCCGCTCGAGCTCAGCCATGGCGCCCTCGGGCGTGGCCGCGGTCAGCTCGGTCTTGGCCATGGCATCGGCCATCCGGTCCTGGATCTTGTCCTCGATCTCCTTGAGCGACGGGGCGTCGCCCCCGACGTTCGCGTTGATCGCGTCCATGGCCTTGTTGACCGACTCCTGCATCTTGGCCTGCTCCAGCTGGCCCAACATCTGCATGCGCTTGGCGGTGATCTCCTCCAGGCGCATGGCGTTGTCGTGCACGGCCTGCTTGGCCTGCTCGGCCTGCTGGTCCGCCACCGTCAGCTGCTGCTGGAACGAGTCGGCGTTCGACTGTGCGCTCTGCATCTTCATGGCGATGGCCTGGGCGGCCTGGTTCCACTTGTCGGCCTCGGCGGCGTCGCCGGCCTTGGTCGCCGCGTCGGCCTTCAGCAGGGCTTGGCGGGCCAGCTCCTTGGACTCGGCCACGTCGGCGGCCGCTTCGGCCATCTCGTCCGCGACCCGGGTGCGGTGGGCGATGACCTTGGCGGCCTCATTCCGCAGGCTCTGGTCACGGGACCGCGCCTCGTTGATGGCCGACTCAATCTCGACCTTGGGGTCCATGACCTCCTTCGACTTCATGCCGAACCAGGTCTTGATGTAGTTCCACCATCGTTTCAACACGGTTGGTAGGTCCTTTCCTCTCGATGAGGTCTCGCGGCGGGTCAGCGGCTGCCCATGCCGCGGCGGCGACTGCCCATGCCCCGGCTGCCGCCGCCTCCACCTCCGCCCCCGGCGGACGGCGACGGGGGCAGGCCGATCGACCAGCTGCCGAACACGCCGTCGTCCATGGCCGGGCGGGTGCGCGGGATCGACATGCCCCGCTTGGACAGGAGGGCCATCGCCGCCATAGCCGCCGTGGTGAGCCACGGGCTGCTCTCGGGTTGCCGGTAGTGAGGCTGCTCCGGCGGCGCAGCTGGGGCCTGCGCCGGGACGGTCTCGACCGGCGCCGGCGTGACCACCTTCGGGAAGAGCGGCTCGACCTCGGGCCTGGCCGGCGCCGGCTGGCCCTCGATGCGGGCCCGGGCCGTGTCCAGCTTCCACTCGGCGTCGACGATCTTGGGGTAGGCCGCCTCCAGCTCGGGCCGGGTGTCGGCGTTCTCCAGCATCTCCTGGGTCTCGGTGAAGAGCTGGGCGCCGTCGGCGAACGCCGCCTTCGCCTCGGCCGGCACGCCCGGCTGCTCGACCCGGTCGGCGAGGTCGAGGACGCCGTTCGCCACCCGATCCACGGCCTCGCGGACCTTGGTCTCGGCGGCGCCGATGTCCCGGGCTTCCGCCGCTTCCGCGCCCTTGCGCATCCGCCGGGATGCCCACCACATCAGGCCGAGCACCCCGACGGCGAAGATCGCCAGGACCACCAGCAACATCCCGGCCCCGCTGGTGCCGACGGCGTCGCTGTTCACGTCGTTCGCCAGGCTGGACACGCCGCCTGCGAGGTTCCTGGCCGCCGCCACTGTTGCCGTCGCGTACGAGGCGCCATCGTTGAGGGCGTCGCTGGCGGCGTTCTCGGCGGCGATGATCTGCGACCGGCTGTCGACGTTGGACGCGATGCCGACGTCGTTCACCGCGAAGACGATGACCCGGCCGCGGCCGCCGAGCTCGGTGCGCACCGCGTCGGCGAAGTCGCGCGTGTCGTCGTAGCTCTGCACCGACGAGCTCAGGACGATGACCTTCAGGTAGCCGTCGCTGCTCTGCAGGTCGGCCGTGGTGCTGTCGAGTTGCTCGAGCGTCCGGTCCGACAGCGCCCCCTCCTCGAAGGTGACGTCGTGGTTCCGGAGATCCTCGGCCGCCGGCTCCACCTGCTGGAAGACACTGGCAACGCTGGCGCCGGCGACGCCGCAGCCGGCCGTGGCGGCGAGCGCAAGGGCAGGAAGCCATCGCAGGGCTGTGCGCCTCGGACCGCAACGACGACCACTCATGCGAGCGCGGAGCCTACGGACGCCTTTCCGTGAACCAGCCGCCCCTTGGGCCTCCTACGGCCAAATCACCCGGTCCGGGTGACCAGGTCCAACGCGAAGTTCTGGCCCACGAGATCGTGGCCGAAGCTGTGGTGGGGTTCCTCGTCGACGAGCTCGAAGCCGGCCCGCTCGTAGATACGGCGGGCCTCGACCAGCACGCTGTTCGTCCACAGCATCATCCGCTCGTAGCCGGCGCCTCGGGCGAAGCGGATGCACTCGTCGACCAGCTTCCCGCCGACCCCCTTGCCCCGGGCCGACCGGTCGACCAGGAGCAGCCGCAGCTGCGCGGTCTCGTCGTCCTTCTGGGTGCAGAGGATGCATCCCGCGGGCGCGCCGTCGACTTCGGCGACCCAGGCCGCAGTCCGCTTGGCGAGCTCCGGGTCGGCGTGCCGGGCGTCGACGAAGTCGGCGACGATCCGGGCGACAAGCGCCTCGAACGTCTCGTCCCAGCCGTACTCCTGGGCGTAGAGCTTCCCGTGCCGCTGCACGACCCAGCCGTAGTCGCCTGACCGAGCGGGCCGGACGACGACCGTGGTCGCGGCGCGCTCCGCACCACCGAGGATCGACTCGACGTCCCGCATGGCGGCGACCAGCCGGCGGCGCCGGGGGTCGTCGACCTTCGCCAGGATCTCGCCGACCTGGGCGGCCGACCGCTCGTTCAGGGTTCGGTACGCGGCCTGGCCGGGTCCGGTGAGCGCGACGACCTGGCGGCGCCCGTCGCGGGCCGAGCGCTCCCGGGCGAGCAGGCCGTTCGCCTCCATGCGGGACAGCAGCCGGCTGAGGTAGCCGCCGTCCACGCCCAGCGCCTGGCGGAGGTCGACGACGTCGGTCCGGTCCTGCTGGCCGAGCTCGAACAGCACCCGTGCCTCGGGCAGGGGGTGGGGCGTGTCGAGCAGGCCCTCGTCCAGCAGCCCGATGATCCCCGTGTAGAAGCGGCTGAACGCTCGGACGGCGTGTACCTGGTCATCCGACATGGCCACGAGTCAACCGCCCAACCCTTGCCTATGTCAACGGATTTTCTTGCCTAGGTCAAGGTTTCGTCGCGGTGCCGAGGAAGATGTAGCCGGGGAACTTGGGTCCCTTGAGGTAGGTGTTGCGGAGGGCCGTCATCTCCAGGCCGGCCCCGGTGACCAGGTCGGCGATCGGGCGGTCGAAGTGGCAGCCGCCGGCGACCTTGCGCTGGATCGGGGTCAGCCAGTGCTGCCAGCGGGCCACCTTCGGGTCGGGCGACAGGCCGTGCTCCAGGAAGTGCAGCTCGCCGCCCGGGCGCAGGACCCGGCCGATCTCGCCCAGCGCGGCCTCGACGTCGGGGATGGTGCACAGGCTGAACGTGCTGAGCACCGCGTCGACGGAACCGTCCTCCAGGGGCAGCGCCTGGCCGTCGAGGCCGAGGAACTCGACCGGCACGTCGCTCCGGGCGGTGCGCTCCTCGCCCAGGCGCCGGGCCGTGTCGTTGGGCTCGATGACGAGGAGCTTGTCGACCTCGTCGGCGTCCAGGTAGCGCAGGTTGAGCCCGGACCCGAAGCCGATCTCCACCACGTCGCCCCGCAGGCCCTGCACAACCTCCTGCCGCAGCGGCCGGAGCTCCGCCATCCCGCACACCCTGTCGACGAGCCGCGGCAGCACCTTGTCGTCGTAGAAGCCCATGGGGCGACGCTATCCAGTGGGGCCGAAACGCTCGACGCGGATGCGCTCGGCCGGCATCCCCCCGCCGATCAGCAGGTCGGTGACATGGTTGCAGAACCCGGTCGAACCACAGACGTAGGCGGTCTCGACGACTGCCGCCGGGTCGTCCGGCAGGTCGGCGGCAACAAGCCGGCCGGGTGGGCGCTCCGAGTCGGGCGCCGCTTCCCGGGTGTAGGCCACCGCGCACTCGGGGCCGGGCAGCTCATCCGAGTAGTAGAGGTCCGCCGGCGACCGAGCCGACACCACCAGGTGCAGCAGGTCGCTGCGGCCCTGCTGGCGGGCCAGGCGCAGCATCGACATCAGCGGCACCACCCCCGAGCCTCCGCCCACCAGCAGCGCGGGCGACATCCCGTCCCACACGAACCACCCGCCGATCGGGCCCCGCAGCTCCAGCTCGTCGCCGACCTCGACGACGTCGTGCAGGTACGTCGACACCTCCCCGTCGTCCAGCCGCTCGACCGTCAGCTCCAGCTCTTCGCCGCCGTCCGGCGCCGACGCCACGGAGTACGACCGCTGGGCCGTGTAGCCGTCGGGCGCGGTCAGCCGGACGACGTAGTGCTGGCCGGCCTCGAAGCGCTGGGGGCGCCCGAACCGGAGGCGGAAGCTCTTGGCCCGGGCGGTCTCGGCGACGATGGCGGTGACCGTCGCCGCCTGCCAGGGGTCAGTCACCCTGGTAGCGCTGCTCGAGCCAGGGGTCGCCGCGGTCGTGGTAGCCGTTGCGCTCCCAGAAGCCGGGCTGGTCGTGCTCCATCAGGCGGAGGCCGGCCACCCACTTGGCGCTCTTCCAGAAGTAGAGGTGGGGGACGACCAACCGGGCGGGGCCACCGTGGTCCGGCTCCAGCGGCTCGCCGTCGGCCGCCCAGGCGACCCACGCCTTGCCGCCGGTGACGTCGGCCAGCGGCAGGTTGGTGGTGTAGCCGGTGTGCGACACCGCCAGGACGAACGCCGCCGCGGGCAGCGGCCGGGCGATCTCGAGCAGCGTGTCGACCGAGACGCCGTCGAAGGTCATCCCCAGCCGGGACCAGGTGGTGACGCAGTGGATGTCGCCCTCGTACCGGGACGGCGGGAGGGCGTGGATCTCGTCCCATGTCCACGTGGTGGGCTGCTCGACCAGGCCCTCGACGCTGAACGTCCAGTCGTCGGTCGACAGCCGGGGCGTCGGCTCGGCCGTGAGCACCGGCCAGTCGCCGTGCGTGTCGTACTGGCCGGGTGGCAGCCGCTGGTCCCGCGCCTCACGACTACGGCCCTCGAACCCTCGCGTGACCTTCACCATGCCGGGGGAGCCTAGGAGGCGTCCTCCCCCGACCGGACCATGACGTAGGCGTGGGTGGCCGGTCGGCCGGGCTCAGGCCCGGTCGGCCGCCACCGCGTCGAGCTGCGTGTACTCCTCGCTGGTGTCGACCCAGTCCTCGAACTGGATGATGCCCAGCTCGGTGAACCGCTCCCGCAGCCAGCCGTCGCCGGCGTCGAGCAGGCCGAGCTTCTTGCAGTTGGGCACGATCTTGGAGAAGAGCATCTCCTGGAACATCTGGGCCCCGGGGTCGCCGTTCTCGTTGAGGTACTTGACGACGGCCTTGGGATCCGCGCCCAGCTTCTCCCACACGTCCTGGGCGAAGAACCGGTTGCGCAGCAGGCGGGCCGCCTCGAACGCGAACTCCTGCCGCAGCCGGATCTCGCTCTCCGACAGGCCGTCGTAGAACTCCTTCAGCGACAGGACGCCGAAGGCCACATGGCGGGCCTCGTCGGACATGACGTAGCGCAGCAGCTTCTTCAGCAGCGGCTCGTTGGTGAGCATGTGCATGAAGCCGAACGCCGCCAGGGCCAGGCCCTCGACCATGATCTGCATGCCGAGGTAGGTGATGTCCCAGCGGCCGTCCGTGACGATGTCGTCGAGGAGGCCGCCGAGCTGGGGGCTGATCGGGTAGGCGCCGCCGAGCTTCTCGTCGATGTAGCGGGCGAACACCTCGACGTGCCGGGCCTCGTCCATGACCTGGGTGGCGGCGTAGTACTTGGCGTCGATCCACGGGACCGTGGCGGTGATGAGGCCGGTGCACACCAGGGCGCCCTGCTCGCCGTGCAGGAACTGGGACATGGTCCACTTCTGCATCTCGATCGCGAACTGGTCCCACTCCTTGTCGCCCCAGTGGGCGACCGGCGACTCGCCGACGCCCCGCAGGTTCTGGAACCGGGAGGTGGCGGTCCGCAGCTCCGGGCCGAGCTTGTCGAGGTCGACGTCGGTGTCCCACGGCAGGTCGGTGCTGGCGTTCCACTGCGACGTCTTGGCCTTCTCGTACAGCTTGACCAGGGCGGTCCGGCTGCGCTCGTAGTCCCAGGTCATCAACACGTGGCTGTTGAGCTCCAGCTCGTGGATGATCTCGTCGAGGTCGGTGCGGTCGACGACGATCGAGTCGGGGGTGTTGAACTCGGTCATGGGTTCTCCTCAGCTCGGATCCCGTCGACGAGACGGGTGATCAGATCGGTCCAGGCGGCCGGGTCGACGGCCGGGAGGTCGAGCGCCCGGGCCACCATCGACCCCAGTACGACCATCAGGCAGAAACGGCTCACGGCATCGGGGTCGACGTCCTCGTCGACGTCACCGGCCCGGTGGCCGTAGCGCACGAGCGTGGCGATCAGGTCCTCGCGGCCGGTGACGGTGCTGCTGAACATGGCGGCGAGCTCGGGGTCGCGACGGGAGGCGGCCAGGGCCTCGAGCAGCAGGGAGCCCTGGGTGCGGTCCCGGTGCTCCAGCGACCCGGCGAGCTGCAGCAGCAGGTCCGGCAGCGGCATGCGGACGTCGCCCGAGTCGAGCAGCCGGTGCAGCTCGTCGGGGCCGTGGGCCCGGATGGCGTCGACCAGCAACTCGGCCTTCGAGGTGTAGTGGGCGTAGATGGCGCCGCTGCTCAAGCCGGCCTGGCGGGCGATGTCGGTGACCCGGGCGCCCTCGTAGCCCCGCTCGGCGAACACCTGGACGGCCGCGGCGATCAGCTTCGCCTTCGTCTCCCCGGGCGCTACGCCTGCGATCCGTCCCACGCCTTGAAAGTAACGACTATTCGTTAGTTAGTCCAGGGCGGACCGTCGCCTCTCCAGCTCCGCCCGCTCGACAGCGTTCTGGGTGAGCTCGATGGCCCGGCGGTACGCGTCGGCCGCTGCGGCAGTGTTGCCGGCCCGGCGGAGCAGCTCGGCCCGGGCGGCGTGCAGGGGCTGGTAGTCGTCCAGGCCGCCCTTCGCCTCGGCCTCGAGCTGTTCGAGCAAGCGCAGTCCGGCGTGCGGGCCGTCGGCGAAGCCCACCGCCACCGCCCGGTTCAGGGCCACCACCGGCGAGGACGTGAACCGGCCGAGCGCCGTGTACAGCTCGGCGATCTGTGCCCAGTCCGTGTCCTCGGGGCTGTCGGCCCGGACGTGCAGCGCCGCGATGGCCGCCTGCAGCTGATACGGGCCGGGCCGCTCCAGGCGCAGCGCCCGTTCCAGCGCCTCGAGGCCCTCCCCGATTCGCCCGGCGTCCCAGCGGCTGCGGTCCTGCCGGTCGAGAGGGACATACGCGCCCTCGTCGTCGACCCGGGCCTCCCGGCGGGCGTCGTGCAACAGCATCAACGCCAGCAGGCCCCATGCCTCGGCGTCGTCGGGCATGAGGGTCGTCAGCAGCCGGCCGAGCCGGATCGCCTCACTGCACAGCTCGCCCCGCACCAGACGGTCGCCCTCGGCTGCGCCGTAGCCCTCGTTGAAGACCAGGTAGAGGACGGCCAGCACGCCGGCGAGCCGATCGGGCAGCGCCGCCGCGTCGGGCACCCGGTAGGGGATGTGAGCCTCGGCGATCTTGCGCTTCGCCCGGACCAGGCGCTGCGCCATGGTGGTCTCGGTGGTCAGGAAGGCCCGGGCGATCTCGCCGGTGGTCAGTCCACCCAGCGTCTTCAGCGTGAGCGCGACCCGGGCCGGCATCGCCAGCGCCGGGTGGCAGCAGGTGAAGATCAGCCGGAGCCGGTCGTCGGTCAGGGTTGCATCGCCCGGCATCGCATCGCCCGACATCGCGTCGTCACCTCCGTGCTCCTGGGCGTCGAGCCGCGCCAGCTCGGCCAGCCGCTCGGTGCGGTCGGCCACCGAGCGGTCCCGGCGCAGGCGGTCGATCGCCTTGCGCCGGGCCGTGGTGGTGATCCAAGCCTTGGGGCTGTCGGGCACACCGTCGCGGGGCCAGGTGGCCACTGCCGCGGCGAACGCGTCCTGGACCGCGTCCTCGGCGACCTGGAAGTCGCCGACGTAGCGGATCAGCGTCGCCAGCACCGCGGCCCGGTCCTCCCGGTATGCCCGCTCGACGGAAGCGGCCGGATCCCGCTCGGTCATCCCCAGACCGGGCGGACCTCGACGGCCCCGATCTCGGCGCTCGGCATGGCGGCGGCGTGCTGCAGGGCCGTGTCCAGGTCCGGCACCTCGATCAGGAAGTAGCCGGCCAGATACTCCTTGGTCTCGGCGAACGGGCCGTCGGTGATGACCGTCTCACCGTCACGGACCCGGACGGTGGTGGCGGTGTCGGCGCCCTTGAGGCCGCGGTTGTCGACGAGGACGCCGGCTTCGACGAGGTCCTTGTAGAACTTGTCCCACTTGGGCTTCTCCTCCTGGATCGCGGCAGGAGTCGGCTCGTAGTCGGACGGCAGGGCGTTGAACAGCACGTACTGGGGCATCGCTCTCTCTCCTCGGGCTGGACGGTCCGCCGCCTTGGTGCGGCGTCACCGGAGAGACGCAGCACCGCGGCGGATTTCGACATCCACGCCCGAGAAATCTACGAAGCCCAGCTCAGGCGGCTCACATGTTCTTGAGGATGAGCTCCCAGCCGATGAAGTACACGACGGCCAGCAGCACGAAGCCGGCGATGATCGTGCGGCGGTGGTCGTCGAACACCTCCTTGTTGAAGGGGCTGTCGTAGCCGCCGATCAGGCCGAGGGCCGAGGCTTCGATGAACGCCCAGATGACCAGGACGACCAGCCAGTAGACGATCGTGCTGCCGATCGGCTCGTGCCAGAAGCCGGCGCCGTGGGCGGCGAACACCATGAAGTAGAGCATCGGGATGCTGAACAGGGTGTTGCAGCGGGAGGCCCGGGCGGCGGGCTTGGCGAGGTCGGCGGCCCTCGGGTCGGCCTCGCCGCCGTTGGCAACCGACTCGGCCGAGCCGATGATGACCTTCTGGGCCCGCCAGATGACGCCCCACACGTTGAGCAGCATGGTGATGCCGAACAACATGCCGGTCATGATCGCCGTGCCTTCCTGGCCCTTGAAGAACCGGTCGGCGTCGTCGCCGTTCATGGCGATGATCGACAGGCCGAACAGGAAGGTGATCAGGGCGGCGTAGCGGAACCACCAGAGCGCCCGGAGGGTCAGCTTGCGCTGGGCCTCGCTGCGGCTCTCGGCCGACATGTCAGCGAACGCCGGGGTCTGCACGAAGTTGAAGAAGTACAGGAGCCCGATCCAGGTGATGCCGGCCAGGATGTGGCCTGCACGGGACAACATCTCCCCGGCCGCTCCCGGCTCGAAGAAATCGTTGAAGATCTCCACCGCCCCTCCCCCATTTCGTCGCGACGGAACTTGCGAAAACTAACTCTTCCGTCACGTCCGTGCTGGGACGCTGGCCAGGAAGTCGCCGACGATCCGGTTGAACGTGGCGGGCTGGTCGACGTTGGCCGCGTGACCGGCGCCGGGGATGACCGCCTTCCGCGCCCCGGGGATCTTCACGGCGAGGTAGTCGGCTGCCGCGAGGAACGGGCGATCGTTCTCGCCGACGACCACGAGCGTCGGGACGTCGATGCCCGGCAGTAACTCGATGACCCGGCCGTCGCGCTGCACGAGGATGCCGCGGGCGGCCCGGGCCAGGCCTTTGGGGTCGTGGTGGCCGCCGGTGACCTCGGGGCTGCCGGACAGGGCGTCGAGTCCCCGCTCCTCGAAGCCGACGGCGAACCCCTCGGCCATGCGGTTCCAGGCCGCCCGGCCGTCCGCCTGCTTGTAGCCGGGACCGGTGTTGCACAGGGCGAGGGCCGCCACCCGGTCGGGGTGGGCCAGCCGGAACGCCAGCGAGAGGAAGCCGCCGAGCGAGTGCCCGCCGAGGGCCGCCCGTTCGATGCCGCAGGCGTCGAGGATGGCGGCCATGTCGCCGAGGCAGGCCTCGGGCGTGTACAGCGCCGGGTCGTCGGGCGAGTCGCTGGCGCCGTGGCCGCGAAGGTCCCACGTGACGACCGTGCGGTCGGAAGCCAGCGCGTCGACGTTCTTCGCCCACATGTGGGTCGAGGCGCTGTACCCGTGGGACAGCAGCACCGGCACGGCGTCGTTGCTGCTGCCGCTGGTCTCGGTCCCGCCGTGGACCTCGTAGTGGATCGACACCCCGTCCCGGTGCAGCTCAGGCATGCCGCAGTGTCGCGCCCCGGTGCTGCCGGTCGTTAGCTCGTCCTCCAGGCGTCGTCGGACGGCAGTTCGGCGCGGCGCCAGGGGAAGCGGCGTTCCCGGGCGAGGATCCTGGGTTTGGGGACGAGGCGCGGCGGGGGGCCGGTGCGGACCGGGTAGCGGTCGGGGGTGTTGTGCAGCAGCACGACGATGTCGTTGAAGGCTGCGATCGCTCCGACCAGCCCGGAGATCTCGGAACCCACGATGTAGCAGAAGGGTGGCACGCCCCTCGGGAACATCTTCTTGAGCAGACGGTCATGGCTGCGGGTGAGGTCCCGGATCGGGCCGTCCCAGATCGACTCGATGGTTCCGGCGAGGCGTTCGGCGTCGGTGCGCAGCTGCTTCAGCTGGTCCATGACGGCGTCGAGCTCGGGGCGCAACTTGGCGATGAGCTCGGTGTCGGCGTTGGCTGCATCGAGTTGCTCTCGGGCTTCGGCGCGGTGGTCCACCTCTTGGTTCCTTCAATCGTCGGCCCGGGGCCGGTCTGCCCGCCTCGGGGTGTTGTGGAGCCCAGCGCAGAGCGCTGGATAGAGCGCGGCGGTGACGAGGACGTAGGCGACCGCAGGAGCGTCGGCGAGGGCGGACACCACCATCGAGACGAAGTAGGCCGAGACCCACGGGGCGACCCACCACCGCGGTTGCCGGCCGGTGGCCGTTGCCGCGTCGATGAGAGTGCGGGTGACGATTCGATCGCGATCCCAGGGCCCGACGTGCTCGTCGGTCCCGGACTGCGATCCGTCCATGCCTGCCTCCCGCCTGGGAACTCCCGGCGGCCTCGTTGCCGCCCGTGGAGCGACATTAGATGACAGTCTGATGACAGCGCAAGCACTGCTAATAAACTGTTGTTGGGCTGTGTCTACCCTGTTGACTGTTATCCGATGACAGCGCAGTCACATGACGTGACGAAGGAGGCAGGTCGGCGATGCCTGCACGTTCAGAACGCCAAGGACCCAGGTCGAGCACGACGGTGGAGCGGGGCAGCGACCGGGCTGTGGTGACCCTGTCGCCCCCGGTGGCGAGAGCGGTGCGCCGCATGGGCGAGGAGATGGGCGGCGATGTCGGCCCGGCGGAGGTGGTGCGGCGAGGCCTGATCCTGCTGGACCTGCACCTGAGCCTCGACGACAGCGAGGAGCTGGTGGTCCGCAACAAACAGACCAGCGACCTCGAACGCATCCGCCTGGCCTGGGACACCTTCTAGCTAGGGCCCAGGCACGAATCGCCGTCGTGCTGCTGGGTCCTTGGCCGATCGTCTGATCGGACACCGGGATCCCTGCCTGTCACCGATGGAGGCAAGCCCGCCGCGGCCGTCCGGCGGCAACGACGCCTCCGGACGACCTCGCCTGCCGACCCGACGCCCGATCGATCGCCGTTGTCGAGACGAAGCACGAGCCCCGCAGGCGACAGCCGCGGTTCGGAATCACCGAACCGTTTGAGTCAACCGCTCGTGCCGGATCGCGGGTTGGCCAGGAGCCAGGACCTCGGGGCTACGCCTTCGTCGCCGGAATCGGGTGTCCGCGAGGGTGAGGCGTAGATTGCTGCCGGTGGTCGGTCGGGGCGGGCGGACAGGCCGACCGACGCAACCGGCAGCCCGAACACTCTGCCACGTTTAGCGCGGGCAATGCCACTTTCCGTGCCCGCCGTAACGGACTTGGCAACGAACAGACTTGTTCGCCAAGCCTTCAGCTGGCAGCCTCACGGCCATGGGGAACCGGCGCGTCGGCGCACTCGCGGTAGCAACAGTCCTGGTCATGGCCCTCGCGGGGTGCTCGGACGCGTCCGACACAACCACGCCACCGGCCGATCCCTGCCAGCACTGGGAGGTCTCGACGCTGGCCACCGGGCTCGGGGCGATCGAGAACGTGCTCCGTGACAGCGACAGCGCGCTTCTCCTCAGCGTCGCCGACGCCGGGGAGGTGCGGCGCTTCGACCTCGAGAGCAAGACCGTCAATACCGTGATCGACGACGTCGCCAGCCCGGGAGGGCTGGCCCGCCGGGGGCGGTGGGCGTACGTCACCACCGGGCTCACCATCGACGCCGCGCTCCAGGGCACGCCGACCGGCACCATCGTCCGCTTCGACCCCACCTCGGGGCGGCACGAGACCTGGGCTTCCGGGCTCGTCGCTCCGAACGGGCTGGCCATCCTCGACGACGGCAGCGCCATCGCCACCCGCACGCTCGCCGGCCAGGGCGGGACCCAGTCGCTCGTCACCCGGGTCCCCGGGGACGACCCCGACGCCCTCGAACCCCGCTGGTCGGACCTCACCGGGACCAACGGTGCGGCCGCCGACCCCGGCGGCGACTGGCTCTACGTCAGCCGGGTCGACGAGCGGGCCGAGGTCTGGCGGCTCGACGTCGACGATCCGGGCAAGCGGGAGAAGGTCGCCGACCTGGGCGTCGGGACTGCCGAGCTGCTCGACGACCTCACCGTCACGGACGACGGGATCGTCTATGTCGCCGCCTTCGTCTCGGGGAAGGTGTACCGGGTCGACCCGGCCACCGGCCGGAGCTGCGCCGTCGCCGAGGGGCTCGAGCAGGTCAGCGCCGTCGAGCTCGACAGCGGGGGCGACCGCCTCTTCGTCACCAGCCACGACGGCACCCTCTACGAGCTCACATCGCCCTGACCGTGCTGACGCCGGGAAAGCTCGGCGTCCTCGAGACCGGGTGCCTCAACGAGATCGCCATCACGTTCGCCGGCCTGACACCGCTGGTCGACGTCGACCCGTGGTCCGACCAGCACCTCGTCGACCTCCTGGTCGCCAACGAGCCCGGCCGGGCGGCCAACCCCGTGCCGGTGCTGGCGCTCCAGGGCGGCCAGGACATCATCGTGCAACCGGCCTTGACCCAGCGCTACGTGCAGCGGGCCTGCGCCCGGGGCACAAGGGTGAAGCTGTCGATCTACCCCAACGCCGACCACGGCAGCATCATCGGGCAGTCCGCCACCGAGGCCCGCAACTGGCTGGCGACGGTAGCCGCCGGTCAGACCCCGCCGACCAGCTGCTAGGCGGCCGCCGGCTACCGGCTCATCCTCCGCGGGTGACGACGACAGCGGGGACGCTGGGTAGGTTCCGGCCGTGCTGCTACTCGCCATCATCGGGTTCGGGCTGTTCGCCGGCGCCATCGCCCAGTTGCTGCTGGGCAGCGGCCTG
>Ga0075431_100000138_pt1 | contig 49120 bp, 86 predicted proteins | sample RhiMetdeltSRZDD5_FD_75297 | JGI IMG/M metagenome (GOLD analysis project Ga0075431, IMG submission 75297) | Populus rhizosphere microbial communities from Tennessee, USA - Rhizosphere MetaG P. deltoides SRZDD5 | ecosystem: Host-associated > Plants > Roots > Rhizosphere > Soil | place: USA... | reverse complement strand
TTGGCCATTTTCTCTGGTTCGTTCGCGAAATCCCTTGTGCCGCAACGGTTTTCGGCGTTCTGAAAGTGGTTGTGCTGCAACGTGTTTCAGGCTACCTAGTCAGACGTGCAGGTGGTGGTGGAAGTCGTTGTGCCGCAACGGATATGAGTGGACGAATGTTGTTGTGCCGCAACACTTTTCGACCGTGACAGAGAGTGAACGCGTGTCGAACGGGTGTCCGGTTACGCTGCGTTCGGTGGAGGAGGTGGCGAACGATGGCGGGCACTGATGCGGAGCGGATGCGCCGGGTGCGTAGGCACAACAAGGGCGACCACTCGATGTGTACCGCGAAGACGTGCACGGAGGTTCGGGCGGACGCGGCGACGATGCTCGCCGCGTCGGTGGTACCCTCGGCGCCTGTCGTGCCGGGGCCGGGCCGGGAGGGTGCCGCCGGGCCTATCCAGGCGGCCGTGACGGCGTTTGTGGACGCGCTGCCATACCAGGAGGGCGACCCGCGTCGGCTGCTGTGTCTGATCGCGGTTCAGTTGGCCCGGCGGGTCGACGAGACGGGGGCGGTGCCGGCGGCGGTGGCCGAGCTGCGCAAGCTGCTGATGCAGTTGACGGAGGTCCCGAACGGTCCGGCGGGACCGGTGGATGAGATCCGGTTGCGTTCGGCGCAGCGTCAGTTGGATGCCATCATTGCGAAGGCTGCGTAGCGGTGGGCACCGCGGTCCTTGACGCCCCGCTGTTGGGGAACCAGACGCCCCGGTTCCAGTTGATGCCGCAGATCACGGTGAGCCAGGCGCAGGATGCGATCGACATCTATGAGGCGTGTGGTCAGCGGCTGGACGACTGGCAGGAGCTGTGTCTGCACAACGGTTGTGGGCTGCGCGAGGACCTGAATTGGGCGTCGTTTGAGAACGGCGTGGTGGTGCAGCGGCAGAACGGCAAGGGCGCGGTGATCGAGGCGCTGTGTCTGGCTTCGTTGTTCATCTGGGGCAACCAGAAGACGATCTATGCGGCGCATCGTTTGGACACGGCCCAGTCGACGTTTAGCCGGGTGCGGGCGTTGGTGGAGACGACAGCGGATCTGACCCGACGGTGCAAGAAGATCAACGACTCGGATTATGCGATCACCCTGCTGACCGGGGCGACGATCGAGTTCAAGACCCGGACGGCCAGCGGCGGCCGTGGCCTGACCGGCGATCTGGTCATCTTGGATGAGGCGCTGGAGTTGAACATCGAGCAGATCAAGGCTTTGGTGCCGACTCTGCTGGCGCGCGTGTATGCGCAGCTGTGGTACTTCTCCACGGTTCCGGCATTTGGTGACCAGCATCTTTGCACGGTGCGGGCGCGGGCGCAGGAGGGTGACTCGGGTCTGTCGTGGGTGGAGTGGGGTGTCGACAAGGCTGACGACCTGGATGATCCGCGCACGCTGGCCGCGGCGAATCCGGCCTACGGGATCAGGCTTTCGCAGGAGCGGCTGCGTCACCTGCGGAAGATCCTCGGCGATGACGGGTTCAAGACCGAGTGTCTGGGGATCTGGCCGGAGTTGGCGGCCGGTACGGTGCTGTCGCCGTCGCGGTGGAAGGCGATGTTGGATGCGTCGTCGCGGCGGGCGCCCGGGTCGGATGTGGTGCTGTCGCTGGACATGACACCGATGCGTGACGTGGGGACGATCGGGATGCACGGGTTCCGCCAGGACGGGCTTGAGCATGTGCAGGTGGTCGACTTCGCGCCGGATGTGGATTGGATGGTCGGCCGGGCCGGGCAGTGGCAGGAGGCGGTGGACCCGGCGCTGTGGGTGATCGACGGCCGTAACGGTGTTCACGCGTTTCTGGACCAGCTGAAGGCGGTGGGGATCAACCTGCTTGATCCGGTGATGGTTCGCGCGTTGACTGGCCGGTTGAAGGAAAGCGAGACGGTGCCGGAGATTCCGCGGGGGTCGCTGTTGGTGTTGGATGCTCAGCTGGCTTCGGATGCGGTGGGGCAGTTCATCGATGCGTTCAACCGTAAGGCTGGGTCGCCGTTGCGCCATGTCGGGCAGGAGCCGTTGGATTTGGCGATCCCGAACTCGCAGGCGAAGGTGGGCGAGCACGGGCAGATCATGTGGACGCGGAAGTTGTCGGAGGTGAATATCTCACCGACGGTGGCGGTGACGAATGCCCGGCTGGGGTCGTTCCTGTGGCTGGCCCGGCCGAGGGCGAAGGCGCTGCAGAAACCGTGGGTGGTCTAGCTAAGCGTGGCGTCAGGTCCGTCATGCCGAACACGGGCAAGTGTGGCCTCGTGGAAGGGGAAGGAGGAGAGCCCGGCCAGGTCGGTCATCGAAGGGAACGTGATGATCCCGTCGGGCAACTCCACGGTCAGGCTCACCGCGCTGCCGTCTACCGCGACCTCCGCAGCCACGAGCCGCCCTTTGGTTGCCTGCGGGCTGTCGGGCAGGTGTACGTCGATCTCCCGCCCGATCGATGAGTCGAAGGCATTGGGAGCGAAGACGGCTCCGGGCGCGCGGTGCGTGAACGTGACCTGCATGGGTCTGACGATACGTCAGCGGGTCCAGTCGTCCGGCCTGCGCGTCACCTGACCGACTCTCTACGCCTTACGCTGTTCACGCCGTACAGTGTTTTCAAAGGTGAGGGGTGGATCGGATGACTACATTCGAAAGCGCCGTCGACGTCACGGCGACGATTCCAAGGGTGGAAGATCCGCCGATCCGCCGGACCAGGGCGCTGCGCCTGACCGTGCTGCCCAGCTTCCACACGGTGATGCAGCTGGCCGGTGCCGGGCTGGCCCTGTACGGCACCTACCTGAAGTTCGGCACCGCGGTGGCGATGATCGCGGCGGGGGTGCTCACCGCCGCGGTGTCCGCGCTCCGCGAGGGCGGCAAGATCTAAATGGGGCTGGGGCGGCTCGTGGCGGGCGAGCAGATGCGCTCGACGCAGATCAGCGTGAAGGACACCATCACGAACGCGACCGCCACCTACTTCATCACGGACAACCTCGGCCCGACCTGGGCGACCTCGTCGGCGTACCGCGGTGCGATGCAGATCCCCGGCGCGTGGCGGGCCGCCACGTTCCGGTCGGGTGTGCTGGGCATGCTGCCGTGGCACGGCTACCGCAAGCTGCCACGCCAGCCGGAGGAGCTGATCGTTCCGACGCCGCCTCTGTTGGAGCAGCCCAACCCGCCCGACACCCGGCTGACGACGTTCGCGTCTACGGCGTTGGACTTCATCTGGCACGGCAACGGGATCTGGGTGGTCGCGGCCCGGGATCGGACGGGTTGGCCGACGGCGGTGGTGCCGGTGCCTGCGGTGTCGGTGGGGGTGCGCCGGATCACCGAGTATGCCGATTCGCCGTTGCCGGTGGGGGCGTTGGAGTATGCGATCGGCCGGTTGCGTCTGGGTTCCCGCGATGTGATCCATTTCAAGCGTCCGGGTGAGCCGGGGGCGGTGCGTGGCATGGGTGTGCTTGAGGCGCATCTGTCCACGTTGAACCTGGCGCAGGAACAGTCCAAGCAGGCTCAGTCCATCAGCCGCCATGGTGTGCCGACGGGTGTGTTGACGACCACGAACCCGGACGCGTCGAAGCAGGACATGATCGATGCGAAGGCGTCGTGGCTTGAGTCGCAGGCGACTCGGACGATCGCGGCGCTCGGCCCGACGGTGCAGTTCCAGCCGTTGTCGTGGAACCCCGAACAGCTGCAGATGGTGGAGGCGCGCAAGTTCACCCTGACCGAACTGGAGCTCATCTTCGAGCTGCCGGTCGGCTGGCTGGGCGGCACCACCAGCTCGCGCACCTACGCCAACATTGAGCAGGATGTCGCGAACCTGATGAAGTTCCCCGGGCCCGGTGCTGATGTGGCCCAGTTCGAGCAGACCCTGACGTTGGCGTTGCCGCCGGCGGTGTGTGCCCGCGCGAACCTGGACGCCCTGTTGAAGTCGGACACGCTCACCCGCTATCAGGCGTACCAGATTGCGTTGGGTGGCAAGCCTTTCCTGTCGGTGGATGAGGTGCGTGAGGATGAGCACCGGGCGCCGATGCCTGTCGTCGACGGCGGGTTTGAGGGCGGCTACGAATGAAGACGTTGGCCAGCCTGGACTATGACGAGCTGCACGCGCGGGCGGTGGCGGCGTCGCGGCTGCCCGCCCTCGACGATGACGACGGCGGCGACTATGCCGGGCTGGATGTGGTTGAGGATCAGACCCGCTCCGGGTATGGCGATGTCGCGGTGACGTCGGATGCGTGGCTGCGGGACCGGGCCAACGCGGTCTTGCGCGGCTTGCCGGATCTGCCCCGGCCGTTGCTGGAGCCGCTGCTGCTGCTCGACGCGGACGACTTGGCGTTCGTGCTCAAGGTTGCGCTCGATGAGCTTGCCCCGCACACGCGGACGTTCAACCCGGAGGCACACAAGCGTTGGCCGAAGGGGCATCCGCTCGCCGGGAAGTTCCGGCCAATGATCGAGTTGTTGAAGCTGGCCATCACCCAGTTCGATCCGAAGAAGGACAAGAACCCGTTTGACCAGTTCAAACGGCCGCAGTTGTTGAAGGCTGCCCGGGATCTGGGCATCAAGCTGGACCGGGGCGAGGGCGAGGACTCGATCGCGGCGAAGCTGCTGGCGCACCTCAACCCAAATGCCAAGCCCGCGCCTGTTGCGAAGAAGGCTGCCCCGGTGAAGAAGGTGGCCGCAGCGGCTGTGCCGAACGATGGCCTCGACGCGCTCGACGCGCATCGGCTCAGGAGCTTGGCGCTCGAGTACGACGTCATTCCCGCCGGCCGGGACACCAACAAAACTCGCGACGAGATCGTTGACGAGTTGCGTGCGTTGGGTGCGCTGGCCCCGGACGTCAGGTTCCGGCGCAACGATGAACGCAAGGATCTGCTGGAGCGGCTGAAGAACTTGGGCCGCCGCGAGCCGGCCGATGCCGGGCCGCTGGAGCGTGCGGTGATAGCACTGGCTGAAGACGTGGACCGGAAGACGGTTGCGAAGCAGCTGCGTAAAGAGGCGGATTCGGTTGGCCGCAAGGAGGATGCGGACACGCTGCGGTTCCTGGCGTCGGATTTGGCGCGGAAGAAGGCGGAGCCTCCGCCGTACCTCAACGACAGGGGTCGCATTGACCTGGTCAAACTCGCGGAGCATCACGGCGTTGATATCCGAAAGTGGATGCCGTTGGACAAGCCGCCGAAGCAGGGCATGCCGATGCTCCAGTACCGGGCCGACAACCCGTTCGACACCCAGTTCCGGAGCTTCGCTGAGAACCTGGGCAACCCGGGGCGGCCTATGTCGCGAGCAACGGCGATCCGTGAGGCCCGAGCTGGCGCGCGGTTCGAGCGAGATCAGTATGACGATGCGGTTGCTGGGCGGGGTATTTGGAGTTATCCCGGCCGGGCTGACGAACGCAAGGATTTGATCGCCCGTGGCCTTGAGGTGGCGTCGGTCCTTGAGCAACTGGCGGATCTGGTCGAGGCGGCGAAGGTGCCGGCGGCAAAGCGTGCGCCTACCTTGGGAGCGACGTCGCTGGGGGAGATCGTGCCGGTTGACGAGACACGGTTCAAGCCGCGGCACATTAAGGAGGCTCTCTCCCACCGCGGTGAGCGAATCCCCGATGGCTTCGCGCACCGTGGCAGCGGCACCGAACTGGTCCGAAACCCTCACGCACCCAAACGGCCGGGGCTCAACGATGCCGAGAACCGCGCCTTGGACCTGTGGACGCTCGGCGTCGTGGCGGACGGGCTCAACGGGTCGCTTCGCCGGGGCCGCAACGTCCACGGGGAGATCAAAGGCCCGACCGGGAAGATCGACCTGGATGAGACTCTGCGCTATGTCCGGGGCGCCATCGCCGACAGCCGCCTGACGCAGGACACCGAACTGTGGCGTGGAGCGCTGGTGAGCAAGGCCGACTTCCGCCGGCTCGTACCCGGCGCCCTGTACACCGACCTCGGGCTGCTGGCCACGTCGACGGAGGAGATGGGTGCCCGGCACACCATCGCCTGGCGGCAAAGCAACGGATCAGTCCCGTCGGGTAGGGTGCCGGTGCTGTTCAAGATTCTCGCCCCGGCCGGCACGAACGCGGCGCTCGGTCACGAGCGGGTGAAGGAAGTGCTCCTGCCGGACGGGCAGGAGCTACGCGTGGTCCGTGTCGATGAGAGTGTGTCGCCACCGGTCGCGGTGATGGAGGTCGTTCCTCCCCTGCGGGAGCCGGGGGTGGTGCGTGGACGGTCAATCGTCGACGACTTCGACTACGACAGCGCAACCCAGGGGCCAAGCGGTTCCCACTTCAGTAAAGGCGTGCCCGATTCCTGGCTCGGTACGATCCAGCAGGCGCAAGGCTTTGACGGCAAGCCGAAAGTCGTCACGCGCCAGGAGATGGATGAGACCGTCAGGGGCGGCGCTACTCAGGTGTTCCGCGCGGTCAGGCAAACAGACGGTGGCAAGACACCGGCCGAGCTTGCCGAGCAGTACCGCAGCGGTCCGCTTTACCCGGGCACCGGGGTTTACGGCAACGGGACGTACGCCACGCCGCAGCGCGAGGTTGCGATCAAGTATGGCGACGAGAAGACCATGCTGCGTATGGCTTTGCGCCGCGACGCCAGGGTGATCTCTATCGAGGATCTGAACAAGCTGCGGTCCCGTACCGGTATCACCGCCACCGCATCGAAGATGGCCGACGAGCGTCAGGCAGAGTTGAACAGGGTCGACCCGAAGGACACCGCCGCGATCAAGGCGATCACGGACAAGTATGAGAAGTTGGCCGAGCGGCAGGGTTCCCGTAGCCGGATCGCGCAGGACCTCGGGCGGGTGGCGGCGCTGCTGGGCTACGACGCCATCTACGTGCCAAGCGACTACCGTGGACCTGCGTCGAAGAACGATTACCAAACCGAGTATGTGATCCTGAATCGGACCGCCACCATTGTTGAGGAACCGCAACTATGACACCAGAACTGTCCCACGCATGCGGGCGGATCAAGGCCGTTCTCAATCTGGCTGAGGACAGTCCGCAGATGGCCGAGTTGATGGAGGCTGCGCGGGCAGCGAAGACCGTTGACGACCTGCCCAACTGGGCGCTAGCAGTATGGAACTACGCAAGGACTCTCGAATGACATTGCCTGACGACATCCTCGAGGAGGCCGCCAACCGGCTGGTCGCCGACGAGGAGTACATGATCATAGACGCGCCTGATCCGGTCGAACCGGCCGAGGACGAAGACGAAGACTAAGGGCCACTACAGGGAGGAAGGCATGGCGACCAAAGACGACACCACCAAGGCGGCCCCGGGCAAGGCGGCAACACCCGCCAAGCCGGCCGAACCAGCCGTCACACCGAAGGGCCCGGCCAAGGCTGCGGCCGAACCCAAGGACGAGCAGGAGGCGAAGCCGGAGCGGGTCAGCACCTGCGTCGTGAACGACGGCCAAGGCATGCACGTCGGTGACGCGGTCAACGGCATGGTGTGCTCCTACCACGCCATGCACTACGACGCCCACGGGAACCGGCGATGACCACCGAAACCCACTTTCGTAGCTACCGGCCCGACCTCGAGGTCAAGCGTGAGGGCGATGGTCGCACCGTCGTCGGGATAGCCGTGCCCTACAACGCGCCCACCCGCATCCACGACCACCTCGTCGAGGAGTTCGTCCGCAACGCGTTCGACGCCCAGATCAACGCGCCGCAGCGGGTCAAGTATGCGCGTGAGCACGTCAAGCTCGGCGGCATCCTCATCGGCGCCCTGTCGCACATGCGTGACGACGCGGCCGGCCTGTATGTGGAGATGCGGGTTTCCCGCACCCCCACCGGCGACGAGACGCTGGAGTTGGTCAAGGACGGTGCCCTGCCCGACTTGTCGATCTGGTTTGAGGAGCGCACCAACCGCCGCGCCCCCGGTGGGGTGGTGCAGCGGGTGAAAGCGCACCTGCGTGAGGTGGCATCGGTGTTGGAGGGCGCCTACGGGGATCTGGCCACGGCGACCGGGGTGAGGTCTGCGGCTGCGTTCGCCGAGCCGATGGTCATTGACGACCTGGAGATGGATCTGCGCCGCAAGGCGGAGCAGTTTCTGTCTGGCCTCCCGGATCCGGTGGACCACGAGTTGGAGATGCGGCAGCTGCGTCTGGGCATGCCGATCCGATGAGCCGCAGCCTGGACCAGTTGGATGATGATGCGCTGCGCCTGCGGGCGGCGCCGTTCCTGGCTGGTCCGGTACCCGCGTATGGGCTGCGGGTCGATGTCGCCTCCGGTGTGGAAGCCCTCGACGATGTCGCCTCCGGATTGCGTCGTGCCCGGTTCAAGACCGGCCGCAAGGCGCTCTACCGCACTGCCCGCAGTGTGGACGACCTCGATAGTGAAGAACTCGCCACCGCCGTAGCGCGTGCCGCGGGCCTCAACCCGAGCGAGGTGTACCGGGCATCCGATTCGGAGCTGTACACCGCACTGCCCGACGAAGACATCCTCCTCAGTCTCGACCTGCCGGACCTACCCGACGACGAGCTACGCGCGATCCTGGACCGGTTTGCGGTACCGGCACCAGCCGACGTCGCCCTCGCAGATTGGGCGCAGACCGCCCTCATCGACCGCACCCAGGCCGGGCGGCAGCTACGTGCCGTGGACGCGCTCACCGGCACCGCGGCGCGGCATCCGGGTGAGTGGGCGGTCGACGGCGACCAGTTGACCCCGGTCGGCTTTCCCGGCGCCTGGCGCTCCGCGGGCGTCATGCCCTCCGACGCCGAACAGTCCTATCTCGACGCGATCCGTCCCGCCATTGCCGCCCTGCGGCCCGCGTTCGATCGCCGTCGCCGCGGCCTCTGGTACGAGCAGATGACAGCCATGCTGGGGTCGGTATGAAGATGCGCATGGTCCGCAACGGCCGCACACTCGACACGGTCACCGTCGACGACGACAACGTCACCTACCGGACCGGCCGGGCCCGCCCGGTGGTTGAGGCCGAGGCCTCCCGCGGTCGCCGTCCCGCCGACTTGGTTGGCACCTCCAACGGGCATGTCGGGTTCGTTGAAGGGCCGGCGCACACCACCTACGCCACGTGGGCCGGGGCTGATGTGCTGGCGACGCTGCCGGATCTTCCTGCGGCCTGATACCGTGTGAAACGACCTTAACGCTGGACACCGACACCCCGGCCTCTTGGCAGGATCGCGAGCACCCCGGCCTACGTCATCGGCGCCATCTAAGGCGCGCGCGCCGGCTTCCTCGTCCTGGGACGCCGACACCCCGGTCACTCGGAGCGACAAAATTCCTTGTGACCCCACGGGAGTGGTTGTCGTGTCAGCAGAAAACTCCTACCTGGTTGGTCTGCGTTCGCAGTATGACCAACTCAAGAGATCCATCGCCGGGCTTCAGTCCCGCGCGTCCGATGCCAAGCGTGACCTGACCACTGAAGAGCTTCGCTCCGTCATCGAGATGGGCGAGAAGGCGCAGGGCCTGTTCACCCAGATCGAGAGCCTTACCGAGATCGAGTTGCGCAACGCGCAGGTCGACGCGATGGCTGCCAGGGTTGCTGCGGCTACGCGGCCCGGCGGTGAGGGTGACCCCGGCGGGGAAGGCGACGGCGGGGAAGGCGGGACCGGAGGTGGCACCAGCGACGGCCAGTTCCGCACCCTCGGCGGCACCCGCACCCAAGACCGCGACCCCGGCACCTATATCCGCGGCTCCCAGTTCTCCTTCGTCGGCGACCACTACCGGTCGTCGAAGATCGGCGACCGGGACGCCGCCGAACGACTCACCCGCCACGCCAACGCACTACGCGACAACCAGCATCTGCGTGACGTTCTCGGCGGCGGCGCCACGACGTTCGGCGCCGGCCTGGTACCGCCGGTGTGGCTGGCCGAACAGTACGCGCCGATCCTTCACCGCAGGTTGCGTCTTGCGGGCCAGGTCCGGCAGGTCCCTTGGCCCGGCTCGCCGATGCCGTGGTCGATCCCGATCTCCGGCACCGCCGCCACCGGCACAGTGGTCGCTGAGGGCATCAACCCGGGCGAGACCGACCCGTCGTACACGGTTCTCACGGTCACCCCGAAGACGATCTCCGGGTTCTCTGAGGTGTCGCGGCAGATGCTGGAGGCGTCGAACCCGGCTGTTGACGCGCTGATCTGGGAAGACCTGATCGGCAACTTCTTCGACAACTGCGAGATCGAGTTCATCACCGCGCTCACCGCCCAGTCCGGTGTCAACACGGTGACGGTTTCGGCGGGCACGGCCACCACGACTGACATTCTCAACCAGCGTTCCGGCCTGCTCGACGCCATCTCGGCCGTGTCGGACAACAACGCCGGCGATCCGAACATTTTCGCGGGCCGTAACAGCCGCTGGACCACCTATCTGAAGTTCCAGGACACGGTGGGCCGGCCTTTGATCCTTGCGCAGCAGTACAACCCACAGAATGCGATCGGTCGGGGTGACCTCACCCAGGCGTACGCGACGGCGGTGCAGGGCAGCCTGGAGAACCTGGCGGCTGTCACCTCGCCGACGATCGCGGCATCGACCGGGTTTGTGGTCAACGGCAACGAGTTGCTGTTCTCCTACAGCCCACCCATGCAGTTCCGGTTCGAGGAGCCGGCCGGCCCGGCACTGATCCGCGTCGGTGTGTGGGGATACGAGGCGTCGGTGACCGGCCGTCGGCCGAAGGCCATCACAAAAATCACCTACTCGGGTAGCTGATGTCGTCCGTTCCGTCGGCACGGGACCTGGGAGGGAACCCGTGCCGCGGAACGGATTCCCTCCCAAAGAAAGGCAACCCATGACGACTGAGACCACCGGCACACCAACGGTTCAGGTCGCCTTCATCTACCGCGACGAGGTCAGCTACTCGTGGCACGAGTCGATGTGGGAGATGTTCTCCTACGACCGCGACCACGGCCGGCACCTGCATCAGCGGCGCCTCGCGATCCGCACCCATCCGATCAGGATGGTCCAGTCACGCAACCTGGTGGTGAAGGCGTTTCTCGACGACACCGACGCCGAATGGCTGCTGTGGATCGACACCGACATGGGGTGGCGGCCGGACGCCCTGGAGCGGCTGCTTGCCGCGGCCGACCCGGTGAAGGCGCCGATGGTGGGCGGCCTGTGTTTCGGGCTGTGGCCGACCGGCTACGACGGCATGGGTGGGCTGCGGTTCGATGTCAGGCCAACGCTTTTCCGGATCGCTACACGAGTCAAGGACGGGGCGCCGGTGTACTCGCCGATGCCGTCCTATCCCGACGACACCGTGGTTGAGGTGCACGCCACCGGTTCGGCGTTCGTGCTCATCCACCGCACAGTGTTCGAGAAGGTACGTGCCGAGCACGGTGACCGCTGGTACGACCAGATTGTTGACGGCGACGGCGAGACTATGGGCGAGGACATCTCGTTCTGTCTGCGGGTCGGGGCGCTCGGTCTGCCGATGTTCGTCGACACCGGCACGCCGACAAGTCACCACAAGCAACTGTGGCTCGGCGAACAGGACTTCTGGGCCCAGCACGCCGAGCAGCGCATGGCCAACCCCGCACCCGATCTGCCGATCTTCACACATCTGCCTGCGACCTTCGACGCCCTCGCCCGTAACCGGCATGACCACGACGGGATGCTCAAGTTCCACGCGGACCTGGACCGCTACCTGGCCATCATCTATGCGACCAAGCCCGAGGTGATTGTCGAGACCGGCACCCGCACAGGGGCGTCAGCGAGGTGGTTCGGCCTCAACAGCGGTGCCGACGTGATCACGGTTGACGTATCTCGGCCAGCCGACCTACATGAGGGCGACACGATGACCTTCATGAGCGGCAGGACCATCACCTTCGTCACCGGCGACGCGGCCGACCCGGAGGTTGCCGCGAAGGTGGCCGAGTTGGTTGCTGGCCGCCGCTGCATGGTGACGCTCGACTCCGACCACTCCGGCCCACACGTCGCCAAGGAAATCGACCTGTACGGGCCGCTCGTCACGCCCGGCTGCTATCTCGTGGTCGAGGACACGATTTTCGGCTACGGCGAGGACGCCAAGGCGCAGCACGGGATGGCCGATATCGAGGGGTCGCCGCTGGATGCCGTGCTCTCCCATCTGGTCGGTAACCCCGAATGGTTGCGTGACGTAGCCATCGAGCAGTCGCACCCGATCGGATCGAACCCCGCAGGGTGGTGGATCCGCAATGGCTGACATCATTGTCGTCACTCCCTCTCGTGGTCGTGCGGCGCGGCTGCGGGAGATGGTCGAGGCCGTCCATTCCACCGCGTTGGGTGACGTGCGTGTGATGGTCGGCCTCGACCTTGACGACCCGGCCGACTACGAGGCGACGATTCCTGAGTGGGTTGGCAACATCTCTTCGTACCGTGGTCCGCGTAAGTCGTTGTGCGGGTGGACGAACCATCTCGCGCTGCAGGCGCTCGACGGGCCGAACCCGCCCAGGTATTTGGCCTCCCTCGGCGACGACCACCGGCCCCGTACGCACGGTTGGGACCGCGTCCTCATCGAGGCGATCGAGAACATGGCCGGGCCGGGGTTCGCGTACGGCAACGACCTTTTGCAGGGCAAGGCCATGCCCACTGCGTGGGTGGTGTCGGCGGAGGTGGTGCGGGCGTTGGGTTGGATGATGCTGCCCGGCTGTGCGCACATGTACGTGGATGCGGCTGTGCTCGCCCTGGGCCAGGCTGCGGGTCGGATCGCCTACCGCGCGGACGTGATCGTCGAGCATGTGCATCCGTTGGCGGGCAAAGCCTCCTGGGACACCTCCTACCGCGAGTCCAATGCGGACGGACGGTATGCGGCTGACCGGGCGGCGTTCGAGGCGTGGCGGGTAGAGCAGCTGGCGGCAGACGTCACGGCCGTGGAGACGCTGGTCTACGAGAGGCAGGCGAGAGGCGCATGACCACACCAGTTGAAATCGCTTGGCCGCCAACGCTGGCCAACCTCAAGGTGGACATGGGAGTCCAGGCCGACGACCTCCGCAAGGACGACCAGCTGACCTACGACCTCAACGCCGCCTTCGCCTTCGTCAAGGACCGCAAGAAAGGCGTCTACCGCTTCGACCTCACCGACCCCGACCAGCTCGAGCTTCCCGAGCCGGACCACGACTTCCGGCTGGGGATTCTGCGGCTGGCCGCCCGCTGGAACGACCGGCGCCGCACGAAGGACGGCATGGTGCAGATGCAGGAGTTGGGCATCGGTCGTGTCGCCTCCACGGATCCGGACATTGACCGGATGCTGCGCCTGGGCCGCTTCAACGGTGCGGGGGTGTTCGCGTGAGCAGCCCGGTGAAGGAAGCGGCTCAGCAGCTGGTGCTGGCATTCAAGACAGTGCCCGGTGTGGGTGGTTCGGTGTACACGGACCCGTCCGCGCCGAACATTCAATGCCCGGCAATCGTGCTCGGCCCGCCGACGCTGTTGTTGGAAAGCGGCCGCACCATGCCGACGGAAGCGCATTTCCCTGTCTGGGTGGTGGTCGACGATCCGGGTGAGCTTGCCATCGAGAAGCTGTGGGAGTTGGCGCCAGCCGTATCTGCGGCAATCGACGAGTACACCACCGGAGTGGTGAACCAACCAGCTACACCATTCCCGTTCCCGCATGGCGCCACGGATCTGCCGTCGTATCAACTCATCGCGGAGGTGCCTCTCTGATGACCCAGCCAATCTCCCGCAAGCTCAAAGCTGCCGTACTCGCCTTGGGCGGCAACGCTTTTCAGTGGCAGCTCAAGGACTACCAGGTTCTGAACAACACAGAGGACGGCGAAAAGTTCTACGTCTACGGCGACGGCAGTGCCGCCACCGAGTTCTTCGAGGAAGCAGAGCCCAGCTACGCCTTGCAGTTGGTGTTCTTCAGCGACTGGCGTCTCAACGGTGTCTCGGACTACCTGTGGGACAACGACCAGCTGACCGTCGCCTACCAGATCGATCACCACCCGGAGCTTGCGGGCGAGAAGATCCGCCTGACCGGCACTTTGAAGATCAAGGCACCGAACGTGGGTGGCGAGGTGCGCACCACCGAGATGACCGAACTGACGCTGCCGGTGATCGGCAAACCCACCAAGACAAGGTTGTGATCCTATGGCGCTGACCTCGAAGCTTTCGCTCTCGGTGACGGCCGACTACACGAAGGCACTTGACCTGGCGTCCGGCAAGGTTCCGCTGTCGAAGATCTATCAGGCGGTGCTCAACACGGGAACCGCTGTGGGGCAGGCGGATCTGATTTTCCACGACCAGCGCACCCTCGCCCCCTCCGCGACTGAGGACCTGGATCTGGCCGGTGTGCTCGCCGACGCATTCGGAACGACGCTCACCTTCGTCCGCGTGAAGGGCCTGATCGTGGCGGCGCTTGGTGTGACCGACGCCAACGGTGTGGTCATCACCCCGAACGTCAACAACGTGGTGGTCGGTGCCGCCGCTGGTGCCCCGTGGACGACACTGCTCAACTCCACGGGCACGGTGACGCTGCGCCCTGGCACGTTCTTCGCGGCGGTCGCGGGCGCGACGGACAACATCGGCTACGCGGTCACTGCCACCACCGCCGACCTGCTGAAGGTGGCCAACTCTGCCGGGTCGACGAGCGTCACCTACGACGTCATCGTGATCGGAGCGTCTGCGTGATCACGTTCAAGGTGACCCCGGACGGCGGCGAGCCGTACACGGTGACGGCCACCTCCCGCGACGCGTACGTGTGGGAGAAGACCAGCCGCGGCAAGACCGTGAAGACCGCGCTGGAGGGCGGGTCGATCGTGGACCTGACGGAGATCGCCTACTACGCCGTCCGTAGGCAAGGCCTTTTCACCGGCACCTTGCAGGAGTTCGCCGCCAGCCACGACATCGACGCGGCCGAGGAAGACGAGCCGGACCCTACCCACCCGGCTCCCTGAGCCGGGTGCTGATCCAGCTTGCTTGTGCGACTGGGATCCCGCCGGGTGTGTGGGCGGCGGAGGGGGAGCGGGCGATTGTCACCGCGGTCGAGCTGCTGACACCGAAGCGCAAGGGGCACACCGAAGACGACGAAGAGGACGATGGTCCGCAGATGTCCGGATAGGAGGAGGGGATGGCATCGCAGGCGTTGACGGTGCACGTGTCCACCTCCGGTGTCCGCCAGGTCCTGCGGGCGTTCGCACGGTTGCCGAAGGAGGCCAGCGAACAGATCCGCGACACCAGCCTGCGTCTGGCGCAGGACCTCGCCGATGATGTCGCCCATGCCGCCAGGGCGCGGGGTGGTCAGGCGGCGTTGATGGCCCCGACGGTGAAGGCGGTGCGGGATCGGGTACCGGCGATCACCGCGGGCGGCGCCACGCGTGTGGGCCGGCACCATGCTTCGGCGTGGCGGCTGCTGTTCGCGTCCGAGTTCGGGATGAACCGCAGGAGCGGCTGGTATGCGGCGGCGCAGTACCGGGCATCGACCGGCCGCCAGTATGGCCCGCATCTTGGTGCCCACAGCTACTGGTTTTTCAAGGAGGTCGGGCGGCACGAGGGCGACATCGAACGGGCGTGGGGCCGGTCTGCTGACGCGATCGTCCGCTCGTTCAGGCGGGGTGGTGTGTGATGGCCACGGCGACCCGCACGATCAAAGTCAAGTTCGACGGTGACGAGAAGGGCCTGATCGCGGCTGCCGCCGCGTCTGGTATCGCTATCGAGCGTTTCGAGAAGCAGGCCAACAAGTCCACGAAGAGCCTGTCCAAGTCGGGTGGTCTGCTCGGCGACGGGCTGCTTGATGCGCTGGGTGCGCTGCCGTCTCAGTTGAAGGGTGCGGCGATCGTGGCGGGTGCCGGTATCGGGGTGGCGATGGGGCCTGCCCTGGCGTCTGCGCTGATCGCCTCGGTGCTGCTTGTTGTGGGCGGTGGTGTGCTGGCCGCCGGAATTGTGGGTGCGGCCAAGTCGCCGAAGGTGGCCAAGGCGTGGCAACGCTTCGCCCGTCAGGGCGCGGTGGTGTTCGAGCGGTTCAGCCAGCCGTTCATCAAACCTTTGGAACGTGCGGCGCGCACGTTCGGGTTTGCGTTGGCGCGGATGGAGCCGACCATCCGGCGCATCGGCCAGACGATGGCGCCCATCATCGACAAGTTGGCGCCAGGGTTCGCGTCGATGCTGGAGAACGCGCTGCCTGGGATCCTGGCGGCAACCGAGGCAGCTTTGCCGCTGTTCCAGATCTTGGCCGACAATCTGCCTGGCATCGGGACTGCCTTGACCGGTTTCTTTCAGGCGATCGCCGCGGGTGGGCCTGGCGCTGCGGCGTTCTTCTCCGGGTTCCTGGGCTGGGTTCAGAACATCCTGCCCCAGCTTGGCCGGATCCTTACCTGGGTCCAGGATTTGGGCCCGAAGATCGATGCGTTCAGCGCGAGACTGACTCCACTCAAAGAGGCGCTGGAGTCTGTGGGCCGGTTCATCAGCGAGGGCATGGCCAGCGCCCGCGAAATCTTGACCAAGTGGTTCAAGGAAAACGAGGAAAGCCTCAGGGTCTTCGTCATCGAGGCGTCCGGGTTCATCAAGGACACCGGCCCCGCATTCAAGCTGATCATCCAGGGGATCGCCATCTCGTTCGCGATGTTCGTGTCCAACGTGGCGCTGCTGGTGCACTGGCTGAACCAGCTGAAGAACTGGTGGCACGACAACAAGCACTGGCTGCTCAACTTCAGCCCGTTACTGGGCATGATCTCCAGCCAATCCAAGGGCATCCCTGGTATCGGCGCCCGAGCCAAGGGCGGCGACGTGTTGCCGCACCGCGACTACCTCGTCGGCGAGGAAGGCCCCGAGATCCTGCGAATGGGATCACGCTCGGGCACTATCGTCCCCAACCATGCGATGCCCACCGGAGGCGGTGGCGGCGACATGCCCCCGATCATCATCGAGAACCACATCGAGATCGGCGGCGAGGTCGTCCGCGTCGTCCGCACCGAGATCAAGGCGTCCAACCGCGCAACGAAACGTGCCGTCCTGGCGGGGGCGTACGCGCTATGAACCTACTCCTCCTTGACCCAGGTGCCGCAGTTGCTACTGGCGAAGTCGTGCCCGACCTCCAGCGTGACGGACGGACGACCCCCGGCGGGGATATCCGCTGCGAGAACGTCCCGCGCGTTGGTGCCGGACTTGTAGATCGCCCAGTAGCAGTTAGCGCCGGGATCGACCGCGGCGGCGACACGGTAGGTTCCCGGCGCGACATCCTTGCCGACAGTCCACATGCCTTCGGGGATCGAGTTCGAGCCGGCCACGTTGGTGCCAGCCGGGGCTGTGGCTGTCGGGTTTTCCCTGACCCACGTACCGCAATCGTGGCTGTAGAAGTCCTGCCCCACATTCAGGACAACGGTTGGCCTGCCACCGTCAGGTATGTCGTTGGCGACGATGTCCCTTGTGTTGGAGCCGGTTCTGTAAACCGCCCAGTAGCATCCGGCATCCGCACGGACCGCGGCGGCGGTCCGGTAGGTGCCCGGTTGTATGTCGTCACCGACGGTCCATGTTCCTTCGGGGATCGTGTCTGGGCCGGGCGTTTCGGCGGGGGCAGCCCCGCCCGCGATAGGGCCTATGCGGTCGAGGATCCCCGATTCCCGCGCCACCAGCGTGCCGCCCACCAGCGCCACAAAGATCGGGACGGAGATCAGAAGCCCCTTCACGGCGGGATTCATCTTGCTCATGTCACTCCCATCGATAGTCAGCCGCCGAGCGTGACACACCCCGGCGTTGATCGGTGTCGGCCGATCGGACGGGGGACAGTCGCATGACCGTCACCCTCACCTACGACCCAGCCCTGTCCCGGGTGCGGATCACCGCGGACACGTTGGCCGCCGCCGACACCGCCACCATCGAGCGGTCCACCGACCAAATCCTGTGGACCACCGTCCGCGGTGGCGCCGCAGTGCCCGTGCCGCAAGGCGGGCTCGTGCTGCCCGGCACCGCCGGCAACTACGCCTCCACCCCCGACACCGCGGTGCTGGACATCACCGGCGACGTCGACCTGCGCGCCGACGCGAAACTAACCAACTGGGCCTCCGGCGCATCCCAGCAGCTGATCGGCAAATACACCACCGGCGGCAACCAAAGGTCCTACCGGCTGGCGATCACCGGCACCGGCCTGGTCCAGATGCTTTGGAGCGATCTGGGATCCAACGACGTCCCGCTCAACTCGACCATCGCCGTCACACCGGATCCGGCCACCGGCCGGCTGGCGGTCCGGGCCACCCTCGACGTCGACAACGGCGCGGCCGGGCACACGGCCACGTTCTACACCGCAGCGACCCTGCGCGGCCCGTGGGTGCAGCTGGGTGCCCCCGTCGTCGGTGCAGGCACCACCTCGATCTTCTCCGGCACCGCCGTCCTCGAGGCGGGCTCACGGGATGCCGGAACCGCCAACCTCGCCACGGGCACCATCTACGCCGCGGAGGTCCGCAACGGCATCAACGGCACGGTGGTCGCCTCGCCCCGCTTCAACCAGCTGGCCACCGGCACCACCGGGTTCACCGACACCTCAGGGCGGGTGTGGACCGTCAACGGCACCGCAACGATCTCCGGCGGGCAGATCACGGTCGACGACTACGAGTTCGTCTCCGGCATGGCCAACCATTACCGCATCCGGGGGATCGAGACTGGGGCGATCACCCTCGTCGGTGTCGGCGTGGCAGTGACCGGCAACAACGCGTCGCTTGCCCCGGCCGGCCCGGCCGACTATTCGATGGAGCCGGGCGACACCAAGATAGTCCTGGCGTCGATCCGTAACTCGGGGACGGGCACGGTCAACGTCCCCGCCGGGTGGGCGATGATGCGCCAGTTCGGCAACGCGGCACTGCTCAGCAAGGTCCACGCCGCAGGTGACGCCACCCCCACCGTCACCTTCTCCGGCGGCATCGCGAACGCGGACACGCTGGCGCAGATGGCGGTGTGGATGCGTGCCGACTCGACGGCCGCCACCGGCACCGACCAGCTGAACGGCTCGGCGCAAAACGTTGCCTACCCTGCGTTGACGATCCCCGCCGACAACATGCTCACACTGCTGGCCGCGTGGAAACAGGACGACACCTCCGGTGTGACAACCATCGCCGGGATGGCCGAGGTCGGTGAGGCCAGCTCCACCGCCGGCGACGACGCCAGCCAGGCATGGGACTGGCTGGTCCAAGGGCTCAAGACGGACATCGTGGCTGGCTCGTTCACGTTCGGCGGTGGCGGCAGCGCCATCTCCCGCGCTGCGGCGGTCGCGGTCGGGCACGCGTCTTTCCTCAACCAGCAGACCGGTTCGATCACACCGGTTTTGGACCGGTGCTGGCTCAAGTCCGTGACCCGCCCGTTTTTGAACCGGCCGGTGACGGTGGTCGACTGGTCGCCGGAGGAACGCCCCTCACGCAACGGCGCCTTCCCCGCGGTGGGCCGCACGCTGGAGATCGGGGTGAGCGACGTTGCGGGCGGCATCGTGTTCGACCTGGACCTGCACGTGTCCAGCCGTGAGGACGCCCAAACCCTGGACTACATACGGGCGTCCGGGGACATCCTGTTCCTGCACATCCCGTTGGGGTGCGAGATCCCGGGCGGGCATGTGTGCCTGGACACGAGCGCGTCGCGGCGGCCGCGGCCGCGGGGTTCGTCGCGGGTGTTCACCCTGCCGCTGCGGCAGTGCGCCGCCCCAGGCCCCGATGTGGTCGGCGCCACGTCGACGTGGCAGACCGTCCTCAACTCCTACGCCTCGTGGGCGGCGGTGCTGGCGGCCAACCCGACCTGGGCGGACCTGCTGGCCCGGGTCGCCCCACCGTCGGAGGTGATCGTGGCATGAGGCCGGTCTCCGCCGCGTTCCTGCGCACCGTCAAAAGCAGCCACAGCATGCTTGCCCGGGCCCGGGTGTGCACCTCGTTCCAGACCGGCACCAACCCGGCCGGCACGCAGATCCCCATCATCGACGGTGACGTCCGGTTGGACGGCACCGCCCAGATCCGCTCCACCCTGGACCTGACCACCGACGGGAACCGGATGTGGCCCACCCATTCGGACTCGCTGTTCGCCCCTTACGGCAACGAGGTTTTCGTCGAGCGTGGGGTGCGCTACAGCGACGAGCAGGTCGAGATGGTCGGGCTCGGGTATTTTCGGATCCAAGGACCGGAGCAGGAGAGCGCACCGGCCGGGCCGATCCGTCTGTCGGGCCGCGACCGGATGGCCGGCATCGTCGACGCCCGTCTGGTCGAACCGCAGCAGTTCCTGGCCGGTGCCTCGCTCGGGTTCATCATGGACACGCTTGTCACGCAGGTGTATCCGGATGCGGTGATCGAGTGGGACGACAACACCGACGACGCCGTCATCACCCGCTCGATGATCTGTGAGCAGGACCGGTTCGCTTTCCTGGACGATCTGGTCCGGGCGCGGGGGAAGATCTGGCATTGGGACCACCGCGGGATCCTGGTGATCCGGTCGGTTCCCGACCCGACGGATCCGGTGTTCGAGGTGCATTCGGGTGCTGGTGGGGTGCTGCTGCGCGCGGCCCGCACCCTGTCGCGTGACGGGGTGTACAACGCGGTCGTGGCCACGGGCACAGGCGCGGACACACTCATCCCGGCGCATGCGGTGGCGATCGACAACAACCCTTTGTCTCCAACATTTTTCTACGGCCGGTTCGGGCCGGTGCCGAGGTTCTACACGTCGCCGTTCCTGTTCAGTGACACTCAGGCGTCCGACGCGGCGGCGGCGATTCTGCGGCAGTCGCTGGGGTTGCCGTACGCGGTCGACCTGACCGCGGTGCCAAACCCGGCGCTGGAGCCGCACGACCCGATATCGGTGCGGCCCGGAACGGGGCAGGGCCGGGAAACCCATGTGCTGCAAACACTGACGATCCCGCTGCGTGCCGGTGAGGCTATGGCCGGGTCGACGCGGGAGCAAACCGTTGTGCTGGTGGGGAGTCTGTGATGCCGTCGTTCACACCGAACTTTGCGATCCCCTACCAGACGCTGGCCGACCCGCCGCACGGGCCGGACCTGGGAGAGGACGGGTTCATCGCCGTGGACTCCGCGCTTTCCGGTCTGGATGTGCGTGTTGACGCGCTTGAGGCGGCGGCGAAGTTCACCCGCATCGCCGAGTCCGTGCTCGTCGGCACCACCGCCTCTGTCACCTTCTCCTCGATCCCGGCCACCTACCGCGCGTTGCAGCTGCACGTGGTATGCCGTTCGGACACGGCCGCGCTGGCAACGAACCTGCTCATGCGGTTCAACGGCGACACAGCCGCCAACTACGACCACCAGGACGTGGGTGGGCAGGCGGCAGCACCTGCCGCGTCTGAGCTGCTGGCACAGACCTCGATCCAGATCAAGGAGATGACCGGTGCATCTGTCGCGGCCAACCACCCGGCCGCGTTCACGATCAACATTGCCTGGTATGCGGGGGCAACGTTCCTCAAGCTGGTCAACGCTCAGTCCACCTGGTCCAACGGCACCGCCTCCGGGTCGCTGGTCACCCGCAACATCTCCGGCCGGTGGCGGTCCACGGCCGCCATCAACTCGATCACGCTGCTGCCTGCGGCGGGGAGCTTCATCGCCGGATCCAGCTTCGCGCTGTATGGGCTGCCATAAGAAGGGAGGTCGATTATGCCGACGGGACAGCAGCTTGAGGCCGAGCCCTGGTGGTTCCGGGAGATCATCACCGCTGAGCTGGACTGGTTGGGCGACGAGATTTGCCGCCGTGTCGGCAGGCCCCGGGATGCGTTCGGCACGAAGGGAAACTACAGCCATCTGTCTGGCGGTCACCGGTCGCAGGAGTGGATTCTCAACTCCGACTACTGCAGCAACACGTCCTACACCGTCCAGTCGGGACTGTCCGGCGAGCAGCCGCGCCACATCGCGGCGGCCGATTTCACCCCGGGGGCGTGGGGGACGTCCGCGAACCGGGCTTTGGTGGCGGCACAGACCCGGGCGCTGTGGGACGCTGCGAAACGCGGTGAGTTGACCGGGGTCAGGCAGATCCAGGGGACGTTGGATGGGCGGATGCCGATCGGCCTGAATGTGTTGTCCGGGTCGACCATGACCCCTGACTCCAGCCATCTGGATCACTGGCATTTGACGTTCGACCGCAAGTACATGCGCGACGCCGGGTTGATGTCCCGCATCGCCGACCTCGTAGGAGGAGATATGCCCACCGAAGGCGAACGGAACATCGGTTACGCCATTCAGAACGGTTTGTTCGGCGTTGAGGAGCCGGTGGCGCACCTGCCCGCCGAGTCGGGGTTCCCTGCCCGCGAATGGCCCAGCCCGTTCGCCGAGGTCCTCAAGGCTCTGGTGGAGGGCCGGGATGCGAAGCTGCCGGCGTTTGCGGCCATCCCGGCACGCACGTGGGTCAACGGCACCTCGCAGCGGCTCACAGCCATCGAGGCGAAGCTGGCCGGCCTGGCCCAGCCTGCGCCGGCGGTCGTGGACGTCGCGGCGTTGGTGGCCGCGCTGCGCCCGGAGCTCGAGGCGGCGGCGGAACGGGCGGTACGCAAGGTCCTCGGCAAGCTCGACGAACCCACGGTATGAGCATGGACCCGCAGCCGGTTGTGGTCATCACCCTCAAGGAGATCTGGGAGGCGGTGACCCGTCTGACCGGGCGTGTTGACGTGCTCATCACACAGCAGGACACCCTGTCGCGTGACCAGGCCAACCATGAGCGGGAGTCCGACGCCGTCCGTAAGGATCATGAGGATCGGCTGCGGTCGTTGGAGCGGCGGCAGTGGCCGTTGCCGACCGTGGCGGTGTTGGTGTCGCTGTCGGCGCTGGCCGCTGTGATCATTCCGAAGCTTTAGGAGGGGAAACTGTGCAAACGCAACCGGCACCGACTCAGACCCGCCACCCGTGGCGGGCCACCCTGCGCACGATCTTCGCGGCCGGGCTCGCGCTCGCGTCGCTGGCGCCCACGATCGCCGCGGTGGGCGGGCTCGACAAGCTGACCGCGACACCGGCCGTGGCCCAGGTGCTGGCGGTGTGCGGCATCATCACACGGGTGATGGCGATCCCAGGTGTGAATGATCTGCTGCGGAAGGTTCTGCCGTTCTTGGCGACCGACCCAAAAGCGCCGGAGCCGCCGGAGTACGTGTCGAGGCTGCGCGGGTGAGCCGTAAGCACGGCTTCCGCTGGGCGTTCCTGACCATCACCGCGTTGGCGGTCGGGTGGGAGCTGTTCGCGAGCTTCGACGGCAGCACCGACACGGAGCCGTGGACGAACCTCATCGTCGAGTACGTGCCGGATGAGGTCACGTTCGCGGCGATCGGCGCGCTGGTGCTGTGGCTGCCGATCCACTTTATGATCAGGTACCGACGCAAAGCCAAGGCAGACAAGGAGAACATGCATGATCAGGGCTAAGTTCCGGTGCGCCAGCGTCACCTTCTACGGCGACCCGGCCAACCCGGACGCGTCGCGGCAGTACATCCTCACCGCCATCTACGACAACACCACCGAGGAGAACCGGCGCTTCAGCAAGGCGACGCCGTACGGCGAGTTGAAGATGAACGTCGACAACCCGGCGGCACAGCTTGAGGTGGGAAAGATTTACTACCTCGACTTCACCGAGGCTGACGCGTGAGCGGGCATCCTGCAGGTACCCGCGAGGCGTATACCGCGGCCGTGGAGGGCCGCCATCCGGGCGTGGTGGGCATCGTGCGGTACTTCGCATGGTCGCATCTGCCTACGCACCTTCAGGCGGTCAGCATGCCGTTGGGGCGTCTGGCGTTGGAGATGGTGGAGACGCTGCCGGACGGGCCGGAGTTGACGGCCGGGCTTCGTAAGCTGTTGGAGGCCAAGGACTGCTTCGTGCGGGCCGCGTTGGACGCGCCGGACGAGTAGACTGGCCTCCACCTGCGTCCAACGGGTTTGCTCAGCTTTTGAGGCCGGGTTTGTGCGGGCGCGCCACGGCCACCCACATGTGAGATCAACAAATGCGCTCGACGACCGCACACACGAGCTGCCACAACAAAAAAGCGCCGCCCTCCATATCGGGGGCGGCGCTTTTTCGCGTGCTCGGGGTCAGTCCTGGAACGGCGATCCTGCGTCGCTCAGCGCCCATAGGAGTGCCGCTTCGACGCCTTGCGCGTAGTAGCGGGCACGGTCGGCGGCGTCGGGCTCTATATCGCCGATCAGGAGCCGGTCGTCCGCTTCGAGCTGCTTGGCGTAGGCGGCCTCGCGCATGGTCTCGATGTCGTGTTTGGCCTTCATGGTCGTTCCTCTCGGTTGGTGTCAGGCGGTGATCGCGGCGGCGAGGACCGCGGCGGCGAGCATCAGGTTGGTGGCGTAGCGGGCGATGGTGTCGGCCCAGCGCCACAGACGGTGGCTGAGGCTGGTGCGGGGTTGGTGTCCGGTGCGGACCATGGGTGCCTCCGTAGGCCGTGGTGGCCGCCGGGCCGAGGTGTCGTGAGCATCTCGGGCCGGCGGCGCTTCGGGACCGGTCAGCGCTTGGCGGCCAGGTGCGCCAGCGCCTCCCGGTCGGCGGCGGACAGGATCACGGCCGGGTGGCCGGGGCTGGTCGGGGCAAGCTCCTCAAGCTTCTTGGCGGCGGCACGCACGCGGCGGGCCTCGAGCTTCGCGGCCTTGTCCGCGGCGAGCTTCGCGGCGTTGTCGCGGCGGGTCTGGGCGGCACGCTGGGCGATCTCGCTGCGGCGGGCCTTGGCCTGCACGTCAACCTCGACCGTCTCGACGGCCGGGGTGATGTCGCGCTCCATTGCGTCCATCGCCCCGAAGTCGGGCTTGATCCGGGAGGCGACCAGCTCGGCGGCCGGGATCATCAGGACGGCCAGGACGAACACCAGCTTGGTGATCAGCTCGCCGGGGCCCATGAAGTTGATGAAGCCGGAGGCCAGCACCGGGAAGACGAGCACCCGCAGTGCCATGGTCTTGGCTGGCTGCGCCATGCCCGGGGTGCCGAGGACCTTGACGCACAGGAAGGTGAGCGCATCGAGGGCGCCGGGGATGAGCCAGGCGCCGAGGAACGGGGTGCCGATCTCGGTGAGGTAGCCGGCCTGGTGGGTGTAGCTGGTCACCATGGCGATGACCATGATGGCGGTGGCTGCCCAGCGCACATACTTGATGGTCTTGAGCATTGCTTCGGCCATGTCGGCGGCGTAGGCGGCGGCGAACTGCTGGGCCTGGGTGGTGGTGTTCATGGTGTCCCTCCAAGGGAATCGAGTGGGGTGCCGCTGTGCGGCAAGGGATGTGGCTGTTGGGCTCTGAGCGCCCACCGCGTACGCCCGGACTGGCCGGGCGCCACGGTGCGAGGTTCAGAACGGCAGGTTGTTGCGCTTGTACTCGCACTCCTCGTGGCGGCAGTAGCGCTGCCAGCAGAAGCCATCGGCCGTCTCGTAGTGATCGCAGTAGTTGGGTGACTTGATCTCGACGGCGAACAGGAATGCCTGCTCTTGGGAATCGTCGTCGTGCCCGCAGCAGTCGATGTTGTAGCGCGAGCAGCACGGCGACCAGCGCGCGGCTATCGTTGGCATGTCGATCTCCTTTGTTGTTGGGGTGCAACAGGAAGTGCTCACCGCCCGGTCTGTGAGGGGCCGGTGAGCTGTGCGTTTCCTTTGCGGCGATCTAGGTTTCTCGGAGCCCCGATCACTCGGGGTCCCAGTCATCGCTGACCGGGTTCCTGGCGTTTCGCCGGGTTTCGTTTTCGGTACCGCGCCGTATCACTGCCTGCATCCCTGAATTGCTCATCCGCGCTAGTTGGCTTGTCCTGCGCTGCTCAGGTTCTGGGTCTTTACTCGGCGACGCTTCCTTGACTTCCGGCTACTCCGTGACTCCAGGTCGGAGTGGCTCGCCCGCTGTTCTGTTGTAGGTGACCAGCATGCAGGGTTATCCGTGCATCGTCAACCGCACGGTGAGCAGGGGAAACGCGCACGCACGCGGGGAGGGTAGAAGCGGGGGCCGCTCGAGGGTGCCCGGCTATGTCCGTGTTTCGACTACACCCATGGGTAATTTGTTCGGAGAGTTAGCGATCACTAGAGCATACAAAACGGACAGGAGGATGCCGGGGTGTCCCTGCATCGCGAAGTACCGACTGAACGGATGAGCAGCGATGTCCGGATTTGCCGGGATCAGATGCCGCTGCGCTAAAAAATCATGCCGCTAGAGATCTACAGTACGGGTGTCCTGCACGAAACGGGCACCACGCAGCGTTATCCATGCATGGCGTGCTACCCTGCGGACATGACCGCCGACACCCCGAAACCCCCCAAGGTCCGCATCACCATCGACGGCCGCGTCGCCCTCACCGTCGCCATGGCCGCCGCCCGCAAGGGCGTCGCCGAAGGCACCATGTCCAGTGCCATATCGCGTGACCGGGTCGAGCACGACGGGATGCTCGACGGGAAGAAGAAGATCTACCTACAGGCCAAGATCGACGCGTGGTGGCCGAAGCGCCCCGGCAAAGGGTGGCGGGGCAAGGCCGATGCCGAGGAGAAGTGATCGCATGGCGACGCTTGAGATCAAGACCAGGCGCGAGCGCAACGAGTGGCAGCGCGGCGGTGACATCGTGTTCAAGACTCGCCGCCGCTGGCTTCGGCTCGCGCTCTACTACGGCGATCTGCCCGGCTCGCACATCGGGTTCTGGCGCACGCGCGGCGGGTTCTCGGGTGCGCTCTACGGCTGGAATCTGCGGGTCGGCAAGCGCATCGTCGGCCCGTGCCTGACGATGTTCGTCCACACGAAACGGCGCGCGTAGTGCGGCGCCCGTCACTGGGGGGCGGGCGCCGCTGCCCCATCCCTCTGGGGCCCGGCCCGCCGGGGCACACGTGGTCGGCGGGCAGGTCTGTGCTAGTCGGCGAAGGACTGGAACGCGGCCACATCCAGCGCGGGTGTGGCCTGTTTGCCGACGATGCGTAGCAGGGTCTGGTGGATCTCGACCTTGCCGCGGGCGCCGAGTGGTGTCCTACGCTCGCGTGTCTCGGCCAGGGGTGTGGTGGTCTCGGCCAGGGGTGTGGTGGTCTGCATCACGGCTCCAGTGTGGGCGTCTATTCGCGGCCGGCGAGGTAGGCGCAGCCGAGGAGGACGAGCATGAGCGTGATTTTGATTGCCTCCTCCATCGTGCCTCCTTTGGTGGCACCGGCACGGGCCGCCCCGTTGACGGCAAGCCCGTACCAGGCGTCTCGGGGCCGGGGCGGGCACATCGGTGCGGACGGCCCGCCTCGGCGTCTGTGGGCGGCTAGCGAAGAGTTGCTCCCCAGGGTGCTGTGAGGTTCGACGACGACCGCCACACGTCGGGGATCAGGTTTTTCGTCCGGGAAGAACGGTGGGCACCTGTCCCCGAGGTGCTCTCAGCCTCACCCGGCATAGACCCGCGATGGAAGTAGCCCGGTGTCTTCCGCCGTCTACTCTGGTACGCGTGGACGCCGGTGAGGTGATGCGGACCGCCCGGGAAGCCGCGGGTATCAGCCTGTCGGCGATGGCCAAGGCCACCGGCTACAGCAAGTCCTACCTGGGGCTGGTGGAGACCGGCCGTAAACCGGTGCAGGCGTGGCATGTGGAGGCCTACGAGCGGGTGTTGGGGGTCAACATTGACCGGCTCACCCAGACGGCTCAGGCGCCCCGCACGGTGGATGCGCAGGCGTTGGAAGACCTGTCTTCCATCCTGTCGGCGACGCGGCGGCTGGAGGATCTGACGGGGGCGGCGTGTGTGCTTCCGACCGTGCGGGGGCTGACCGTCCTGTCGCATGTCCTTGCCAAGGCCGCCCGGGGTGCGACGGCTCAGCCGGCGTTGGCCGTCGCGTCGGAGGTCAGCCAGTATCGCGGATGGTTGGAGCACACGACCGGCTCGCCGCGTGGCGCCCGGACATCGCTGGATCAGGCGATCAAGCTGGGGTTGGACTCTGCGGTGGCCGATCGGCTCAGCCAGGGGTTGAGCTTCCGCGCCTATGTGGATCTGGCCGTCGGCCCGTCTGGCATCGCGGCCGCCGCGGACTTCACGGACGCGTCGCTGCGGGTGCGTGGTGTGCACCCGGCGCTGCATGTCTACAACCTGTTCCAGCTGGCCCGGGTTCGCGCTCGCGCGGGTGAGCTGCGCCTGGCGCAGCGTGCTCTGGCCGACGCGGACAGGGCTGCCGCGGCGCTGACCGACCCGCCGCCGGATGCCGGCTACTGGTATTCGGCGGGGTTCTGGGGCCTGATCCGTGGACGGATCCTGCACGTCATGGGTGAGCTGGACCTGGCGGTGGCGGAGATGCGTGGGGGGATCGCGGCGATGCCGCCTGATCAGCGGGGGGCGCAGTGGCTGGCCAGGTGGGTGCGTGCGGTTGATGGGGATGGGGTGCCGCCGGGCGAGTAGATGGCGTTAAACGCTGCAATGACACCATTGGTGGCAAGGCCGTGTATGTCGCCGAAACGAGGTCATCGTTCTGGTTGACTCCCTGGCGGTTCGAGTCCGGGAGTCCACATTGCCTATACCCCTTTCCGCTGCTCAGATAGCGGATGATATTGCCAACCGCATACATCGCGGGGAGTTCCCTGCCGGTTCGCGCATGCCCACCCATCGGGCTTTCGCGGTTGAGTACCAGGTCAGCATGACGACGATCACCAACGCTCTGCGGATGTTGCGGCAGGAGGGTTTGGTGGTGGGTGTGCAGGGCCTCGGTGTGTACGTGGCGGAGGAGGACAGCTAGGCCATCCGGGTTAGATCGTTTGTGGTCGCCCGACCGTAACGGTCTTGGGTGGGTTTCCTGGGGGTTCACTCATCCCAGGTAGTCCGTTGATCCGATGTAGACGCGGGCCGATCATGCAATTTGGCGCAAGTTGCAGATCTTTACATTGGATGCTCTTGCGCGCTAGGCCTGGTTGCCGACTAACCTCAATGTTCTGCCGACAGTGGTGGTGCGGACACTGACGGTAGTGCAGTGTTGCCGGGGTTGGGCGTGATCCCTGGCGCACTGGAGGCGCCCCGACGTCCCGTCCCTGCCGCCACAACGGACTCGCCCGTCAATGGCCGCCAGCCTTGGAAGACAAGATCAACCGTCCGATGGCAGGAGGTTATTTGCCCATGTCACACGTTCAACGTTTCAGTGTCCGAATCGTCAACACCTTGCCGTACCTGGCGATCGGGGCGGCCGGCCCCCTGTTCGCCGCGTCGTTCCTCGCAAACGAGCGCTACGCGACATCGTTCAGCATGCTCGCACTCATGGCCGGTACCGCGGGCTTCTTCACGCTCACCAGCCACCACAGCACCCGCATGATCAACGGCCATGTGAAGGACAACTCCGACGGTCTACTGATGAGACTGTCAGCCGCCTCAGCCGAAGCTATCCGGGCATACCTCGAACCCGACAGCCGATGGCGCCTCAACCTCATCAAGGAAATCTCCGACCACATCAACGACGACAACACCATAACCCTGTCCGCGTTGGAAGGCAGCGTCCACGACCTGTCCGACCGGCTGGCCACGCTGGAGCGCGCCTGGCGCATACAGCGTGGCCAGTGATGAACGGGGAGACGGGGGTACCCAACGTGCTGAGGTCGATCGTTCTACTACCCGGCGCCGACCCCGCCACCGCCCACCGGTGGATGATGATCTGCGCCGAGTACTGTGCAGCCCGCCGATATGAAGTGTTCGCCGTCGTCAGTGTATGGGCCGATGCTTGGCAGCTGATACACCAGGGCCGCGCCTCCGTGCTCGTCGTCGGCAGCCGCGACCATCTTCCGCCCGAGTTCGAGCCACGGGTGGAGGTTGTCGCCGAGCAGACCACGACGCCCGTGTCATCTGCTCGCCGCCGTCCGAAGCGGCGAACGGTTCGCCGCCAGGTTCCGTGACCGGGGCATGAGAAAAGGGAGAGCGACTGCCCCGCTCTCCCTTTCGGCGTCTCCTCGTTCAGTCGGTCAGGCCGAACGTGGGCAGGCCGCTGAGCGCCGCCGCAACGTCGTCGTCTGGGATGTCGATGTATCCCACGGTGGTCGCTGGGTTGGCGTGGCCCATGGCCTTCTGCATCGCGCGTAGGTCCTTGGACGCGCGGTAGCCCGTGGTGCAGTACCAGCCGCGGATGCGGTGCATCGACAGGCCAGGTACGCCGAGACGCACGCAGGCTTTCTTGAACCGGTTGCTGATGTCCTCACGGTCGAAGTCGGTGATCGGGCCGGGCGGCAGGTCCTTCACTGCGCACCAGACGACGCGGTGGGTGGGCAGCCGGCGAATCTTGTTGCCTTTGCCCAGGTGCACCATCGTGGTGGTCTCGGTGATGTGCTCGCGATCCAGGCGCTCGATCTCGACACAGCGCAGGCCCTCGTAGGCGGCAAGCTTGGCCCACAGCCGATACGGTTCTGCCGCCTGGGTGAGGACGAGTTGAACCTCGGCGTCCTTGCCCACACGGGGGACGCCGCGCGGGACCTTGGGCCGTCTGATGTCGGCCATCGGGTTCCAGTCGAGTTCGCCGCTGTCGCAGTGATATCCGAAGAAGCCGTTGAGCGCGCCGTAGTAGGTGGCGCGGCTGGATTGTTTGAGGCCGTCGCGCCACAGCCATGTCCGAAGCTCCTCGTCGCATGCCACGTCGAGGCCGCATGGGAGCGCCTGGTGGGCTTTGCCGAGTATCCAGCCGTAGGTCTTGATGGTGTCGTCGGTGCATCCGCTCTCGCGCAGGTGGGCAAGGTAGGTCTCGATCAGATCAAGCGCCATAGGTCACACCCTGCTGATGGTCGGTGCTGATCGGTATCCGACCCCCGGACACCGATGGGGCGTGAGCTGCGGTAAGACGGACTGGTCGGCGGGTGTTGTCCCTGGGCCGTGTCCGGTTCGGGTGGCCGTTCGGTCGGGGCCGTTCGGTCAGGTGCCTCTTCCGAGCGTTAGATACCTGAGCCTGGTTCGCCCCGTCTCGAACCGTGGTAATTAAACGCCCCTCTTTGGGCATCAGGTCGACCATCTCTACCCCGAGTTCCCGGGCGATCTTGTCGAGGTCATCGACGTCGATGGCGACGTCCCCCGAGAGGCGGCGCGACAGGTAGGGCTGCGAGATGCCGATCCTTCGTGCGAGTTCGGAGACGCCTATCTTGCGCCGGCCCATCAGTGCCCGGATCTCCTCGGCGATCAGTTCGCGCATGGGTGCCACGCTGACCGGTCCGTTCTCACTCATGGAGCGAGTATCACTCGCTGAGCGATAGAACGTCAACCGAACAGGCGTGCCACCCATCCGATTGTATGGATCGAACGTTGAGGCTTGACATCATTCGCTGAGCGGATGACTATGGTTGCATGCGATTGACCGATACGGACTCCGATCAAGCCATCTCCGAGCGTGTGGCCGCCGAGGTCCGTGCGGAGATCGCGCGCCAGGGCCTGACCAGGGCGTCGGTTGCCGCGCGGCTCGGCTGGTCAGAGCAGCGCTTCTCACTCCGGATGACCGGGAGGGTTGAGCTGTCGGTGGGCGAGGTTGCAGTGATCGCCGATGCGCTCGGTGTCCCGGTCGCCCAGTTCTTCCCCGCGCTGGAGCGTGCCGCGTGAGCCGGGGTACCCGTGGCCCCGCAGGCCGCGCCGGACGCGGACCCACCGGCAGGGCCGGAGGCGGACCAGGACGCGGCAGCGGATGCCGCAAACACATCGTCGCCACAACCTGCGCGCTGCTGATGGCCGCGTCGGTGGCCTGCACCCCACGCACACACGCGCCTGCCGAGTCGCCCCGGCCGCTTCAGTCCGGGCGGCAATCCCCCTGAGTTCCGGGCGCGTCTGTCGCACATCGCTGCCGGGCGCGCCCGACGAAGCCACCCCCACCGCCGGGCCGACCCCCCCGATTCGGTCCGGCACGGGGGCCCCGGACGCCTGGTGCCCGGCCGGGGCCCCCACCAAGACCAACCGCCACAAGCAAAAGCCCCGGGCGCCACTAACGCCCAGGGCCTTCGAAGAACTGGATCACAGGAAGGGATGGTTCCCAATGACCACTACCGCACAAGCTACCAGCCCGATCGAAACCTCGGCGCAGCGTGCCGCCGCCGTGCGGGCGCTGGCCGACAGCGGCCTGCCGATGCCCTCAGACATCGCGTTCGGCCAGTCGCTGAAGTTGGGGTTCACCAGCTACGACGATTTCGAGGCGTGGTCGGAGCAGCTGTTCCAGAGGCATGTGTTCGACGACCGGTCGCCGTCGAAGAAGGACCCAGCACGGCTGATCTCGTGGCATGTCGGGGTTTGGGGCGGGGTCGAGGTGTCGCTGTGGGCGCACGAGGACGCGCCCGCCCAGGGCGGTGAGCGGTGATGGCAAACAAATCCTTGCTGCGCCTCAAACTCTCCCAGATCGAGGCGATGACGCTCAAGTACGCCGGTACCCGGCTGGAGGAGGCCAACTGGCCGGGTCTGACCGGGCACGAGATGAACGCGTTGAAGCGGGCGCTGGACAAGCTCGCGCTCGGCCTGGCCGATGCCCGGATGCGCGACGTCGAGCGGGGTGTGAAGTGATGACCGCGCCTACTGCCCCGCTGGCCCACCGCACCCCGGTCCTCGTCCACGACCGCCACGGCGACTGGGCGGGCACCGTCCTGCACGCCGGCCTGTGGCCCACCTCCCCGGTGGAGGTCGCCGTGGTGGATCCGCTTGAGCGCCGGGATTTGACCCGTGGCCAGCACGTGGTCGTGCCACGCGGCCAGGTCGTCTCCCTGCACAGAAACAGGTGGTCACGGTGAGCAACACGTGGGGCATGACCACCGACCGCGCCGACGACTGGCGCGACAACGCACTGTGCCGCCCCACCGTCCACAGACGACCCGAAATGTTCTACCCCCTCGGGTTGGACAAGGGCTACACCGAGACACCCGCGATCGGCGCGGCCAAAGCGTTCTGCCGCCCCTGCCCCGTGCGGGCACAGTGCCTCGCCCACGCCCTGGTCCGCAAGGAGGAGTGGGGCATCTGGGGCGGCCTCACCCCGGCGGAGCGGCGCGCCATGCTCCGCAACGGCTACACCCCGGCGCCCGTACCGGCACGGGCACGTCCGAAGCCTCGCCTGCGCTGGTGTGTCAACTGTCCCCGCCGGTTTGAGCCGACACCGGACTGGCCCAAGGGCCGCCTGTGCGCGTCATGTCGCATGTCGCACACGGACAGGCGGATTCGGTCGCACGCGGAGGTGGCGTCGTGATCAACGGCTGGCATTTCCTCGCGCTCACCTTCGGGGTGTTCGCCGTCATCGCCGCGGTCGGGTTCGCCGCCCACTGGCGCGGGCAGACCCGACCACCGTCGGCCGCCGACAACCGGCGCCTGCACACCCAAGACACCGCCGCACTCGCCGACGAGGCGGCACACCGCGCATTGAGGGAGGACAACCCGTGCTGACCACCATCCTTCTCGCCGTCGCGTTCGCGATCTCCCTCGTCGGGTTGGCCGCCGTCTGGCCACCCCCCGACCCGCAACCCACCGGCCGCCACCGGCTCAACCCTGCAGGAGCCCACCGTGCATGACGACATCCACGACTGCGCCACCTTCCTGTGGTCCCAACGTCAGCAGCCCGGCGACACCGTCACCTGCCGCTGCAACCGCATGTGGACGCTGGGTTCGCTGACCCGGTGGCGGCTGCTGCTGTGGGGCACCTACCACGACGCACCCGACGGCCAGAGCCTGTGGGTGCGTGACCGCAGGGCGGAGCGGGCCGTCCGCCGGGTGCGGATCCTGCGCACACGGGAGGCACGCCGATGATCCCCTGGCCGAAGACTCCATGGAATGAGATCATCCCGAACCTGTGGCAAGGCGGACTGCACTATCAAGCCGACCCGAACGACTGGGACGTTGAGGACGCCTACCCGTACGACGAGTTCCAACTCGTCGTGTCGCTGCACCCGAAGCTGGGCTTCGAACCCACTCCACCCATTCCTGAGTGGCGAGGCCGGATCCCCGATGGCGTTCTGGACAACGAGGACCGGCGCAGGGTCAACGAGGCTGTCACCGCCACCCTGGCCGCGCTGGAGGACGGCAAGCGGGTCCTCGTCCGATGCCAGGCGGGATACAACCGCTCCGGCCTCGTCGTTGCCCTGGTGCTGCTGGCGAAGGGCTGGACGGCCGATGAGGCGATCGCCCACATCCGCCGCCAGCGTTCGGAATGGGCGCTGTGCAACGAGCACTTCGTTGGTTACATCCGCGAACGCGCTGGGGCGGAGGCACGCCGATGAGCTGGACCTGGCGCAGACCCCGCGTTCCGGTGCAGCCCGGCTGGCATGCACCCCACGACCTCGTCGACGACTACGCCGCCCGGGGTGTCGAAATCGCCACCCTCACCGGCATGCTCGGCAAAACCGAACAGATGCTCCGCGCGGCCCGGGCCGAGATCCGCGACCTCAACGCCTATGTCCAGGACCTCGAGGGCCGCATCGAGTGTCAGGCCGACCGGTTCGAGGAGCTGCGAACCGAGTGCCGTCTGAACGTCAAGCGCGTCGAGGCCGAACGCGACGAGGCGATCAACGCATTGGGTCGGCTGATGGCCTCGCCCACGATCCCCGACCTGCGTGCCCGGGTGGTCGAGCTGGAGCTGGCCGAGACCGAACGCGACGAGGCCCAGCAGATGCTCCACGAGGCCGACACAGCCAACCGCAACCTCAGCCGCTACAACGAGGTGCTGGCCCGGCTGCTCAACCAGGCGCTCGACGCACACAAGTCCGCCCGCGACAAGCTCGCCACCGCGCTGGCCCGGCAGACCGACTTGGAGCAGGCGGCCGTCGCCGCGACCGGCAGACAGTGCGATAACGGCTGGGACGGTGTGGTCGCCGCCGGCCTCGGCGTGCCCGACGCCAAGCCGCAGTGCCCGGAAGGGCTGTTGCTCGACGGTGTCGAGCTCCACCGCTGCATCCGCGACGGCGGGCATGAAGGCGACCACTGGAACCGGGGCCATCAACGCCAGTGGCCGCGCATCGAGGCCAATGAGGACTGCGAGGCGCCGTGGTGACCACCCGACCCAGCTACGCCGAACTTGAGGCCGAAAACATGAAGCTGCGCCTCGAAAACGAGCAGCTATCCGGGCGTCTCCAAGACGCCGAACACGCCGAGCGGCTCTACCAGCAGCACATGACCCGCTGCCCGGTCGCCGACGCCCTCGACCAAGAAGACCACCACAAACGCCACACCGACGGACTCGGAGACGACTGATGAGCTTCACCTTCACCAAGGCCACCAAGAAGGCCCTCAAAGGCCGCCTGGCCATCGAGGGTCCCTCGGGGTCGGGAAAGACCTGGACGGCACTGACGATCGCGCAGGCGCTCGGCAAACGCATCGCGGTGGCCGACACCGAACACAAGCGGGCGCTGCTCTACGCAGACATCTTCGAGTTCGACCACCTCGACGTCACCAGCTTCCCACCCGACGCCGTCATCGAAATCCTTGGTGCGGCAGCCAATCACGACGTGTGCGTAATTGACAGCCTGTCCCACTTCTGGATGGGCACCGACGGTATGCTCGAACAGGTGGACCGGGCGGCCCGCCGCACCGGCGGCGGCAACTCCTTCGCCGGGTGGAAGGAGATGCGCCCAGCCGAACGCAAGATGATCGAAGCGATGCTGGCGTTCCCAGGCCACCTGATCGTCACCATGCGCTCGAAGACCGAGTGGGTGATCGAGGAGAACGACCGAGGCAAGAAGGTCCCCCGCAAGATCGGGCTGAAGGCCGAGCAGCGCGACGGGATCGAGTACGAGTTCGACCTCGTCGGCGCCATGGACCATGAGAACACGCTGGTGGTCACCAAATCCCGCTGCCCCGCACTGTCCGGCGCCGTGGTGTCCAAACCAGGCGACGAGTTCGGCCGCACCTTCCTGGGCTGGCTCGAATCCGGCGAGGCCGAAGGTCCCACCGCGATCGAGATCCGCGACGAGGCGCTGGACCCCAACCTGTCCGTGAACGAGTTGAAGGCGCTGTTCGAGAAGGCCGAGCAGTACGGCCGGGCCGGCGCGGCAGTGATGACCGATACCGGTGACGTGACAACGCTGGGCGACTTCATCCGCCACAAGGCCCGCGAGGCTCAGGCCCGCGACCGCGCGGCACAGCAGGCGGAGGCCGGACAGTGATTGTGGCGTTTTCTGGCTGGCGGGGCTGGACCGATGAGCAGTTCATCCACACCGAGATCGACAAGCGGTGGGGTGGTTTGCTGGTGTTCGGCCCCGCCGAAGACGTGCACTTCCGGGTCGGTGACGCCGCCGGAGCGGACCGGATCGTCCGCGACTACCTGCGCTCTCTCGACGTCGAGCCGACCGTCTACATAGCACGGTGGGACCTGGAGGGCGACTCGGCCGGGCCGCACCGCTCCAAGCGGATGCTGCTCGGCTCCGACGTCCACGACCCACGGCAGGGTAAGCCTGCCGATCTGCTGGTTGCGTTCCCGCAGCCGGACCGGATCCGGCCGCACAAAGGCTCTGGGACGTGGATAGCGGTCGGGTTGGCGCACTACCACGGTGTTGAGGCGGTGATACCCGCCTACCGGGCGCCGGTCACGGAGCGGGTTGAGGTGGCCGGGCTGTACGAGGCGGTGGCCTGATGTTCAAGACCACCACCTGCGTAACCCTGCACTGCGACCACTGCGGCAAGCCGCTGGAAGACGACGACACATACGGCATCGTCCACTTCGAAGACGAGAAGCAGGCAATCGACCTGGGCACCTCATCGTACGAGTGGCGGAAGGTGGGCAGCCGGGTCTTCTGCATCGCCGACGACTGCGCCATCGCGGCTATCGACGCTGAGGCGGCTCTGCCGGTTGTGATCCCCGGGCAGATCGAGATCGGCGGTGCCGAATGACCATCTACAGCTCGCACACATATGCCGTCGGTGGCCAATACACCCACGGCGGTGACATCGAAACCCACACCGACCCGATGCCCGACGGCCTCGTGCAGGTGTGGGAGGTCGAGACCGATACCCACTGGGTGTGCAACGACGGCATATGGACCGCGGTCGGCGAGGCCGACCCGTTGGAGCTGACCTGGGCCGAGCTGCTGGATGAGTTCGGGCCGGTCACCGACGACGCAGAAGAGGTTGGCGCGCCGTGGCCGCCTGTGGTGGAGGTGCTGCCATGGTGAACGCCCGGATCGCTGAGCGTCGCCGTCGCGGCCGGCGGATCCGCGCCCGCGCATGGTGGGCAGGCCGCCGATGACTCAGCCGCTGTTCCACATCGTGCCCGCCGCACCCACGGCGGGCCGCGAGTGGACCTTCGTCATCCCCGCCCCATGCGAATGGATCACCGCCAACAAAATCACCGGCACCTACAACCGGTACGTCCGCGCCAAACTCACCCGGCCGTGGCGCAAAGCATCCTGCGACGCCGCCGAGCGCGAAGACCTCCCCACCGGACTCGACTGCGTCCGCATCGACGCGATCGCCCGCTACCACACCAGCCACCCGCCGGTGCGCGACCGCGACAACCTACGCCCAACGTTGAAGGCGGTCATCGACGGACTCGGACCCGCGAAAACGTCTGTGCGTAAAGGGAAAACCCACCGCTACCCGGGCTACGGGTTGATCCCCGACGACAACGACCGGCACCTTGCCGGATCGGACATCACCCTCGAACGCGTCCCCGGCCCGGGCCGCGACGAACTCGTCCTCATCATCAAGGAGATCATCCGATGAAGCTCAAGCTCGCCTCCTCCATGTCCGCTAACGCCATTGAGGCCGTCGAGGACCTGGTCCACCCCATCTACTCCAAACCCGGCATGCGCATGATGGCCGTCGTCGAGTTGGCCCACGTCGAACGCAACCAGCCCGCCCCCGACGAAGACAAGGAAGCCTCCGTCACCGTCGGCATCAAACACCTTGAGGTCGCGCGAGGCGAGCAGGCCGAAACGCTGCGCAAAGCCCACCGTGCCCTCTACGTCCAGCGGACCGCCCGGGGCACATTGGACGAACAACTCGACGAATTGAAGCTCAGCCAGGACACCCTCAACGGCGTCGGCGACGACCTCGCGCTACGCGAAACCGCCCGGCTCCGCGCCGCGATGCAGCTGCACGCCGACACGTTGCAGCGTCTGCGGATCGGCAGCTTCACCGAGAAGGACATCCGCAAGCAGCTCGACAAGCTGTACAACCTGGTGACCACGACGTTGCAGTGGAGCGGCGATGCCTGATCTGCGCGCCGACATCACCGCCCTCCTCGACCGGGCCCGCGACGAAGGCTCCAAAGTCATCGCCATCGCCGCCGTCGACCAGATCCTCGCCGTCGGCGAACCCGACCACCTCCTCGACATCCACGGCATCGGCGAATGGCGGCTACGGCACGCCGGATGCCAACCCGCCTGCCCCATCTACCGCGCCGTCGGCCGCTCCATGCTCATCCACTCACCACACGCCGCCGGCCACACCTACCGGGTGTGGCTCGACGACGACAAGCAGCTGCGGTTCCAGGAGGCCACCGATGACTGACCTCACCCTGACCGACGCCTACCGCGAATCGTTCGTCTGCTGGGCATCCGACCCGGCAGGCGAGGACTACCCGTACGACCACGACTGCCGCGCACCCCTATGCGACTGGGGATGGTGCTGCAACCAATGCGTCACCCGCGTCGACGAGCAGCCCGGCCCCGACCACGCCCCGCTCACCCCACCGCTCGGCCTGCGGCTGGTGGAGTGCACCACCGAGCCCCGGCACTGGCTATTCGCCCACGACCGCGACGACTACGGCCACGGCTGCCCCGCCTGCTGGGCCACCAAGCTGAGAGCGGACCTGGAGCCGTTGCAGGACGCCGCCGAGCGGCGCCGGCACCGCTGGTGCTGGGCGCTGAATCCGTTGAAGCGTCTGGCCGCGACCCTCGGGTTGGCCAGCTTCCATTCCTGGTCGGGTAGCCGGTGGTGTTGGCACGTCGACATCGGATGGCGGTGGTCGCGGTGAAGATCGACGCCCGCGTCCGGCTGATCTGGCGCGTCCGGGGCACCCTCGGCCCCGAAGGGCACCTGCTGCTGACCAACGCCGCGCGGAACCCGGCGCAGGATGCGGAGCTGCGCAGGCGGCTGATCGACACCATCGCCTACCCGCCAGCCGCCGACGGCAAGGCGTGGGCCGACGACCGCGGCCTACTCGCTCACGCACCGGGCCAGCTCGTCGACGAGCCTTATGCCGATGTCGTTTCGTGGCAGCAGGTCTGGGGCCTGATCTCGCCCGGGATCACCGCGGAGCGGGTCGACGAGCTCAACGCGGCTTGGACCGACCGGGACATGGACGGCGCAGGCTGCGACATGCGCCTGCACCTCGCGACGTGCGCCTTCTACGACCCTCCACCCGCCCCGCAGCAGCTCGACCTGCTCGAACTCATCGGGGCCGCATCATGACCGCGCCCGCCCCGTACATGCGCCCCGCCAACGGCAACCGCCGGGCGGATGGAGTCCCGCCATGCCGCGAACGCTACGCCCTCGACCAGCACACCCCACCCGGCATGACCCCATGCCAAGCCTGCTGCACCCGCTGCGGACGCGTCACCGCCCGCCGCGACCCGCAGGGCCTGCCCTGGTGCGGCGGCAACCCACCAACCCCGACAGGAGAAAAACACCGTGACCCACCAGCCTGACGACGACGACAGCCCCCGATCCCTTGCCATCGCCGAAGCCATCGGCGCCTACGTCGGCACGCTCTCCGGCCACGGCGTCGACTTCCACATGGACGCCATACTCAAGAAGGCGTTGGAGGCATGTGCCGCCACCGGCTACGACCGGGCCGTCGCCGAGGTTGCCCGCATCCGCGCCGAGCGCGACCGCTTCCGCGAACACTCGACCACCCTCAACACCGTCGCCTTCGCCATGGCCCTTGCGCTCGGCGACGTCGCACCAGGCGCCGACGAGACCGCAGGCAACCCGATCGAGCAGACACGTCGGCTCATCAACGTGTACAGCCCGAACTGGCTCGGCCGCGCCAACACCGCCAGCGCTCTGGCGCACCTCGACGCGCACGCCGCCGACCACAACCCGCAGGCGGTGACCCGTGGCTGAACTGGTCCCAGTCACCCGCCCGAACGGCAAGGTCTACCGGCCACGCAAAGCACCCAGAGCACAGCTCGTGGACAACACCGACGACCGCGAACCGTACGCCTGGGTCTTCGTCCTCGGCACCCACGACGTCGAGTCCGCCCTGCCGCTCGCCGAACGCGTCGCCGCGTCCGAGGGCATGCAACCTGACCGAGACAGCGCCGAGAAGACCTGGATGCGACTCGCCATGCGCAACGGCGACCGGGTGTACGACATCGATTCAGTCCGAGGTGCGGCAACCGTGACCTTCGAGGTGATCGAGCGGACATGACCGGGCGCCTGGGCGACATTTCGCAGACACACCAACACAACCAGCCGCCAATAGACCAGATTGGACCGACGTGAGCATCACACCCGACCACGACCCCGGCATCGAACTCGCCCGCCAATGGGGCGACCTCCAAGGCTCCATCGACGGCCGCCGCGCCGCCCTCAGCCTCACCCAAGCCAACGCCTACCTTCAGGCGTTCCACCACGAACTGAGTGCCGCCGGACTCTGCGACTGCCCCGACGACCAGCCGGAGCCCGACGGCGTCCACGTCACCGACCTCACCCTGCCCGACGACCACCCACTCGTCCAAGGCCTCCGCAAAATCGCCAACGCCTTCCGGCCCAACCGGGACCGTCACATCGAGGAGGTGTTCGACGACGTCAACGAAGCCATCGACAAGCAACTGGCCGAACCCGCCACCGACAGGCCCGCGCCAACCGCATGGTGCGGCGACCTCGACCACGACGACCCATGCGACAACTGCGACACCACCCTCACCGACGCCGCCGAAGCACTCCGCCAACGCATGCCCGAAGGCGCCGCCGAACCCGACCAGGAGAACTGGTGCGCCGACTGCGGCGACACCATCACGAACTACATCGGCGAGGGATGGAAGCACATGTACGACCGCGACGACCACGACGCCACCCCAGCCAACCTCACCACACCCCAACCCGGCCACGGCATCGCCGATCCGGCCGCCCTCGGGCGTGAGGTCGGCGAGCGAGCCAGGCAAGCCGCCGACGCAGTCGCCCAACACCAGCGCCGACGACACCCGATCTTCGGCCAGTAGCACCAAGCCCGCCCAGTCACCGGGGCGGGCCACAACCGAACAGCCACAACCGAAACGAGGGACGCACGTGGCAATCACAGCAATACCCACCCGGTACAGCGGCGAGGTCTTCCGCTCCCGCCTCGAAGCCGACTGGGCAGCCACCCTCAACCACTACATGATCTCCTGGGAGTACGAACCCCAAGCCGTCAACCTCCACGACGGCATCAAATACCTACCCGACTTCCACCTGCCCATGCAACGCGTCTGGATCGAAGTCAAAGGCCCCGACGACGACAACATCGAAAAAGCCCAAGCCTTCCAGCAGGCGCTGCTCGAGGTCGACGCCCACAAGTACGACTTCGAACAGCAGCTCGTCATCATCGCCCGCCCATCCCGTGGCGGCATGTGCGTCTGGGAAGGCACCACCTACACCCAAGACATCGTCATGCTCGTCTGCTCCAACTGCGAGCGGCACTCGTTCCTCGACCACGCCGGCACCTGGCAGTGCCGGTTCTGCCACATGCAAGGCAAACAGATCTTCAACGACCCGGGCGGCAACCTGTGGTGGCCCGGCCAGCTTCCCTTCGTCCGCGCGCCCCGACACCGGGAAGCGGTGGTCTGATGCCCTGGGTCCGCTTCGATGACCATTTCCCGGTGAACAGGAAGGTGGATGGCCTGTCGGACACGGCATTTCGTCTTCACGTCTCAGCGATCTTCTGGTGCGCACGCAACCTCACGGACGGGGTCGTGCCCGAGGAAGACCTCGAGCTCGTGACAGCGCGGGTGCGAGCGCCGGCACGCTTCAGCACCGAACTCGTTCGCCGGGGCCTCTGGCACGAAGCGGGATACGACTGCGGCAGCGCGACCTGTCCGCCGCCGGGCACCAACGGCTGGGTGATCCACGACTATTGGGAGTTCCAGCCGTCCAAGGACCGGGTACTGGCTGATCGCGCTTCGAGCGCCGAGCGTCAGCAACGGTGGCGGGAGCGTAACGCGTTACATGGCCCAAATAACGGGGGCAGTAACGGTGTTACTAACGGGGGCAGTAACAGTGCCCCGTCCCGTCCCGTACCTAAAGAGAAAAAGACTCCGCGTAACGGCGTGACAGACGCGTTACCCGTGCCGGAGCAGTTCGACGAGTTCTGGACCGTCTACCCACGCAAGAAAGCCAAGGAAGCCGCCCGCAAGGCATACCTGGCCGCCCTCAAACGCGGCGCCGGCCACGAAGAAATCCTCGACGGTGCCGTCGCCTACCGCGACGAATGCGAGCGTGAACGTCGCGAGGAACGCTTCGTTGCCCACGCCTCCACGTGGCTCAACCAAGGCCGGTGGAAAGACCACCTCGAGGAGCCAAACCGGGCCACCCATGTCACACGCTCCATCTGGGACAACTGATGGACGTACTCCGCGAAGTCGTGCTCCCCCGGCTGGAGGGGGTCAAGAAGTCAGGAGCTGGGTTCTCGGCGCGCTGCCCCGCCCACAAAGACCGCAATCCGAGCCTGTCAGTCGAGGCCGGGCGCGAGCACCCGGTGGTCTTCAACTGCCAGGCCGGCTGTGAGCCGGGACAGGTGATCGAGGCGCTCGGGCTCACTTGGGCCGACCTGTCCAAACCACGCGAGGAGAAGCGCAACCGCGGCGAATGGACCCCCTACGGCGAAGCCGTCGCCGTCTACGACTACCGCGACGAGCAAGGCGAACTGCTGTTCCAGGTGTGCCGCACCGCCGACAAACAGTTCCCCACGCGGGTCCCCGACGCGGCCGCCAAGAGCGGCTACCGGTGGAAACTCGGCGACACCCGCAAAGTCATCTACCGGCTACCGCAAATCCTCGCCGCCGTGGAGGAATGCCGCACCGTCTACATCTGCGAAGGCGAGAAAGACGTGGGCACCCTCGAATCGCACGGGCTGGTCGGCACCTGCAACCCCGGTGGTGCCGGCCGCGGCAAATGGCTACCCGAATACTGCGAGCCATTCCGTGACGCCGTGGTGTGGATCGTCGCCGACAACGACCCGCCCGGCCAAGCCCACGCCCGCACGATCCGCGACAGCCTGATCGGGATCGCCGCTGACATCACCATTGCCGAGGCCAAGGTCGGCAAAGATGTCACCGACCACTTCACGGCCGGCTACACCCTCGACGACCTGCTTATCACCTGGCAATCCGAACTCGAGCTCAAACCGGTCCTCGCCCCCGACCTCATCGAGTTCCTCGCCGCGGCCGACGACCCGTACGACTGGATCGTGCCCGGCCTACTCGAACGCGGAGACCGGCTCATCCTCACCGGCTTCGAAGGCCTGGGAAAATCGATGCTCGTACGCCAACTCGCCGTCTGCGCTGCTGCCGGCGTCAACCCGTTCCGCCACGACCGGCGCCACGACCCAGCCCGCGTCCTGCTCGTCGACTGCGAAAACAGCCAATCCCAGTCCCGCCGCAAACTCCGCCCCATCGCCAACAGTGCCGAATGGCTCAACGCACCGGTCGGCAACGGCTGGATGCACCTCATCCACCGACCCGAAGGCATCGACCTCACCCGCGAAGAAGACGCCGCCTGGTTCCTCGAACGCGTCACCGCGCACCAACCCGACATCCTGTTCATCGGCCCGTTCTACCGCCTCCACAACGCCAACATGAACGACGAACAAGTTGCCCGCCGTGTCGTCGCCGTCCTCGACGCAGGCCGCGCCATCAACAACTGCGTCCTGATCACCGAAGCTCACGCCGGACACGGTGAAGCAGGCAAATCCCGCTCCGTCCGGCCCACCGGGTCGTCGCTGTTGCTGCGCTGGCCCGAATTCGGCTACGGCCTCGCACCCAGCGTCTTCGACCAGCCCGACGAGCACGGCAACTTCAAACGCGTCGACTTCCTCGCCTGGCGTGGACCCCGCGACGAACGCGAATGGCCACGCCACCTCGAGTACGGCGGCAACGGCGAGATGCCCTGGCGCCCATGGAAACCCCCAGCGAAGGAGGCCAAGAAGTGATGACCTGCGACATCTGGCTCCGGCGGGACTACCTGCTCCGCCATGACATCCAGCCCGACGAACCACCCTGCGACCACGACCCCGAACACTGCCCACCACCCGACCAGCCACTCGCCCAGGTATTCCCCATCCGACCAGAGGAGCCAGCATGAGCACCCAACCCGAACCCACCACCGTCCGCGACGAAATCAAAGCCCTCGGCCGCATCGCCGCGATCCTCGACACCGTCGACGACGCCACCCGCGACCGCATCGCCGGATGGGTCTTCGACCGGTACCGCAAACCCGCAGACACGACGGAGGCCAACCGATGAGCCACCCCATCAACCCCGCGTATCTCGCCGCAGGCAAAGCCGCAGCCGACCAGATGATGCAAGCCGCCTTCGGGCGTGGCACACCACCACGGGCCAACCCCTACGAGATCCCCGGCCACGAAGGCGCCATCGGCCCGTTCCCCGGCCAGTACGGTCGCCCCCACGTCTACGCCCGCAGCGTCCACTCCGGTGCAGGGAACTGCGTCTGCGGTGCCGGGCTTTACGACCGGCGGCACACCGAAGCCGCACCAGGCGTGCCGATCCCAGGCCGGGAGTCACGATGAAGATCATCAAAGAGGTACGGCGGCCCCACGGATGCACCGCAGAACTCGCCACCATCCGCGAAGACCTGTGGATCGGATCCATCGTCGAATGCTCCTGCGGCCAACGCTACGAGCGGCGAGAAAACCAGCTCGACGGCATGTACTGGGCGCCGCTCCCCGCACCGGCCGGGACGGAGCGTGACCAGTGAGCCGCTACCGCATCGGCCGCTCCTGGGGCGTCACCGTCGTCGCCGAAACCGACAACCAACCCGACCGGCTCATCGCCACCGCACAAACCGCAGCCGACGCCCAACTCGTCGTCAACGCGCTCAACCTCATGGCCGACACCTTCGGCGACCCGCCCACCGAACCGCCACCACCCCCGCCGCTCACCGCCGGACGGGACAAGCGCGAGGTGACCATCCAGTTTGACCGGCCACAAGGCGGCATCTTCATGACCACCGCTGAGAAGAACCACCGCCAGCAGATCACCGCGCTCGACAACCTCGCCCAAGCCATACGCGAACTCGCCCAAGCCATACGGGAGGCCAAATGCCACGGGTGAAGATCGGCACCGCATACGGCGTCACCGTCGAGATCGAAGCCAACGAGATGTCGACAGACGAGCTACGCAAACAGGCCATGGACTCATTCGAGAAGGCCCACGCGGTGGCACACAAGGACCCGGAGTCCACGTCAAAGATCGGATTCGCACCCGTCAAAGCAGGAGGCGAATGATGTACGACCCGCTCTACGACGAGATCGAGATCGGACGCATCTACCTCGAGACCCAGAAGGTCAGCTACCGCCTCATGGGCGGATTCATGCAAGCCAACCTCAGGTTCACTGCGGAACGCGACGCACTGCTAGGCCAAATGATCTACGAGTTGGCGACCAACGTGCTCACCCACAAACTCCCACCCGAAACCGTTGAGGAAACCGGCATCCTGGCCTGCGACCACCCCGCCACCTGGTGGCAGCAATGGAAACACGACATCGCCACCAACACCCGCGGCCTACGCTGGATCGCCCGACGTTGGCCAGTGCACACCATCCGCACCGTCCACAAGCTCACCGTCACCCTCGACCTACGCCGCTTCCGTGTCTACCCCGACGCACCCAACATCAGCCCCGTGCGCGGGTTCGGGATCAACTTCATGAACTACACCAGCTTCACCACCGCCAGGTGGGACACAGACGATGTGGGCGCCAACGACGACACATCGGAGGCCCAACCGTGATCGCCTTAATGGTCGGCGGCCCAGCCCACGGCCAAGCCTGGACCGTCCCCGACCCGCCGCCGCCAGTGCTCATGGTCCCGCGCGAGCGGGACTGGTCGATCCACACCATCACCTTCGACCACGTCGAGCCGATCGATCCGCCGCACCAGTACGAGATGCGGCGCCTCAAGCCGCAACCGTGGGCAGAATGGCCGCTCGACCTGGCCTATCTGTGCATGGCCGAGCCAAAACAGTTCCACCCCATCCCGGACCCTCAGGCTAGAAGGGGGATCTACTACGCCCACGTTGCCAGAACCCTGTGGCTCCAGGCACTCGAAGATGCCCTACCCGAATGCGTTGTGCCCGGCTGCACCGACAAGGGCCGCTACATCTTCGTCGCCGCCGAGCCCGGCCGCCTCGCCGGCCGCGACTGGGAACCCGGCGACCAGATCCGCATCTGCCCCCGCCACGGCCACGACATCTACAGGGCGCAAGGCGCCAGGGGAATGAACCAACTCGCCGAGTGGCTGCGGCCCGACGCGACATGGGACTGGATCGACGCCTACGACAGCGGAGATCTCCGCTATGGCGCCGAGATCCTCGAACGCACCGCCCGCATGCTCCACATCCTCACCCCAAAGGAACCATGATGCGCTCTCACCCGATGCTGTTCGCGGTACGGGACCTTCTCCGCCGCGAACTCGACCACATGGACCTGGTCGCACCGATCCTGGACGAGCAGCTCGACTACATGCGCGCGTTGGACTCGCTCTGTCGCTCGCTGCACGACCACGAGCAGGCGGAGGCGCTGTTCACCCCTGGCTTCACCATCGAGCGCGACGGCACATACCGTGACGGCGGCGGGCTTGCAGTGAAGGGCTGGTATCACGTCCTGCGCCTACCGGACGGGCAGGAGATCCATCCACGGGAGGAGGTCGCCTTCCACTACTACCGCTGGCGGGCAAAGCTTGCCGCTCGGTCGTGGATGAAGCGGGCACGTACCGTCTCACAACGGATCGCGACCGAACTCGAATCCCTTACGGCGGAGACGAAACCATGCTGACCCGACGTGCCGCAATCCTCACCGCGCTAGGACTAGGAGCCGCCACCATGACCGGCCGAGCAGACGACCTCACCGACCTGTTCACCGCACAACCCACCGGCCCAGCAACCCCCATCATGTACCGGCAAGGCATCATCCAAACCTGGAACCCCACCACCCTCCAAAACACCGTCCGCGTCGGCCAAACCACCCTCACCGACCTCCCCGTCCTCGGCGTCGCCGAAGCCGCCTCCTACCGCGAAGGAACCACCGTCGGCCTCGCCATCATCAACTCAACCTGGGCCATCATCGGCCGGTTCGTCATCCCCAACACCGACGACGCCCAAGACGCCATCACCCAAATCAGCCAACGCGCCCAAACCGCCACCATCCTCACCCAAGAATCCACAGACTCCAGCACCTTCGTCGACCTCGCCACCGTCGGACCACAAGTCCTCAACGTCCGCATCCCCGCCTCAGGCAAAGTCGAAGTCGTCATCTCCGCCCAGTTCACCGCCCACGACCCCGACCCCGTCAGCGTCGGCTCCGTCGGCGTCCAAGTCTCCGGCTCCACCACCATCGCCCCCGACAGCAAACAGTCCCTGCTCTTCCTCGCACCCAACCCGGCGGGCATCCAAGCCTCACGCAGCGTCCTGTTCACCGGCCTACCTGTTGGCGGCAACTGCCACTTCAAGCTCATGTACCGGGCCGACGGGTCCACGCTGATGGACTTCGCCTTCCGCGACATCATCGTCCGAGCACTCTGAGGGAGACCAGCATGGAAAACCTCGACGATCGAGCACCCATGAGCTACGAGCGGAAACCCGATCGGGTGGAACTTGAACAGCGTGCCCGCTGGCAGGCTGCGATCGAGCGTCTGATGCGGGAAGTCGGAGGCCCCCGACCTCGCGCATGGCAGGTTGAGCTTGCTGCGCGGCTGCTCGCACGCAAATACACGTGGAGCTGCACCGGCCGAGGTGACATATGGGTTATGGCGCAGACAACCGGCAACGAACTTGGCTACGACATGCAGGCCGACGGCCGCCTCGACGAGTGGGGCAACTGGGCCGACTCCGAGATGACCGACGCCGATCGTCGGGCGAGCACGAGGATGTACGGGATCCCATGAGCCAATCGTGGGCCAACGGCAGCACACGCCAATACCGGCGCGTGCGCACCGCCGTCCTCCACCGCGACGCCCTCGCCGGCTACACCTGCCGCGCCCACCAAGACGGATGGTGCCACCGCAAACCCGGGCCCCACACCTGCACCCACATCCCCAACGAAGCACACCACACCCACGGCCGCGCACTCACCGGCGACAACCCCGACTTCATGGTCAGCTCATGCAAACCCTGCAACCTCCACATCGGAGACCCCACCACCGGCACCGCCCCCATCCACACCAACCCAGCAGACCTGTGATCGGAGCAAGGCGAGATGAGCGAAAACCTGGACCGTCTCCGCGCCGAGGCGGATGAAGCCCTCGCACACAACATCGCAGACGTGCTCGAGAACGGGCCACGACTGGCGTGGGGCCGCAAAACCGCCGCGGTTGCCATAGACCGGCAGAACAGACGCGTCCTGAAGACGGGGTTCGGTGCCCTGGGCGTCGGAACCATGTGGGTCGACTACGACGAAGAACCCGCGGAGTGGGCGGACCTGCCTGAGCAGATCGAGGTCAAGGCGATGACCTGCCACGTGACCATGACACGTGAGCAGATCGAAGACTCGACGTTCCTGCCACCCGGCGTCAGCCTCTTCGAGTACCTGGCCGAGCAGGAACGCCAGTTCAATGCGCTGCCACCCGAAGAGCAGGCACGCATCCTCGCCGAGCAGGAAGCCGAACGTGCCGCCGCGAAAGCCGCACGCACCTGCCCGCACTGCGGCTGCGACCCCGACGAACACGGAGACTACTACTGATGCTCCGCGTCCTGGTCGGCCCACCCGCCTCCGGCAAAACCACCCACGCCCTCACCCACGCACGCGAGGGCGACATCATCATCGACTACGACCGGCTAGCCCAAGCACTCACCACACCAGGCGCACCCACCCACCAACACCCCAACCACCTCAACGCCGTCACCCGAGCCGCACGCAACGCAGCCATCGACACGGCCATCAGACAAGCAGCCACCGTCGACGTCTGGCTCATCCACTCCAACCCCGGACCCGACCGCCTCCGCCACTACGAGCAGCACGGCGCCGAGATCATCGTCATCGACCCCGGCCGGGACATCGTCATCGCCCGATGCATCAAGGAGCGCCCCCGCCGGATGCTCGCCGTCGTCGACGAGTGGTACCACAAGTGGACATCCACCACCCCCGATCCCTCACGCACAGTCACAGCGATACACGCCAATCCCACGGAGCTATGAACATGCGAACACCAACACGAAAAGCCTTGCACCACAACACAATCCAGACACACAGAACCGTTGCAGCACAAAGGATCCCGGTTTTTTCCCAGCACAAAGGCCGCCGGACAT
>Ga0075431_100000134_pt1 | contig 49630 bp, 53 predicted proteins | sample RhiMetdeltSRZDD5_FD_75297 | JGI IMG/M metagenome (GOLD analysis project Ga0075431, IMG submission 75297) | Populus rhizosphere microbial communities from Tennessee, USA - Rhizosphere MetaG P. deltoides SRZDD5 | ecosystem: Host-associated > Plants > Roots > Rhizosphere > Soil | place: USA... | reverse complement strand
CAACCGAGGCCGCGGTGGCGATGGCGGACCCCGACCGGGTGGCGCAGATCATCCGTATCCTGCTCGACAACGCACTGACGCACACTCCGGAAGGAACCTCGATCTCCATCACCTCCCAGCGGCGGGACGGGGCGGCGACCCTCGCGGTCGCCGACGACGGACCCGGCCTCGCGCCGCATGACCGCAATCGCGTGTTCGACCGCTTCTACACGGGGGACCGCGTGAGCGGCTCGGGCCTCGGTCTGGCGATCGCTCGCGAGCTGGCGACGCGCATGCATGGGGAGCTGGTCGTCGAATCCCGGCGTGGGCGCACCCGATTCGAGCTCGAGTTGCCCGAGGTCGCCGGAGCGCCGGCATGAGCGCCGCGCGTACGGCCGCCGCCGTCGTGCTGGTGGTGATTGCCCTGGTGCTCGCCGCATGCGGTGGCTCGAGCGGGGGGAGCTCGAGCGAGTCCGGGTCCGCCACCACGGTCTCCACGCAGAGCGCGCCGACCAAGAGGGTCGTGCTCTCCGCGCAGGGGCAGAGCTTCGACCCCGAGGCCATCTATCGGTCGGCCGCTCCCGGGGTCGTCACGGTCCTGTCGATCTTCCCGGGCGGAAGCCTGTCCAGCATCCTGGGCGGCGGGGGTGGCTCCGCGGCCGAGGGGTCGGGCTTCGTGATCTCCGACAACGGTGAGATCGCGACCAACGCCCACGTCGTCACGGACGCGGACCAGGCCGGCGCAAGCGGACCGATCCACGAGGCGAAGGAGGTCTACGTGGAGTTCGGCGACCGCAATCGGGTGCGCGCCGACGTCGTCGGCTTCGACCCCAACGCGGACGTCGCGCTCCTCAAGGTCGACCCGGCGGGGCTCGACCTGAAGCCGCTGACGCTCGCCGCGAACGAGAACGTGACGGTCGGCCAACCCGTGGCGGCCATCGGGAGCCCCTTCGAGCAGGAACAGTCGCTCTCGGTCGGCGTGGTCTCGGCGACCGACCGCTCGATCGAGTCGCTCACCCGCTTTCAGATCGAGGGTGCGATCCAGACCGACGCGTCCATCAACCCGGGTAACTCCGGGGGGCCGCTTCTCGATGCGGACGCGCACGTCATCGGGATCAATCAGCAGATCAGCACGACCTCGGGTGGGAACGAGGGCGTCGGGTTCGCGGTGCCGATCGAGCTTGCGGCCCACTCGCTCGACGAGCTGCGAAGCAACGGCGAGGTCAAGTACGCGTATATCGGCGTGACCACCGAGCCGATCTACCCGCAGCTCGCGGACCGCCTGAATCTCCCGACCGACAGCGGAGCCCTGATCGCGAAGGTGGTTCCGGATGGTCCGGCGGACCAGGCCGGCCTGCAGGGCTCGGATCAGCAGATCCGCTTTCAGGGGCAGCAGGTCGACGCCGGCGGTGACGTCATCACCGCGATCGACGGCCAGAAGATCGTCGGCGAGTCCGACCTACCACGGCTGATCGCCCGCCACGACCCGGGCGACACGGTGAAGGTCCAGATAATCCGCGACGGAAAGACGCAGACCGTCGACGTCACGCTGGGCGAACGGCCAAGCGGCTGATGAAACTCGACCCTTTGGGGAATCGGGGACGCTGCGGCGGCCCTGAATTCCCAAAGCTCGCCCGGCGACCCAAACCGTGACCAAGTCGGGGCTGCCCCGCGACGTCGCGGTCGAGCTTGCGAACGCGCTGCGGAAGGAGATCGCTCCCGAGCTGGGCGGGCACGCGGGGAGGGAGCACTCGGGCGCGGGCGCCGGCGGCGACGTGACGTTCGCCATCGACGAGCGGGCCGAGGCGTTCATGGAGCGCTTCCTCGCCGAGCGCGCCCCGGACGTCGTGTTCTATTCCGAGGACAGGGGGCTGGTCTCGCCGGGGGGAGGCGAGGAATGGGTCTTGGTGGTCGACCCGATCGACGGGACCCGTCCCGCGATGGCGGGCTTCGAGGCCGCCTGCGTCTCGGTCGCGGTGGCCCCGCTGGCGACGGGGGAGCCTACGTTCGCGGACGTCCAGGTGGGCTGCATCGCCGAGATCAAGTCGGGCCGCACGTTCATCGCGGAGCGCGGGAAGGGCGTCGATCCGGTGCCCGCGCTGTCGGCGAACACCGAGCTCTCGCGGATGTTCTGGGCCTACGGGTTGCGCGGGCGTCCGGTGCGGCGGGTCGCCGAGGTACTCGGTGAGCTCATCGACTCCTCGTCAGTGGGCGGTGGCACCTTCGACCTCGGCTCCGCGACCTACGACATGACTCGGGTCGTGACCGGCCAGCTCGATGCCTACGTCGAGCCGGGATCGCGGATGATCGCCGACGTTCCTGCAATCCGGGAGGAGTTCGAACGGATCGGCGGCGGCGTCGTGCTGAACAACTCGCCGTATGACCTGGCGGCCGCGGTCCTGATCTGCGAGGAGGCCGGCGCGCTCGTGACGGACGCCTACGGGGAGTCCCTCGGGTCGCGAGGCATCCTCGGCTCCGGCGCCGACTTCCAGGTTTCATGCGTCACGGCCGCAACCCCCGATCTGCACGCGCGGATCGTCGACGAGCTCGATGCCGGCATCGAGCGGCTCGCGCAGCGGATGCGCTGAAGTCGAACCCCCGGGTTCGCCGGAAGCTATGTTGCCGCAATGCTTCAGGACGTCGCCCTGGGCGACCGTTCGCTCGCGGACTACAGCCACCTCGTGGGGCGCGGGCTGGTGGAGGAGATCCGCGAGCTCGCTGCGCCGCTCGAGGGCAAGCGCATCCTGCACGTGAGCGCGACGGCCTTCGGCGGGGGCGTCTCGGAGATCCTCTACACCCTCGTCCCACTCATGCGTGACGTCGGTCTCGATGTCCACTGGCGCGTGATCCTCGGACGTGAGGAGTTCTTCAACGTCACGAAGCTCATGCACAACTCGCTGCAGGGCGATCCCCAGACGATCACCGCCCAGCAGTGGGAGGTCTTCGAGGCGTACAACACGATGAACGCGCAGAGCCTCGACGACGACTGGGACGTGATCATCGTCCACGATCCGCAGCCGGCGGCGCTGCGCGCCTCGGCCACGAACCATGCCCGCCACTGGGTCTGGCGCTGCCATATCGATCTCTCGACTCCCAATCGCGAGACGCTCGAGCGCCTGATGCCGCTCCTGCGTGAGTACGACCAGACCGTCTACCACATGGAGCGGTACATCCCCGACGGCATGGACGGGCACGTTCGAATCATCCCGCCGGCGATCGACCCGCTCTCGCCCAAGAACATGGCCCTGACGCCCGAGGACGCGGCCTTCGTCTGCGAGCAGTTCGGGATCGACACCGACCGCCCGCTTATCTGCCAGGTCTCGCGGTTTGACCCCTGGAAGGACCCGATGGGCGTGATCGACGCGTTCCGCCTCGTGCGCGAGGAGATGCCAGAGGTCCAGCTCGCGCTCGTCGGCTCGATGGCGACGGACGACCCCGAGGGCTGGGAGTTCTTCCACCAGACCTTCAGCTATGCCGATGGCGACCCCGACATCAAGATCCTGAACAACCTGAACAACGTCGGCGCCATCGAGGTGAACGCGTTTCAGTCCCAGGCCGACGTCGTGATACAGAAGTCGCTGCGCGAGGGCTTCGGGCTCACGGTCACCGAGGCGCTGTGGAAGGTCCGCCCAGTCGTGGCCGGCAACGTCGGCGGCATTCCGCTCCAGGTGACGGATGGCCAGACCGGCTACCTCATCACCTCCGCGGAGGAGGCGGCCGAGCGCACCCTCCGGATCCTCCGCGACCCGGGGCTGGCAAAGCAGCTCGGCCGGGCGGGCAAGGAGCGAACGCGGGAGCTCTTCCTGACCCCGAGACTCCTGCGAGACTGGTTGCAGGCATTCGGAGAGATGAACCTTTGAACGACGACCCGCGCCTCGTGATCGTGTCCAACCGCGGGCCGGCGCAGTTCGAGCGGACGCCGGACGGAGAGCGCACCGTCAAGCGGGGCGGCGGCGGCCTGGTGACGGCCCTGAGCGGCCTGGTCGCGCATCGCGACGCGCTCTGGATCGCCTCCGCCATGACCGACGAGGACCTGGCCGTGAGCCGGGAGGCCGGCGGGGAGCCCGTGACGCAGGAGCTCGACGGCGTCACCTACGAGGTCGTGCTCGTGGAGAGTGACTCCGAGGCGTATGACCGCTTCTACAGCGTGATCGCGAACCCGGTCCTGTGGTTCATCCAGCACTACCTGTGGGACCTGTCGAACGCGCCGGACATCCGCCGCGAGGAGGCGGACGCGTGGGACTACGGCTACAAGGCGGTGAACGCCGACCTCGCTCGCGCGGTCCTCGCAGCCATCGCGGACCACGAGGAGCCGCTCGTGATGTTCCACGACTATCACCTCTACACGTGCCCCGCGCTGGTTCGAGAGGCCCGGCCGGATGCCATGCTCCAGCACTTCGTCCACATCCCCTGGTCGCAGCCGGACAGCTGGCGAATCCTCCCCGGCCGCATGCGCGAGGAGATCTATCGCGGTCTCCTCGCCAACGACCTCATCGGCTTTCACACCACGGCGTACTGCCGCAACTTCCTGCACTGCTGCCGGGAGCTGATGGAGCTCGAGGTCGACTACGAGCGCGGCGCGGTGCTGCACGCGGACCGCGAGACGTGGGTGCGGGCATATCCGCTCGGGATCGACGCGGGCCGCCTGGACAGGGCAGCGGAATCGCAGCAGGTCGAGGAGTACGAGCGGGAGATCCTGCGCCGCCGGCGCGATTGCATGATCCTGCGGGTCGACAGGGCGGATCTCTCGAAGAACATCCTGCGCGGCTTCACCGCCTTCGACACGTTCCTGCAGCAGCACCCGGAGTTTCGCGAGAAGGTCACATTCATCGCCCACCTGCAGCCGTCGCGGACGGACGTGCCGGAGTACGCGGAGTATCTGGAGCGGATCGAGGCGCTGGTCGCCGTCGTCAACCATCGCCATGGGACCACGGACTGGATGCCGATCGACCTCCGGATCTACGAGAACTTTCCCGAGGCCGTCGCGCGCTACAAGCACTTCGACCTCTTGATGGTGAACGCGCTGTTCGACGGCATGAACCTGATCGCCAAGGAGGCGCCCGCGGTCAACACGCGCGACGGAGTGGTGATGCTGTCGGAGAACACCGGCGCCCACGAGGAGCTGGGCGACTGCACGCTGACGGTCAACCCGTTCGACATCCAGGAACAGGCGGACACGATCTACCGCGCCCTGGTGATGGATCCCGAGGAGCGGCGCCTGCGGGCCTCCCGCCTCCGCGAGCTCGCGCGCGAGCGCGACCCGGGCGTCTGGATCTCGGAGCAGCTCGACGACATCCGGGCGAAGCGCGAAGCGATCGCGGCGGCGCGGTAGCGCCCGCCGGGCGAAACCTGACGCGGGACGCACGAGGGGGCAGGCTTTTCGCCCTGTACGCAGAAGAAACACGGGATAGGCCGCGAAAGAAGGGAGCCCGGATGTCCCCTTACGCCGAAGTGTCGGATCCAGCGCAGGAGGCGAGCGGGTGGTGGTGGCTGCTGCTGGTCCTCGGGGTCATGTGCATCGCCGCCGGGGTGATCGTGCTGGTACAGCCCGACATCAGCCTGGTGACGCTCGCCGTCATCGCCGGGATCTTCCTCCTCGTCGACGGCATCTACGACGTCGTCGTGGCCATCGCCGAGCGCGTCGAGGGCCGTGGCCTGCTGGCCGTAATCGGCGTCCTCAGCGCGATCGCGGGAATCATCCTGATCCGTCACCCGATCGAGAGCGTCGTCGCCATCGCCCTCCTGGTGGGCATCTGGCTCGTGTGCATCGGCGTCGTCCGCCTGATCAGCGCCTTCGAGCTGGCGGTCAACCGGGGTTGGAACGTGTTCGTGGCGCTGATCGAGATCGCGGCGGGGATCATCATCGTCGCCGTCCCCGACATCGGCGTGTCGACGCTGGCCATCTTCATCGGGATCGCGTTCATCCTCCGGGGACTCGCGCTCTGCGCCGCGGCATGGCTGCTCCGCGCGGTCAAGCACGACGGCGGACGCTCGCCCTCCGCCGTCACGCCCTGAGGTTTCGTCCCGCTCGGATCACACGGTCGCTCGGCGGCACTACTCGGATACTCTCGCTGCCGCGAAGCGCCAAGACGGGAACCCGATGGACGGAGAGGATGTCCGGGCAAGTCGATCCTTCACACATCATGCAGGTCGGTATGGGGTTCTGGGGTTCGAAGACTCTCCTGTCGGCGGTCGAGCTCGAGCTCTTCACCAAGCTGGGAAGCGAACCGATGACGGGTCCGCAAATCGCCGGGGCTCTTGGCTTGGATGTTCGCGCGATCCCAGACTTCCCCGATGCGCTTGTCGCCCTTGACCTGCTCGATCGCGAGGGGGAAGGGAGCGATGCGCTCTACCGCAATACCGACGCTGGAGCGGTCTTTCTGGACAAGGCGAGTCCCGCCTACATCGGCGGGGTCCTCGAGATGGCGAACGCGCGGCTGTATGGATTCTGGGGTGATCTCACCGAGGCCTTGCAGACCGGAAAGCCTCAGAACGAGGTCAAGCACACGGGCAAGGCGATGTTCGAGGAGCTCTACAGCGACGAGGCCAGGCTCGAGCAGTTCATGAACGCGATGGCGGGGATCTCCGCGGGCCCGTTCATGGCGCTGGCGGAGAAGTTTGATTTCTCGAAGTACGAGACGCTTTGCGACGCGGGCGGCGCCACCGGTCAGCTCTCGATCATCGTCGCCGACCGCCACCCCCACATGCGCTGCACAAGCTTTGACCTGCCGGTTGTCGAGCCCATCGCTACCCGCGTAATCGAAGCCGCCGGGGTGAGCGACCGCGTCAAGGCCGTAAGTGGTGATTTCTTCGCCGATCCCCTACCCGTTGCGGACGTAATCACCATGGGGCTGATCCTCCACGACTGGAACCTCGAGAACAAGATGCATCTGGTCAAGGCCGCCTACGAGGCGCTGCCGGAGGGTGGCGCGTTCATTGCAATCGAGAACATCATTGATGACGCTCGGCGCGAAAACGCGTTCGGGCTGATGATGTCGCTAAACATGCTGATCGAGTTCGGCGACGCGTTTGATTTCACGGGCAGCGACTTTGCCGGCTGGTGCAAGGAGGCCGGGTTCAAAGAGATAGACGTCGTGCCACTCGCCGGTCCCACGAGCGCCGCCATCGCGTACAAGTAGCGCGGTCATCACGTGCCGGTGGCTGTCGCTTTCCTCAGCAGGAGTGGCTTCACTCACCGCTGGCCGATCACGGTTATCCGCCGGACCCGGGACTGACCGCGCAGGTACGGATAGCCCCGCTGGCTCGGGACCACGGCGCGGAACCTATAGCGCCGCCGGCCGGTCGTGGCGTGGAAGCGATACCGAGTTCGGTAGACGCCGTCCGCGTTTGCGCGGCCGTTTCGCACCTCGACCCAGCGGTGGTCCGCGCGGGCCTGGATTCGAACCCAGCGGCCCTCCGCGGCGGGGCCCTGCAGCTCCACCGTGAACCAGACCCGCTGGCCGTTGTGCAGCACCCCCTTTGGGCGCAGGATGAGCCGTGGGTGCGCGCGAACGCGCAGCCGAAGGTGGCGCTCGGCCACGTCGGCATGGGTCCACCAATAGGCGACGCGCACCTGCCGGCTCGGGCCCTGCGCCAGCTCCGTCGCGAAGCGGCCGTCGGCGTCCGTGGTCGGGGTTGCGACGACGCGCTCGAGCGCGCCGGCGATCGGGACTCGCGTCGCGACGCACACCCTCGCCCCCGCTACCGCTGTGCCGCTCGCGGCGAGGAGCCGGCCCCGAATCGCGATCGAGGGCCTTCGCTCATCCGGAGGTCGCTCGCGGATCAGCTGCGCCTGCAGCTGCGAACCGGGGCCCGTGTGCGAGATCGGGCACAGGTTGTCGACCCTGATGCGACGTGTGGTGCACGCGCGGTTTGCGAGGGTGCCGATCGCGTAGTCGGATGAGCAGGCCCGAAGCACGTTCACGCCCTGGTGAAAGGGTCCCGCCGCCGTCTGCAATCTCCAGGTCGTGTGCGCGCGTTGTGGACAGGGACGCATGCGCAGGGCCCAGCCATCCTCGATCCGGCACCGGGGGGTGGAGGCGGTCACGGGCTGGCCGTTCACGTCCAGGAGGAAGCGGTGAACCCCGCCGCCGACGTCCTGGGCGTCGACCGTCAGCGGCTGCACTCCGCGTTTGCTTCCGGGCTGAAGCGCGGCACCGCCGACCGCGATCGTCGGGCGGGTGTGATCGGCCAGCTCCAGGGCGATGCGCTTGATCCGGATCCGGGCCTTTCTTCCGCGACCACAGCCGTTCACCCGATGGCACGAGAGTCTCGCGGTCAGGATGCGGGCGGGGCTCGTAAACCGCGACCGTTCCATCCCGGGGTCGGGCGAGGCGAACGCCTGAGCGGCGCCAATCGGTGGAACCGCCAGGAGCTGAGGGAGGTAGCCGCCGCCCCCGTGCCCGGCGGCGCTCACCCCCAGCCGTGAGATGACCGTCCCGCCCGGCGCGTGCATCGTCCAGGCACCCCAGCGACCGTCGCCGGTGCGCTTGCCGACGTGCCGGATGCCGAGCCCCGGCTGGTTTGTCCCGCAACCGGCCTCGGAGACGTAATGAACTGAGGTGCGCTCGAAGGTCACGTCGGCATGTCGGGCGCCCAGCTGCGGATTGCAGATCGCGACCCGATAGAGGCCCGCGCCCGCCAGCGGGGGTGTGAGGAGGGCGGTTGCCAGCGCGATGATCGTGGCGAGGCCGATTTGCCCGGTGCCGCCGCTGACAGGCTTCGATCCCCCCATCGCGCTCAGTGCTCGAACCCAAACTCGGGGCGGCCGTTCTGACCGCGGCCGCCAGCGTCGGCAGGCCCTGGCTCGGACGGCGGTGCCGCGGAGCTCGTCGGCACGGGGGCCGGGGCCGGCGCCGGCGGAGAAGAGGAGTCGGCCGGGGTGGGGGCCGGTACGGAAGATGCTGATGGGGCGGAAACTTGGGGCGCGGGTGGAGCCGGGACGGGGGCTGCGGCGGGCGTCGGCTCGGGGGCCGAAGCTTCATCGTGCTTCGGCTGTGGCGCATGATGGCGATGAGCCGGTTCGGTGTCGCGACCTCGCTCCGGTCGGGCACGGTCCCGACGGTCGCGCGGAGCGCGGGACGGGCGTCGTGACGCATCGCGGCCGGCGCTCAACGACGCGGCCGCCGCGCCGGCGCCGACGTGGGCGAGTCCGACGTCCGCCGGCAGGGGCGGCGGCTCCGGGCGCTGGAGCAGGGTCGGCAGGCCGGCGAGAAGCGCTATGCACGCGACCACGGCAACCGCAAGCTTGGCCACGCTCTGCCACCGGATTCGCGTTCCCTTGCCCATCTATGCCCGCGAACCCCGGACGCGGGTGCGCCGCCCCCCGGTCGCTATAGTCGTCCGCCGGTTTTGACCACCGCAACAGACACCGAATACGAGCTCGTCCTCATGCTCGATCCGGAAGTGCCCGACGAACGGCGCGACCAGATCGCGGACGAGACTCGTACGCGGATCGAATCCGGAGGCACGCTCAAGCACGACACCTCCTGGGGAATGCGAAAGCTCGCCTACGAGATCCGCCAGCGCACCGAGGCCGATTACCGGCTGTTCCGGTTCGAGGGAGAGGGTGGCGTCCTCGACGACCTGAACCACAGCCTCCGCATTGCCGACGGCGTCCTGCGCTTCCGAGTCTTCAAGGTCGATCCGACCTCGCCGGCGATCGTCCCGCCGCCCGCGCTCGGGACCTCCTCGGGTGGCCAGCGGCCCCCGCGCCGCCAGGAGGCTCCCGCACAGCAGCCCCAAGCGGCGCCCGAGGAGGGACCGTCGGCGCCGGCTGCCGCCGCACCGGAGCCCGCCGAGTCGGCGGCCGAGGAAGCTGCCGCCGAGGAGTCCGCCGAATCGGGCTCAGGGCCGCCCGAGTAGCCGCCGCCTCGCGGATCTAAAGCCGCTCGTTGCGCCTTCCTGTCCTCCCAGGGGGAGAGAACGCGCCGCCCGCGTCCTTAGACTGGCAAACCGATAAGCGAACGAGGAAGGTGCTGATTCAGTGGCAGGTACCAATATCAACAGAGTCATCCTGACGGGGAACCTGACGAAGGACCCGGAGCTCCGGAGCACACCGGGAGGAACGCCGGTCTGCAACCTACGGGTGGCGGTGAACAGTCGCCGCAAGAACGCGAGCGGTGAGTGGGAGGACAAGCCGAACTACTTCGACGTCACCGTGTGGGGCGCCCAGGGTGAGAACTGTGCGACCTACCTCTCAAAGGGGCGCCCGGTCGCGGTCGATGGGCGCCTCGACTGGCGCGAGTGGGAGGCGCAGGACGGCGGCAAGCGCCAGAGCGTCTCGATCATTGCGGACTCGGTCCAGTTCCTGGGGAGCCGCGAGGGCGGTGGGGCATCGCAGGGCAACGGAATCACCGCACGCTCCGACGTCCCGGCCGACACCTCGGACTTCGAGCAGGCCGAGCCCATCGGAGCCGGCTCCACGGGCGACGACATCCCCTTCTAGGCCGGAACCTCAGATCGGCTCGCGGGCGCGTGCTCGCGCGCCCCGGCTATCATGCGCTCCCTCGCGCCGCCTCCTCCGATGGGCGGCGCGCGTGCGATGTGATGAGCGACGCAACCCCCCACCAGAGCGACTGATGGCGCGACGGCAGCGAGGTGCCACCGCGGGCCCCGGTGCGACCGGTGGTGGTCGCAGGCGCCCGCGCGGCGCCGATCGGTTCCGTCCGCGCAAGTACACGCGGATCAACGTCGATCACATCGACTACAAGGACCTGACGACGCTGCGACGTTTCATCTCCGACCGAGGAAAGATCCGCTCACGCCGGGTGACGGGGCTGTCGCGGCGCCATCAGCAGCAGCTTGCGCTCGCCGTCAAGCGGGCGCGCGAGATCGCGCTGCTCCCCTACGTGGGCGAGCGATAGCGCGAGGGCCGCGATGGCGCAGGCGATCCTCCTCAAGGACGTCAAGGACCTGGGCGAGGCCGGCGAGGCGGTCGACGTCTCCCCCGGTTACCTCCGGAATTACCTCCAGCCCCGTAAGCTCGCGCAGCCTGCGACCGCCGCCTCGCTCGAGGACGCCAGGCGCCGCCGCGAGGCCGCCGAGCGTGCGACCCGGGAGGCCGCCGAGCGGGCCGAGGAGACGGCGGCGCTCCTCTCGAAGACCGTGCTCACCATCCCGCACCGCGCGGGCGAGGACGGGAAGCTCTACGGCTCCGTGACCACCAAGGAGATCGCCGACGCGATCGGCGAGGCGCGGGGCCTGCGGATCGACCGCAAGAAGATTCGCCTCGAGGATCCCATCCGCGAGACCGGCACCTACATGATCGACGTGGAGCTGTCGGGCGGCTCGACGGCGCGCATCAAGACGATCGTCGCCGAGGAGAAGTAAGCCCTAGCTCCGGCGAGCGCGCGGAGGTCCAGCCACACGTCTTTCGCGCCATTTGCGGGAACGCCCCCTGCGCCCAGTCCGCCCCTGTGCTTTGCTCGCCGCAGGGGCGAATCCGCCGCCGCCGGTTCTCTAATTGACGGAGCGCATGCGCTCCGACACGAGCAACAAGGGGCTGACGCCCCCGAATCCAGAACCACCAACGACACCAGCCAGTTTCGGGGCTGAAGCCCCTCACCCACACCACCCGATGGCGACCGCCGAGACCCACGTCCCGCCGCAGAACCTCGAGGCCGAGGCCTCGGTCCTGGGCGCGATGATGGTCTCCGACGGCGCGATCGCCCCGGTGATCCTCGACGTCCGCCTGCAGGGCGAGGACTTCTACCGGGAGCGCCACCGGATCGTGTTTCGGGGAATCACCGGGCTCTACGAGCAGGGCGAGCCGGTGGACGCGCTCACGGTCTCCGAATTCCTCGCGCAGCATGGCGAGCTCGCTGAGGCCGGGGGCAAGGAGACGGTCTCCGAGCTCGCCTCCACGGTTCCCGTGCCGGGCAACGCCCGCCACTACGCGCAGATCGTCAAGCAGAACTCGCTGCTCCGCCGCCTGCTCGCTGCCTCGCAGCGGATCCAGAAGTCCGTCCACGAGCGCGAGGGTGATCCCGACCAGCTCGTCGAGCGCGCCGAGAGCCTGCTGTTCAAGGTCGCGCACGAGGAGCGGGCGAGCGACTTCCGCAGGGTGGCCGAAGTCCTTGGCGATGAGATCGATCGCCTGGAGAAGCTGGCCAGCGGCGATCAGACGATCACGGGCACGCCGTCGGGGTTCCGCGACCTCGACGCGAAGCTGGGCGGCTTTCAGCCTGGCAACCTCGTCGTCATCGCCGCCCGCCCCTCGCTTGGAAAGTCGGCGCTCGTCTGCAACATCGCCGAGAACGTCGCGTCGAAGTACAAGAAGCCGGTCGCGTTCTTCAGCCTCGAGATGTCGGAGGCGGAGCTCGCCCACCGCTTCATCTCTTGCCGCTCGCGTATCCCCAACGACAAGCTGCGCAAGGGAAACGTCGCCGCGCGCGATTGGCCACGGGTCGTCCGCGCCTGCAACGAGCTCGAGCAGGTTCCGCTCTGGCTTGACGATTCCTCCGATCTCAGCCTGCTCGAGCTACGCGCGAAGGCGCGACGGCTGGCGGCGAGCGAGGGCGGCCTGGGGCTGGTGATCGTGGATTACCTCCAGCTGATGCGCGCGGAGGACCCGCGTGCCAACCGGGTCGAGCAGGTGGGCCAGTTCAGCCGCGGCATGAAGATCCTGGCACGCGAGCTGAACGTCCCGGTGATCGGCATCTCCCAGCTCTCGCGCGCTCCGGAACAGCGGCCGGGCGGGCGCCCGATGCTGTCGGACCTACGCGAGTCGGGCTCGATCGAGCAGGATTCGGACGTCGTCGTCTTCATCTACCGGGCCTCGAAGTACGACGACGACGCCGATCCGAGTGAGGCCGATCTGATCATCGCGAAGCATCGGAACGGGCCCACGGGAGACGTCCCCGTCGTGTTCCTGGAGCAGTACCCGCGGTTCGTCGATCGGGCTCGCGGGGCCGAGCCGGGCATCGAGCAGAAAGCCGGTGAGGGTCCGCCGCTGATCGATCTGGCGGACGACTTCGCCGACGAAGCGTGAGCTCGGCGCCGCGACCGATGCGCCTGACGGGCTCGGGGCCGAACGCCGAGTCGGCCTGCCCGCTCGGCGTCTGCGACGGGTCGGGGTGGATCCTCGGCCCGGAGGACGTCGCCCGGCCGTGCGAGTGCCGCGAGCGACGGATCGCCCGGCGGCGAGCTCGTGGGGTGGCGTCAGCGATCCCGCGCAAGTACCGCACGGTGAGCTTCGACGCTCCGCCCGTCTCCGATATGGCGCGTGATCCGTCTCGGGCGCCGGTCTTTCGGGCGGTCAAGGACTTCGTCGTATCGATCGACGAGCGCCTCGCCGAGGGGCAGGGGTTGTGGCTCATGGGCGACGTCGGGACGGGCAAGACCACGCTCGCGATGCTCGTCTCCAAGGCCGCGGTCGAGGGCGGCAACACAGTCGCGATCTACTCGCTTCCGCGCCTTCTCTCACGCATCCGGCGCACCTACGATGCCGAGGCCGGCGAGCAGTCCTACCTGGAGTTCTTCGAGCGCCTCACCGAGGTGGATCTGCTCCATATCGACGACCTCGGCGCCGAGAAGCGAAGCGACTGGGTGCTCGAGCAGCTCTACGCGATCATCAACGAGCGCTACGAGACGCAGCGGTCGGTCGTGGTGACGACGAACCTGAGCCAGGAGGAGCTCGAGCAGCAGATCGGCCCGCGGACGGTCTCACGGCTCGTTGAGATCTGTAACGACCCCCTGCCCCTGTTCGGCCACGACATGAGGTATTCCGTTTGATGTCCGTCGCGCTTCCGCTCCGCGGCGGCGAGTGCCTGATGCGGCCTGAGGTTCGCTCGGCCTGCGCCTAAACGCCGCTTGCGTCCCTCATAATCATCGGCCGTGCCCGGAATCGTGATCGTGGGCGCCCAATGGGGCGACGAGGGCAAGGGAAAGCTCACCGACCTGCTCGCCGAGCAGGCCGAAGTCGTCGTGCGCTTTCAGGGCGGCAACAACGCCGGACACACGATCGTCCGCGACGGCCAGGAGTTCAAGTTCCATCTGATCCCGTCGGGGATCCTCTATCCGGGGAAGACGTGCGTGATCGGAAACGGCGTGGTGATCGACCCGGCGGTGTTGATCGGCGAGCTGGAGGCTCTGCGTCGTCAGCGCATCGACGTGAGCGGGCTTCGGATCTCGGCGAACGCGCACCTGATCATGCCCTACCACGTGATGCTCGACACGGCGGGCGAGGCGAAGCTCGGGAAGCTCGAGATCGGCACGACCAAGCGCGGGATCGGGCCGTGCTATTCGGACAAGGCCGCCCGGCTCGGCATCCGGGTGCAGGACCTCCTCGACGCGAAGATCCTGCGCAAGAAGATCATGGCCGCGCTCGAGCCGAAGAAGCAGATGCTGCGACCGTTCGCGAAGGACCCGCGCCTGGATCTGCACGCGATGACCGAGGAGTACCTCCGCTACGGGCACCGCCTGGAGCCCTTCATCGCCGACACGGCACACCTCTGCTGGGAGGCACTCGACGCCGGCCGCACCGTGATCTTCGAGGGCGCTCAGGGGACGCTCCTCGACCTGGACCACGGCACCTATCCGTTCGTGACGTCATCGAACCCGATCGCCGGTGCCGCCTGCGTGGGCGCCGGCGTCGGCCCCGCGGACATCCACGAGGTGTGGGGCGTCGCCAAGGCGTACACGACCAGGGTCGGGGCGGGCCCGTTCCCGACCGAGCTCGACGACGAGCTCGGCGCCTACATCCGCGAGCGCGGGGGCGAGCGCGGCACGACGACGGGCCGGGATCGCCGGACGGGCTGGATCGACCTCGTCGCCCTTCGCTACGCGGCGCGCCTGAATCGCCTGTCGGCCCTCGCCGTGACCAAGCTCGACGTCCTCGCCGGGATCGACCCGATTCGCGTCGCGGTCCGCTACCGCTCGAGCGAGGGTGCGCGCCTGGACGAGCTCCCCTATCACCAATCGGTGCTCCACGCGGCCGAGCCCGAGTACGAGGACCTTCCGGGCTTCGAGAGCGAGATCGGTGCGTGCCGCAACGAGTCGGAGCTGCCGCGCGAAGCGCGCGATTACCTGGACTTCGTGGCTGAGGGCATCGGCGTGCCGATCCGCCTGGTCGGCGTCGGTCCAAGCCGCGACCAGGTCATCTGGATGGGCGAGCCCGAGCGCCACCTGCGGGCCGCCTAGAGAGGCCCGCGCCGGGCGCTCGACGCCGCGGACCTCCGATCTGCGGGTCGGGGACCGAGTCCATCGCACGCGGCATTCGGGCCGGCGCCGCCAAATAGACTCAGCCGCCATGTTCGAGAAGGTCCTGGTCGCCAACCGGGGGGAGATCGCGATCCGCGTGATGCGCACTCTGAAGGAGATGGGGATCGTCTCGGTCGGCGTCTATTCGGAGGCGGATCGTGACACGCCCCACGTCGCCGAGGCCGACGAGGCGCACCTGCTCGGGCCGGAGGTCCCGGCTGAGAGCTACCTGAACATCGAGAGGCTTCTGGAGGCCGCTCGGAGCGCCGGCGCCCAGGCGATTCACCCCGGCTACGGCTTCCTTGCGGAGAACGCCGACTTCGCCCGGGCGTGCCAGGAGGCCGACCTCGTGTTCATCGGCCCACCGGCGAGCGCGATCGAGGCCATGGGGTCCAAGACGCGTGCGCGCGAGCTCATGGCCGAGGCCGGGGTGCCCATCGTCCCGGGCACGACCTCGCCGGCCGAGACCGTGGCCGAGGCGAAGCAGCAGGCCAAGGACATCGGCTACCCGATCGCCTGCAAGGCGGCCGGCGGGGGTGGGGGCAAGGGCTTTCGCGTGGCCGCCTCCGAGGGTGAGCTCGAAGACGCGTTCGAGGGTGCATCGCGAGAGGGCGAGAAGTTCTTCTCGGATCCGAGGGTCTATCTCGAGCGTTACCTGGAGGACCCGCGGCATGTCGAGGTGCAGGTGCTGGCGGACTCGCACGGCAACGTGATCCACCTCGGCGAGCGCGACTGCTCGATCCAGCGCCGCCATCAGAAGCTGATCGAGGAGGCTCCGGCACCCCACGTCGACGAGGAGATGCGGAAGCGGATCGGCAAGATCGCCACGGACGCCGCGGCCGCAGTGGGCTACCGCTCCGCCGGGACGGTCGAGGGGCTTCAGGCCGGCGACGAGTACTTCTTCCTGGAGATGAACACGCGGGTCCAGGTCGAGCACTGCGTCACCGAGATGGTCACCGGCATCGACATCGTCCGCGAGCAGATTCTGATCGCCGACGGCGCGGAGCTCTCGATCGCCCAGGGTGACGTCGAGCTGCGCGGTCATGCGATCGAGTGCCGGATCAACGCCGAGGCCGCGCACAAGAACTTCGCGCCGGCGCCCGCGACGATCACTTACTACGTGGAGCCCGCCGGGCCGGGCGTTCGCGTGGATTCGGGTGTCCGCGCCGGATCCGAGGTCACACCGCTCTACGACCCGATGGTCGCGAAGCTGATCGTCTGGGACGTCGACCGCGATCGCGCAACGGCGCGAATGCTGCGCGCGCTCGGGGAGTACGAGATCGGCGGAGTCACGACGCTGATCCCGTTCCACCGGGCGATCCTCGCCACCGATCAGTGGCGGAACGCCGAGACCGCGCGGGACCTGATCGGTGATCGCAAGTGGCTGAAGTCCCTGGAGCCGGAGCCGGCCGCCGTTCCCGACGCCGCCGCCGACGGCGAGGGCGAGGCCGACGAGGCGCTGGCGCGCACCTACAAGGTCGAGGTCGATGGCCGGCTACACAGCGTTCGGGTGATCGGCGCGGCGCCTCCCGCCGGCAACCCGGGGCCAGGCCCCGGGCTGCGGCGCCCTCCGCGGCGCGAGCGCGCGACCGGCGGTACGGCGAGCGGCGGCGGGACGGACGTCCTCGTCTCGCCGATCCAGGGCACCGTCCTCAAGGTCCCTGTCAGCCAGGGCGACGAGGTCACCGAGGGCGCGCTCATCTGCGTGGTGGAGGCGATGAAGATGGAGAACGAGATCACCGCTCACCGAGACGGGACGGTGTCTGAGCTCTCCGTCAGGGAGGGCGGCGCGGTGGCAGCCGGCGACGCGATCGCGCGCATTGAGTGATCCGTCCCTCCCCTGGCGCGGGCCCGGCGAGGGCCGCCCCGACCTGCCGCTTCCCCCCGACGACCTGCCGCTTCGCCGCGCGGGATTGTGGCGTAAGCGCTGGCGGTACGTGGCGGCATTCAGTGAGGAGCTCCTGCTGTGCGCCGCCCGAGTGAGCGTCGGCCCGCTGGGGCAGACGTTCTGGGCGGTTTGGGACCGCGGCGAGCGCAAGCTCTGGGAGCGGACCAGGTTCCTGGTCCCCGGAGCGCGCGGCGACGTGTGGACGGAGGTGGAACGGGACGGCGCCGGCCAGGTCCTCCACGCTGCGGATGAGGGCTCGCTCGTCCGGATCGAATCGAGCCATCCGGACGCGGGACAGGTGCGGGCGTTTCTGCGGTTCGGTGCCGGCCGGTGGGTGGAGGCGGTGTGCCCGACCGAGGACGGCGAGTACGTCTGGACTCGAAAGCGCGTCGACGTGCCGGTGGAGTGTGACGTCCGGCTGGGCTCGCACCGGCTCGCCTCGCGGGCACGAGGGGTGGAGGACGAGTCCGAGGGCTACCACCCGCGCCACACGGTGTGGACCTGGTCGGCCGGAGTGGGTACCACCGCCGACGGGAGATCGGTGGGGTGGAACCTCGTCCAAGGGATCAACGATCCGCCGGAGCGCTCCGAGCGAGCGGTGTGGATCGACGGCGAGCCGAGCGAGCCCGGTCCGGTCGAGTTCGATGGACTGGAGGCGATCAGGTTCGCGGATGGCGCGCGGCTCGACTTCTCGGGCGAGTGCGAGCGGCGTAAGGACGACCGCTGGCTCCGGGTCCGCTACTCCTATCGCCAGCCGCTGGGCGTGTTCTCGGGGACGCTTCCGGGCGGCGTCACGCTGGCGTCGGGCCTCGGCGTCATGGAGCACCACGACGCGGAGTGGTAGGCGACCCTAGCCCGGATAGACGCTCCGGACCTTCCAGCGCCACGGCGGCTCCTCGCGCGGCGGAAACTCATAGTGGTCGCGTCCGTAGAGCGTCTCGAGCGGCACGAGCACCGGGTTCGCGCTGTCCAGCAGGGGCGTCGACGCATACCGATGGACGTCGGCCGATGACGCCGCGCGAGTGACGCGGTCCCAGCCGATCCCCGGGCGATACAGCCAGTAGCTCACCTCGACGTCGCCGCCCGAGGAGCGGTGGTCGGCCACCGACGTGAAGGCCGTCACCCGACGGTTCGATGCGGTGAGACCGCTTCGCTCGCCCGGGGCTGCACAGCCGGCGGTGCGGCAGTAGCGGAAATCGACCGGGAGGAGGGGGGCGCCGGACGCGTCGGCAACCGGCTCAGGTTGCGGCGCGACGGCGCGCACCAGGCCGCCCATCGGCCTCCCGTAGGCCTCGGCGAGCGGATCGCGCCAGCACGGATCCGGCAGCCGTGCCGGACAGCGGATCCGGCGGTCGAGCTGCGACCCGAGCCGGCGCGCCTCCTCCGTCGGCGGCGCCGCAATGAGCGCCGCGGCCGCGCCACTGACGAGGAGGACGATCAGGACGACGAGGCCGATGTGCTCGACCGTGGCGGCACCGTGTTCCGAGCGCGCTCGCACGCAGCGAAGCTAGGCGAGCGGGCCGCGCGCGAGGCGCGCACGTTGTGCCGAACCTGCGACCGGTTAGGCGAGACCCTCGCGCGCCTCGCGCACGAGCGTGACCGCCTCCGGGAACACGATCTTGATCGCGTCCCGAACCTGGACCGCCTGCTCGTCGCTGCCGCCGGAGAGGTCGAGGCGGTTGATGGCCGCGACCGTCATGTCGACGGCGAGCTTGATCGCGTTGTCGGCCCAGGCCACTCGCTGAGCGCCCTGCATCTGCTCGGCGAGATCGCCGAGGCGCTCGCGAAGCTCGTCCGCGTCGCCGAACGGAAAGTTGAAGCCCTCGGTTCCTTCCATGCCATTGATCTTAGTGAGGGGGCGTCAGCCCCGAAACTGGCTGGCGCCGTTAGGGGTGTGTTAGTGAGCGGCGCCGAAGCTCCCCGCCGAGCGGTGCATTTCCCGCGCCACGTGCGGAAAATGCACCTTTCGAGGTCGGGGCGGCAAACAAATAGGATCGCTCGACGATGAACGGCGAGCCGACGCGCTGGGCGATCAGCGGCACCTATCTGGAGTCCTGCAACTGCGATGCGATCTGCCCGTGCCGGCGCGTCGGGGGCCGTCAGGGCGGCCGGTCCACTCAAGGGATCTGCATGGGAGCCCTGTCCTGGGAGGTTGAGCGCGGCGGCGCGGATGACATCTCCCTCGAGGGCCTGCGCACGGTGGTCGCCCTGCGGTATGACGACGACGAGCCGGGCTCCCCGTGGGACTTCGCTCTCTACGTCGACGACCGCGCGGATCCCGAGCAGCGCGATCTGCTCGCTGGGATCTTCCTGGGCGATCTGGGCGGCACGCCTTGCGATCAGTTTCCGTGGGTCTTCAAGCCCAGCCGCCCACTGGGCGTTCGAACGGCGCCGATCGAGATCGACCATTCCGACACGGGTGGCTGGTTTCGGGCCGGAAGGGAGGTCACCGTGAGGGTGGGAGAGCGCATCGCCGATCAGGAACCGGTGACGTGCATCATTCCGGGTCATCACCGCTCGGGCCACGAGGTCCGTGGCGAGACCCTCGAAGTGCATGACGACCCGCTCGGCTTCGGGTTCGAGGGCAAGTGCGGCTACTGGTCGACCTTCTCGTACTCCTCCTCCGAAGACTGAGGCGCCTCGGACCGCATAGCGCGCGCCACGAGGACGCCGCCCTTGCCCGCGAGGGCGGCGATCAGCTCCAGCGGTAGCGCCACGACCAGGACCAGCGGCGTCGCGAGGACCGTCACCACGGCGTCGATGGCGTGCTTGAGTCGCGACCCCGAGCCTCCCGATACGCGCGTCAGCCCGGCCCGCACCCTCAGCGCGAAGTTGTGCTCGAACGTGAAGGCGTTGACCATCGTCTGCCACATCCAGACCTGGCCGACGCCCCAACGGGGGGAATCGATGCGGTCAATCGACAGATCCGCCTTCTCGGCGAGGAGCGCCAGGGCGCGAGGGGTGGGGTAGAGGCCCCGACCGGTTTCGAGGGCGGCCCAGTTCAGGCCGCCCAGTCGCGCCTGCCAGCTGTCACGGTTGGCCACGCGGAGCTCGAGGCCGCCGTCCGGAAGGCGTCGCGCATCGGCGAGGAGCTCATTGGCGATGTCCCCTCGCCCAAGGCCCGCGGCGAGTCCGAGGCGGCAGCTCTCGCAGCGCTCGAGCAGGGCCGGGCCGGCGGGCGAATCGAGCTGAAGCCAGCCGTAGAGGGGCTGCCCGCAAGCGGGACACCGGCTGTCGCCCCCCGGCAGCCCCACTACGCGCCGGCCCGGTTCGCATTGGCTGGCATCACCCGGCCGATGGTATTTGGACGGCAAACGCCAAGCCGACGGAACCGCTTTCGTTACGGTACGAGCCGATGCGGCTTCGCGAGATCATGACCAGCGGCGTGGTGACCGCCGGCCCGGACGACGACGTCCTGTACGTCGCGCAGCTCATGCGCGACCGCTCGGTGGGCTCGGTGGTCCTCTGCGATCCGCAGGGCGATCCGGTGGCCATGGTCACCGACCGCGACCTCGCGGTACGGATCCTGGCCGAGGGTCGCCCGCTCTCGGAGCCCGCCGGGCCGCACTCCTCCCGCCCGCTGATCTCCGGCGAGCCGGACATGGATCTCGAGGAGGCGGCGGCGAGAATGGTCCAGCATCGGATCCGCCGTCTGCCCGTCGTGGGCGCGGAGGGCCTCGTCGGCATCGTCACCCTGGATGACATCGCGGTGCGGACGGGCGACCTCGAGGTCGCCCAGCGCATGACCAAGGACGTGATCGAGGGCGCGTTTCCAGAGTTCTTCTTCCACGAGCGGGGTTAGGGGGCGAGCCCATGCCGATCACCCCGGGACAGCGGACATGGCAACGACGGTTCGAGGGCCTGATCGGCCTGGCGGCGCCGGCGCTCGACCTGCTGCTGACTGCCGGCGAGCGCGCATCCCGCGTCCTTCAACCGGGGGATTCCGACTATTACCCGATCCGCCCGGCGACCGAAGCGTTCGAGCTCAACCGGTCTCGCGGCGAGGGGCGCCAGGGAAGCCGCCCGGCTCCGGTCGACTGAGGCCCAGGTCCTCGTGGAACGAGAGCGCATCCTCGAGCGCGAGCGGCGCTGGGCGGTTCCGGCGGGGCTCCTGGCGCTTGCGCCGCTGGTCCTCTACATCGCATCGATCATCATCGTCCAGGGGGCACACATCTCGGGAGGCAACAGCGAGGCGGCGCAGCTGACGTCGCTCCATGACCATGCGGGGACCGTTCTGGTCTCGGCGATCGTCAGGGGACTCGGCTTCCTGCTCCTGCCGCTTCCGATCCTGTACCTCTTTCTCGCGGCCAAGGCCAGGAATCCCCGGGTGCAGGCGGCGATGGTGGGGTTCGTCTTCCTGGGGCCGATCCTCTTCGGCATCCAGGGAGTGGTGCAGGCGGTCGGCGCCGGCCAGGCGGCGGACAAGTTCGTTCAGCTCCCGGCCGAGACCCACCAGAGCTATGCCGCCTACCGGGAGCAGGTGGACCAGAGCCCGTCGCAGATCGAGAAGGTGACGGTCTACACGGCAGAGAACGCGGTGGAGGTCGAGCAGACGAATGGCGACTTCTACGCCGTGAAGGAGTACCCGAGCAAGGACGAGAGCAGGATCCTGAGCGATCTGGACGCCAACGGCGTCGACAACGAGTCCAACACCGACACCGGCGCCGGCCCCCCGGACGCGCTCGCCTCGAAGACCACCGACGACAACGGCGTGCTCCAGGCCTCGCAGGGCCTGCTGCTTCCGGCCGTGCTCGGGCTCATCGTGATGATGGTCTACATCCCGCTCCAGTCCCTGCGAGCGGGGCTGCTCTCGAGGTTCCTCGGGAGCCTGGGAATCGCGTTGGGCGCGTCGATGATCCTGATCCTGCCGATCGCCATCATCGCGATGCTCGCGTGGACGGGGTTCCTGGGGCTCGTGTTCGTGGGGAGGGTGCCGGGCGGCCGTCCGCCCGCATGGGACGCGGGCGAGGCGGTCCCGTTGCAGCGGCCGGGTCAGGGCCCCGCGACCCGGCGCGGCGGCGAGACGATCGAGGGCGACGCCACCGAGGTCGAGGCCGATGGTGAGGGGAGCCCAGACACTGAGCAGCCGGCGGCCGGGCGCCCGAAGCGCAAGCGAAAGCGCCGAAACTAGCGGTCCGGCGCGATGTCGGAGAGCCGCCCGGTGAATCCGACGGCGACCGGAGGACGGGTTCTCTACCCTCGGTCTCGAACGATCCGAGTCGAGGCTGGAGGTGGAGATGACGCACCACGATGAGGAGCCACTCGCGGGCAAGCGGGCGGCGGTGATGATCGGCCCGCTGTTCGAGGATGCCGAAGCCGTGTATCCGTACTACCGGCTCCAGGAGGCGGGCGCGACCGTCGAGCTGATCGGCATCGAGGGGGGCGCGACCCTGAAGGGAAAGCAGGGCATCGAGCTGACGACGGATCAGGCCTCAGCGGACCTCATCCCCGACGACCTCGACATCCTCGTCATCGCGGGCGGCTTCGGGCCCGACAAGCTGCGAATCGACGATGGCGTCCAGGAGCTCGTGCGGGGTATGCACGAGGCGGGGAAGCTCATCGCCTTCATCTGCCACGCGGGCTGGGTGCCCGTCTCGGCAGGCATCGTCGAGGGCCGGCGAGTCACCTCGGTTCCTGCCATCGCCGACGACCTGCGCAACGCCGGCGCGGAGTGGGAGGACTCGGAGGTCGTGGTCGACGGCAACTTCGTCTCGTCGCGGCGCCCGCCGGACCTGCCGGCGTTCATGCGCGCGGTGCTGGCGGTCGCGGTCGGAGAGGCGGAGCCGGTTACAGCAGGCTGAGGCGGTCCCGCACCGCCGGGAGTCGCAGAATCAGCCCCAGCAGCAGGAGGATCCCGCCCACCGCGGCGAGCGGCGACACGCCGAATCCGGTGAAGGGCAGCGTCGAGGACGACCCGGCGGCGTCCGGAGACGAACCGGCCGCGGATTCCGAGCCGATCCCCGTCGAGCCGGTCGCCGACGAGGTGCCACCGGTGCTGCCGGACCCGGACGAGGTTCCGCCGCTGTTGCTGTTCCCCGAATCGTCGCCCGATCCACCGCCCGATGACTTCCCCACCTTCACGGTGCCCTTCATATAGGGGTGGATCGAGCACTCGTAGCTGTAGTTCCCGGCCTTGTTGAACGTGAACGTGTAGCTGTCGCCCTTCTTGAGCACCTTGGAGTGGAGGCCGTCGCCCACGACGGTGTGGCCCTCAACGGCCTTGGAGGTGTTGTCCCAGGTGACGCTGTCGCCGACGCTTATGGAGATCGCCTTCGGGGAGAACGCGTACTGCTGTGGTCTGGCGCCGACGATGTCGACCCCGGTCTTCGCCGCCTTGCGCACGCTGTGCTGCGCGCCGATGACACCGGTCGGTCCGGTTGGTCCAGTCGCGCCGGTGACGCCGGTGACGCCGGTCGCGCCGGTGGCACCCGTCGCGCCGGTCGAACCCGTGACGCCGGTCGCGCCGGTGGCACCCGTCGCGCCGGTCGAAGCCGTGACGCCCGTCGCGCCGGTCGGATCAGTCGGGCCCGTCGGCCCACTTGCGCCCGTCGGCCCCGTCGCGCCGCTCCGCGGGCCGGCTTGAGAGTCGTCTCCCGCCGCCAGTGCGGCGGGCCCCCCGACCAGCGCGATCATGACCACGGCCGGCACGATCGCTCGTGCCCTCATGCGAAGACCCTAGTTGACCGGCGCCCCCGTGCCAAGTTGTCCGGGATACGGCGCCCGGTGGCCCTGAGTTCACCCCCGCGCGGCGGCGAGACGCTTGCGGTGCGTGCGGATCTCGCTGAGGATCCGCTCGAGGCGCGGCTCCCGTGAGGAATCCACGTGGCTCATGGCGCGCGCGATCGCCGGATGGGTCGCCGCGATCCGCTCGTACATCGCCTGCGCGACGGCGCGGTAAGTGGGATGCCCCTCGCGCGCCGACCGGAGCTCGATCAAGTGCATCGCCTCGCGGGCGTTCAGGTCCAGGACGTACCTGATCCGGTAGCCCAGGCACAGTGCATACGGCGCCGCCTCCTCGAGCCCCGCCTCCTGGATGCGCTCGAACTCCCGGCGCGACAGGTCGAGGGCACGTTCATAGTCGTCGCCGGCCCCCGCCTCGCGCACCTCCTCCGGAACGCCCGCACCGAGGTGTGGGCCGAGACGCTGCCACTGGCAGGTCAGCAGGCGATGTCGCTGGAGGTCGCGGAAGCCACCGTAGTCGGAGACGATCTCGAAGCGGTAGCGAACCGCCTCCCAGCCGCGTCCCGGGCGGTGGCGCCGGTTCGGCCGCTCGCCGGCGAGCGCCGCGATCAGCTCCGCGCGCTCGAGCGGGTCGAGCGCGCAGATCCGGCGGCGGACGTCGGCGTCGCCCACCGCCGCTGACTCGAACAGACAGGCGGCGAGCAGGTCCTCTTCGTCTCCCTCCACGCCGATCAGCTCGACGGACGGCGCGTCGCTCACCGCCGGTCGATCAAGCCCGAGCCGCGCCACCGCCCGTTCGGTCGCCTCGCGGCGCGTGCGCAGGTAGTCGATCCATTCGCCTCCGCGGTCGGGCCGCTTGACGCGCGCGACGAAGCTCGGGATCACCTTCGCCAGCTCGGCGTGGATCATCTCGCCGTAGGCGCGGGCCTCGGGAAGGGGCGACGCCCCCAGGCGGAGCAGGAGCTGCTCGTATGCCTGGCCCGAAGCGAAGACGCCCACGTGACTGAGCGTCGACGCGGGCAAAAGGCCCCGCATGAGGTCGAGTGCCTTCGCCCGGATCGAACGGCGCCATGCCGTTTCGGGCTCCTCGCCCCGCGGCCAGCGCTCCTCCGCCCACGCCCGCACCGCCGCGAGGCCCTTCGAGTAGATGCCGAACAGCTCGTCCATCGCCGCGCGGTAGGAATCGCCCAGCTCGTCGTCGCTGTAGTAGCGGTATCCGGCCCCCGCGTCCGCGGGCATCGGCTCGTCGTAGGGGATGTAACGGGTCGACTGCTCGAGATATGCGGCAAGGCGGCCACGCTGGAGGATCTTGGTGAGGACGTTCGAGGCCCACTCGCAGCCCAGATGCGCTCCGCCCACCTGGGCGATCGAGTCGTCGCCATAGCCCATGAAGACCCGCTCGTACAGGCCCGCCGCGCGCTCGCCCTCCACGCCATCGAACGGGCGCCCCGCATCGGGGACATCGGCCGCGAACTCGTCGAGGAACAGCCGGCGGAGCGTTCCCGGGTACCGCGAGTAGCGCGCGAACAGCGCGCCCTTGACGGTCTCAGGGAGGTTGACCAGACAGAAGACCGGCCGGTCGAGGTTGGTGAAATGCCGGCGGAGGAGAGCTTCCTCCTCTGAGGTGAACGTCTCGACCGGGTAGCGCAAGGTCGCCGGATCGTAGTCGCGGCCGCGGCGGTGGCGACGGCCCGCTAGGCCGCGGATTCGGCGCCCGGTGCCTCCGCCGCCTGCGGTCTGCCGGTCGGGGCGGCGCCGTTCCCCCCGGGAGCGGAGATCAGGGCCGGCAGGACGTCCTCTCGGCTGTAGTGACCGACGACGTCGAACGAGCGCTTTGCGTGTAGGCCGACCCGCAGGTCGCAGTCCGCTGCGACGATGCCCTCCTGACCGTAGAGCGGCCCGGCGATCACCTCACCCTCCCGCGGCTCGACGATCGCCGCCCCGCCGTTGCCCAACAGATCCCTCCCCTCAGGAAGCGGAATCGGAAAGTCCTCGGGGAAGGCCGCGGCCGGGATGAACTGCGGCGCCGACACCACGAAGGCGCCCGACTCGATCGCGATGTGGCGCATGCTTGCCAGCCAGGCATCCGAGTCGTCGGCGGTCGGGGCGAGCCAGATCTGCGGTCCGCCCCGGTACACCGCGTATCGCGCCAGCGGCATCAGGTTCTCCCAGCAGATGAGGCCGCCGATGCGCCCCGCGGGCGTGGCGGTGACGGTGAGATCGTTACCGGCGCCGACCCCGTGAAAGAGCCGCTCGTGCATGGTCGGCATGAGCTTGCGGTGCTTCGCCAGGAGACCGTCGGGTCCGAACAGGAGGAGCGCGTTGTAGAGCGATCCGGGCCGGTCCGACTCCCGCTCGTTGACGCCGATGGAACAGTGGACCGTGAGCTCGGCGCAGGCGGTCGCGATCCGATCGGTGAGCGGTCCGGGGACGTCGACGGAGTTCTCCCACAGCCGCTCCCACAGCTCATCCCAGCCCCCGAACGAGGCGGCATCGTGCGCCCACGAGCCCGATTCGTAGAGCGGCACGAAGAGCTCCGGGAAGACCGCGAGCTGCACTCCATCCCTGGCGGCTTCCTCCAGAAGACCGAGCGCCTTGTTCACGCTGGCATCGGCGTCGAGGATCACGGGCGTGGCCTGGATGGCGGCCACGCGGACGGTGGGAAAGCTCATGACGCCGAGCATACGCCGTGGATCCACGCTCAGGTCTGCGGATCGGGAGGTGCGGCCATCACCTCGACGCGCTGACCGCCGGGCAGTGACGCGAAGCTTCGGCGCTCGCCCCACAGCTGGTCGGCATCCTCGACCCTGAAGCCCGCGTCGCGCAGCATCGCCACCGCGGAGTCGAAGTCGCTCGCGACGACGGCCGGATGCCCCAGGGTCGGCGTCGTCGGCTCGGGCGTGTGGATCAGGTGGATCTGCGTCGTTCCCGACTCGAGCCAGGTCACGAACGGCGCAATCGGATCGGGTGCCGGGATCCGGCTGAATCCCAGTAGCGTGAAGAACTCGACCGTGCGCTCGACCTCGTCCGGCGCGACCTCGAGCGAGACGTGGTGCAGCACGCGCAACAGAATTGCAGCTTGCGGCGCCGATGACTCTCGCGCGGCCGGGCGGTCATAGGCGGTAGGCAAGCGATTACAGGAGGCTCGAATTGGCAGACACGGAGACCAGGACCCAGATCACCCAGGTCGGGACCGTCATCGTCCCGGTGAGCGATCAGGACCGGACGCTCGAGTTCTTCATCGGAAAGCTCGGGTTCGAGAAGCGCGTGGACCTTCCCTACGGCGAGGGCTACCGCTGGCTCGAGGTCGGGCCTCCCGGCGGCCAGACCTCGGTCGCGATCGTGCCGCCCCGAGAGGGCGATCCCGTCGGCGTCGAGACCCGGATCGGCTTCGCGACCGGTGACGTCGACGGCGATCACGCGGAACTACGCGAGCGGGGAGTCGACGTTGACGACGAGGTCATGCGGATGGGCGACGACGTGCCGCCGATGTTCTTCTTTCGCGACCCGGACGGCAACCGGTACCTGATCGTTCAGCGCGACTGAGGAAGGAGCCACCCGGGGCTGTGGCCCTGGGTGGCTCAGCGCATCTCGACGCGAAAGATCGGGTGGTCGGGCGCGATCTCGCGGAGCTCCGCTTCCGAGGAGTCGGGGCCGACACCGCCGAAGAACGCGCCCACCTCCCACTTCCAGCGCCGCAGGTACTCGCGCAGGATCGGCGGCTTCTCCTCGTCGCTGAGCTCGGCCGCTGTGAAGCCCTCGGCACGGCTTCCCACTAGGAGCCGCCCCTCACCCCTGGCGCGGAGGTTGCGCACCCACTGGGTGTTGCCACGGGGCGCGACCAGATACCTCGCGCCATCGAGCGTCAGTGGATTGACCGGTGTACGCCGCGGCTCACCCGTCGTTCGCCCGCGCACCTCGAGAATCCGCGAGCCGGCGAGGCTCACCCCGATGCGCGTGAGCCCGGCGACGATCCGGTCAGAGACGTTCTTCTGGAACCAGCCGGGGCGTTGGTAACGCTGAGCGATGTCCCGATTCTGCCTTAAATGAACTGCCCGAGCGAGGCACCGGCGTGGTTGGCCCAGTCCACCAGGGGTGACGGGATCACGCCGAAGAACACGGTGGCCGCCGCGCAGATCGCGGCCGGAACCAAGATCGCCAGGCATCGTGTCGGGCGCGGCACGGGAGCCGGCTCGGCGTCCGCCTCGGGCGAGCCTCCCGCCATCGCGGGGGCGGGCTCGACCGTGGGACGCATCCAGACAGCGGCCACCACCCGCAGGTAGTAGGCGAGCGAGATCATCGTCCCGATCGCGATCGCGACACCCAGGTAGGTGTGCGAGGCGTCGACCGCCGCCTCGATCAGGTAGAGCTTGCCCATAAACCCCGCCGTTGCCGGAAGCCCCGCCAGTGCCAGCATCGAGATCGTCAGCGGCCAGGCGAGCTCCGGCCGTTCGCGGCCGAGGCCCTGCACCGACTTGATGTCGTCTCCCCACGGCGTGTCCCGCTCGCGGACCACGATCACCGCGAATGCGGCGAGGTTCATCAGCGCGTACGCGGCCAGGTAGAAGATGAGCGCGTTGACCCCGATCGCCGACGCCGCGGCCACGCCGACGAGCATGTACCCCGCCTGCGCGATGCCGGAGTAGCCGAGCAGGCGCTTCAGCGAGTCCTGGCCCAGCGCGCCGATGTTGCCGACCGCGATCGAGATGATCGCCAGAACCGAGAGCGCCGGCTGCCAGTTGTCCGTGATCGGGCCGAGCGCGACGTCGAACATGCGGACGAGCGCGACGAACGCGGCCGCCTTCGTAGCGACGGCCATGAAGGCGGTGACCGGGGTTGGCGCGCCCTCGTACACGTCGGGCGTCCACTGGTGGAACGGCGCGATGGAGATCTTGAAGGCGAGCCCGGTGCCGATCAACGCGACGCCCATGAGCGCCAGCGAGTCGGTCGCGTTGCCGTTCGCGAGCGCCTGGTTGATCGACCCGAAGTCGGTCGACCCCGCCGCTCCGTAGATCATGGCGAGGCCGTACAGGAGCGTCGCGGATCCCAGGGAGCCGACGATGAGGTACTTGAGGCCGGATTCGAGCGAGCGCTCGCGCCGGAGCGCCGATCCGCACAGGACATAGAGCGGCACGGAGAGGAGCTCGAGCGCGACGAAGAACGCGATCAGGTTCTGCGCCTGCGCGAGCAGCGTCATGCCCAGGACCGACGAGAGGAGCAGGACCTGGAACTCGGTGTGACGCGGCGCGTACCCCTCGGGCGCGGCCGCCGGATCTCGCCAGGACAGGGGGATGCACACCGCGGCCGAGAAGATGGCGATCAGCGTCGCCGAGAGTCCGAGCTCATCGAGGCGCAGCGCGCCGGCGACCAGATCCTCGCGGTTGCCCCACTGCCAGATGCACAGGCCCGCGGCCGCGGCGAGGGCCGCGAGCGAGATCGCCGACACCACCAGCCGCTGATGCCGGTCGGTCAGAACGCCGCCGACCAACGCAACGACGATCCCGGCCGTGAGAGCGATCACGGGCGAGAGGCCCGCGTAGTCGATGTGGGGGGCCGTGAAGGTCACTTCGTGACCTCGTCGATCGGGACATAGCCAGTCCAACCGCGGTCGGCCGAGACACCCCCTGCGATCGACGTCGAGTGCGTGACCGAACCGGTGGTGGCCTCAACCGATGCGTCGCTCTTGTCGATGATCAGGCCCGGATAGAGGGCGAGCCCGACGATGCATGCGACGAGCGGCGCGAGCACTAACGCGTCGCGCACCCCGATCTCACGCGAGTCGACGTTCTCCTTCGCCCGGTGATGCATCGTGCCCTGGAAGAGACGGATCGCGTAGTACGCGGCCAGGGCGACTCCGATCGAGGCGACGAAGGCGTAGACGATCTTCGACTGGAAGACGCCGAGCAGGATGTAGAACTCGCCGATGAAGTTGGCCGAGCCGGGCATGGCCAGCGTCGCGAGCGTCACGATCAGGAACAGGGAGGCGAGGACGGGAGCGCGGGTGGCGAGTCCGCCGAGGCGCGTCAGCTCCTCCGACCCGGAGCGCTCCCACAGGAGCGCGACGATGAGGAAGATCCCGGCGACGACGAGGCCGTGGTTCACCATCTGCAGGACCGCGCCGTCGGCGCCCTCAGGTCGCAGGGAGAAAATCCCGATCGTGATGAACCCGAGCTGGGCGATCGACGAGTAGCCGGCGATCAGGCGCACGTTGGTCTGGGTGAACGCCATGATCGAGCCGTAGAGAATCCCCGCGACCCCGATCACCAGGATCAGCTCCTGGAAGTGGACGGTCGCCTGCGGGTAGAGCGGCAGCGCGACGCGCAGGAAGCCGTAGGCGCCGACCTTGGACAGCACTCCGGAGAGGAGCGCCAGCACCGGAAGCGGGGCCTCGCGATACGCGTCCGGCAGCCAGCCGTGAACGAGGAAGGCGGGCATCTTGATCAGGAAGGCCGCGGCGAAGAAGCAGAAGATCCAGTACTGGCTTCCGGACGACAGCGTGTGGGCACGCAGGTCGGCGAGCGAGAAGCTCAGATGCCCGACGTCACCCGAGGCGAGCACCGCGGTGGCGATCGCCGCGACCAGCATCAGCAGCGAGCCGACGAGGGTGTAGACGATCATCTTCGTCGTCGCCGAGATTCGGTTCTCGCCGCCGAAGGCGCCGATCAGGAACCAGAACGGCACCAGCATCAGATCGAAGAAGAGGACGAATAGCAGCAGGTCCTGTGCGAGGAACGCGCCGAGCGCCGCGGTCTCGGCGAGGCCGAGCATGAAGTAGTAGATCCGCCGCCGCTCGGGCATGCGGAAGACCGAAAACGCGGTTGCGCCCGCCCACAGCAGCGCCGTGAGCACGATCAGGAACAGGTTGATCCCGTCGACCCCGAGCTCGTAGCGGACGCCCAGATCCGGGATCCAGCTCTCGTTGACGGTCTGCTGGAGGTCGATCGCCCCGCTGTTGAAGCCGGCGACGACGGCGATGGCCAGGCCGAGCGTGCCCAGGGTCCCGAGCACGGCGATGACCGGAACGCTTCGGCGGGGCACCACGAAGCAGAGGAGGCCGGCGGCGAGAGGGAGCCAGAGGAGCACCTGAATCATGCGATGCGACACCTTCGGGGCCGTGGGCGAGTTTTGAACCGCATAGGTTCAAAATGCGCCAAGTGCTGTGATTTCGGCTGGGGCCGATGGCATTGGGTGCCCGCCGTTGTTCGTCCCGCCGCATTCATTGGCTCGCGATGAGGAAGTAGAGGCCCAGGGCGGCGAAGCCCCCGATCAGAAGCAGCGCGTAGGCGCGGACGAAGCCCGACTGGGCTCCCCGGACGATGACCCCGACGCCGCGCACGAGATCGACCGCCGCCGTTACGACTCCCTGTACGACCACTCGCTCGAAGACGTTCTTCGCAAAGAGACCCGTCGCGATCAGCGGGCGGTAGATCACCGCGTCGTAGAGCTCGTCGAAGTACCACTTGTTGGCGAGGAAGGTGTGGACTGCGCCGAAGCGCCGGATCAGCGCCGCCGACGTGCCCGGTCGGCGCACATAGACGAGGTACGCGAGCCCGATGCCAGCGATCGAGATCGCACCGCCGAGAGCGAGGCCTCCCCAGTCAGCGGCGACCGATGGCAGCGCGTCATAGAGGTGCGACTGCAGGAAGGCACCGGCCAGGAAGTTCTTGACCACCTCGTCGATGCCCGGGATCTCGATGAAGCCGCCGGTGATCGACAGGAATCCCAGGACCGACATCGCCAGCCACATGGGCCACTCGCGCTCGGCGATGTGATGCTCCGCACCCGGGAAGCCGACGTCGGTGTCCTCCTTCTCGCCGGTGAGCGGGTTCTCGGGCGGGGCGTGGGCCAGGTGGCCCTCCTCGAGCTCACGGGCCTCGGGCACCGGCTCTCCCCAGAAGACCCGGAAGATGATCCGGAAGGCGTAGAACGCCGTCAGGAGCGCCGCGATGTAGCCGACGATCGTGAAGATCACGTAGAAGCCGCCGCGGTGCAGCGCGTACGCGAGGATCTCGTCCTTCGAGAAGAACCCCGAGAACCCGGGGAAGGCCGCGAGCGCCAGGGCGCCGATGATCATCAGCTTCGAGGTGAATGGGAGCGCCTTCCGCAGGCCGCCCATGCGGTCGATGTCCTGGGTTCCGGCCACCGCCGAGATCACCGAGCCTGCCGCCATGAAGAGGAGCGCCTTGAAGAAGGCGTGCGTCATGAGCTGGAACATCCCGGCGGCGTACGCGCCGATCGACACCCCGACGACCATGTAGCCGATCTGACTGATCGTGGAGTAGGCGATGATCCGCTTGAGGTCGGTCACGGCGAGGGCGCACGTTGCCGCGAAGACCAGGGTCGCCAGGCCGATGAAGGCCGAGATGTCGGCCGCGGTCGGCGCCTGCTCGAACAAGACGTACATGCGGGCGATGAGGTACACGCCGGCGGTGACCATGGTCGCGGCGTGGATCAGGGCGGAGACGGGAGTGGGGCCCTCCATGGCGTCGGGGAGCCAGGTGTGGAGCGGCAGCTGCGCCGATTTGGCGAAGGCGCCGACGAGGAGCAGGAGGCAGATCGCGACGAGGACGCCCTGGTTGGTCGAGAAGTGCTGCGGGACGGCGTGGAAGACGGCGAGAAAGTCGAACGTCCCGAGCTCGCGGAAGATGAAGAAGGTCGCCAGCACCAGGCCCACGTCGCCGATCACGTTGATGACGAACGCCTTCATGCCCGCCTTAGTGGCGGTGTTGCGCCGGTACCAGAAGCTGATCAGCGCGTAGGAGGCGAACCCGACGAACGCCCAGCCGACGATCAGCAGCACGAAGTTACCGGCCAGCACCAGCAGCAGCATCGAGAAGACGAAGAAGTTGAGGTACGCGAAGTACCTGGCGTAGCCGCGGTCGGAGTCCAGGTAGGCGACGGAGTAGAGATGGATCAGCGTCGAGACGCCGCTGACCACGAGGATCATGAAGGCCGACAGCGGGTCGACCAGGATCCCGACCTTGATGTCGAGCCCCGCCGCCGACGCATAGTTCCAGAGCGAGGAGGTCAGCTCGCGGTCACCCTCAGAGTGGCCGAGCAGGGCGACGGTCGCGGCGATCGCGCAGACGAAGGCGAGCCCGATCGCGATCGTCCCGATCCACCCGGCCATCCGCCCTCGCAGCACCCGCCAGCCGAAGGCGTTGATCAGGAAGCCCGCGAGCGGAAAGGCGAGGACGAGCCAGCCCCAGGCGGTCGCGCTCATCCGCGGAGTTCCCGCAGGTCGTCCACGTTGAGCGGGAGGCGGCGCCGGAAGATGGCGACGATCAGCCCGAGCCCGACCACCACCTCACAGGCGGCGACGACCATGACGATCAGCGCGAAGACCTGTCCCTCCGCGTTGCCGTGCGCGCGGGAGAACGCGACGAGCGCCAGGTTTCCGGCGTTCAGCATCAGCTCGAGGCAGAGCAGGATCACGAGCGGGCTGCGCCGGATCAGCACCCCGCCGGCGCCGATCGCGAACAGCACCGCGGACAGCACGACGTACCAGGTGACAGTCATGCCGCAGGCCCCTCGGCCTCGTCCGCTTCGGCGCGGGGGTGGGAGCGCGCCGCGAGGGTCACCGCCCCGACCGCGGCGACGAGCAGGAGCATCGATGCCGCCTCGAACACCACCAGAAAGCGCTCGAGGAGCAGGTTGCCGATCTGGGTGGGCGTGCCGAACCCGGCCGGCAACGTGGGCCCATTGCTGTCGAGCGCGGAGAGCCCCGTGCCGATGATCGCGATCGCGAGCTCAACGAGGAGCGCGGCGGCCAGCAGGGGCGCGAGGAAGCGCTGCCCCGGGATCGGCTCCCAGAGGGGCTCCTCGGCGGCGCCGACGTACGCGGCGACGAAGACGTAGAGGACCATCACGGCCCCCGCGTACACCACCACCTGGGCCGCCGCGATGAACTGGGCGTAGAGCAGCAGGAACAGCCCGGCGAGCGAGACGAGGTGCACGACCAGCGCGAGCACGCTGTAGAAGGGGTTCCGCATCGCGATCACGGCGACGGCGCCTCCCACGGCGCCGATCGCGCCGGCGAAGAACGCCACATAGATCACGGGGTGTGGCTCCCCCCGCTGTCGATGGTCGAAAAACCGCACCCATGGTGCGGAAATCCGACCATCGCGGTGAGTCGGTTAGCCGTCGAGGCCGACCGACCGGAACGCCTCGGCCCGGTCGGTATAGAGCCGGTACTCGACGAACTTCCCGTCGCGGACGCGGAAGACCTGGAAGAGATCCTGCTGCAGCTCGATCCCGCTGAGCTTCCCGCGGCCGGTCTGCATGGTGTGTACCAGGACCTGGTCGCCGGCCTCGATGAAGTCCAGGGGCTCGGAGCGATACTCCTCCCAGTTCTCCAGCCACTCCTCGAAGAACGAGCGAAGGCCGGCCGGGCCGTGAAAGGCAGTGCCCGTGCGGTCGGGGTCGCGGACGACGATCTCGGGGTCGGAGAGGTCGAGCACGGCCTCGAGGTCGCTTCGGGCGAATGCGGCGAATGCCTCCTGCACGATCTCGACGTTGGAGCTCCCCATCGGCCCGGGAGTATGCCGCTCATTCGCCCTCCCGCCGAAGCGGCGTCCGCTCGACCGGCTCCGCGAGGAGCATCTCCTTGGTGAAGACGAGGTCCTCGCGGTTGTAGTCCGCCAGCTCGTACTCGTGGCCCATCGTGATCGCGTCGAACGGGCAGGCGACCTCGCAGTAGCCGCAGAAGATGCAGCGGGCGAGGTTGATCTCGTACACCTCGGCGTAGCGCTCGCCCGCCGAGACGCGGTCGGCGGGATCGTTCTCCGCTGCGACGACGCGGATGCAGTCCGCCGGGCATGCCGCCGCGCACAGGGAGCAGCCGACGCACTTCTCCAGGCCGGTGTCCTCGAAGCGGTGCAGCTTGTGACGCCCCCTGAAGCGCGGGTACACCGGCGTCTTCTCCTCCGGGTACTGGATCGTGACCGGCCCCTCGATGATCCGGGCGAAGGTGGTCTTCAAGCCGCGCAGGGTCTCGCCGAAGGCGCGGTAAGCGCCGCCGACGCCACCCGGCTCGGGCCCGCGCTGGACGTCCACGACGCTCTCGTCGGAGAGGTAGGGGAAGCGCTGGCTCATTGAACCCCGCCACCCCCGGACGCGGGAGCACAATCAAATGCGCACGGCGTAGCCGTGCGCCAGCGAACCACTTGCGGCGGCTCCGCCGCCTGACCAGCCTGTCCGGCGGCACAGGGCCGCCGGCCCGAATACGTGGCGGGAGCGGAGGAGGTGGCGGCCGAAGGTTTCATGTCACTGTCACCAGGACCGCCGTCACCAGGACGTTCAGCGTCGCGAGGGGGAGGAGCACCTTCCAGCCGAGCGACATCAGCTGGTCGTACCGGACGCGCGGCACGGTCGCCCTGACCCACATGAAGAGGAACAGGAACGCGAAGATCTTCACGAGCACCCAGACGGGATCGAGGAACCCCGGGCCCGGGCCGTGCCAGCCGCCGAGGAAGAAGGTGACCGCGACGGCGGAGATCACGAACATCTCGATGTACTCGGCCAGGGCGTAGGAGCCGTAGCGCATGCCGCCGTATTCGGTCCCGTAGCCCGCGACGAGCTCGGCGTCCGCCTCGGGCAGGTCGAACGGGGCGCGGTTGGTCTCCGCGAAGCCCGCGACCAGGAAGATGAGGAAGCCGACGAACTGCGGGATGACGTACCAGATCTGGCTCTGCGCCTCGACCAGCGAGACCAGCGACAGCGACCCGGCCATCATGACCGCGCCCAGCAGCGCCAGCCCCATGGAGATCTCGTAGGAGATGAGCTGCGCGGCCGCCCGCATCGATCCGAGGAAGCTGTACTTGGAGCCTGACGCCCAGCCTCCGAGCAGCAGGCCGTAGAACGCGATCGACCCGAACGCGAAGAAGTACAGGATCCCGATCGGGACGTCGATGCCATAGAGGCCGAAGCCCTCCTGTACGTCACCGAACGGGATGATCGCGAGCGTCGCGACGCCGGTGAAGACCACGATCGCCGGGGCGATGTAGTACAGCGCCGGGATCGCCGCGCGGGGGTGGTAGTGCTCCTTGCTGATCAGCTTGATCGCGTCGGCGAGCGGTTGCAGCAGGCCGAACGGCCCGACCCGGTTGGGCCCGTAGCGCGACTGGAACCGGCCGAGGAGCTTCCGCTCCAAGACGGTCAGCATCGGCACGATCGCGAAAATGACCGCGAAGATCACGATCGACTTCACGATCAGGATCCACGTCGCCTCAACGAAGCTGGTGTCCGCGATCGGCAGGGTCATGTCACTGCTCTCCTCCCGACGCCGAGACCTCCACGAGCTCGCTCGCGAGGGCGCCGGCGCCGTCGCCCAGCCCGTCCACCAGAAACCCGGTCCCGGGCCGGACGCGCTCGCGGATCGCCAGGCGCGCCGTGATGCTGGTCCCGTTCCGCCGGACGGCGACCGCCGCGCCACCGGCGAGCCCGAGGCGCTCGGCGTCCGCGGGAGAGATCTCGAGCGTCTGCTTCGGCCGCAGGAACCGAAGCGCGGGGCTGCGATCGGTGACCTCCGCCGCCCAGAGGTCCCTGTAGGCGCCGACTCGCAGACCGCCACTGCCGGGCACCGCCGCAGCCCGGGCGGTATCGCCGCCCTCCTGCTGCCCCGGCGGCTCCGGGAAGCTCCTCGCCGCTGGACGATCCTGCCAGCGGATGCCCAGGCCGCCGATCTCCTCCTCGGTGATCCCCGCGTAGAACGGCACCTTCGACGCGATCGTCGCGACCGCCTCCGGCACGGAGTCGATTCCCGTCTCCTCGCCCAGCATCGCCGACAGCTCGACGAACACCTCCCACGTCGGGCGCGAGGCGCCGGGATTCGGGACGTTCGGCCGCACCCGCTGCAGCCGCCCGTCGGGATGGGTGACGGTTCCCTCCTTCTCGGCGTATGCCTCGGCCGGCAGGACCACGTCGGCGTATCCGGTCGATGCGTCGTCGAACATCGACACGGCGACGACGAAGGCCGCCTGCTGGAGCGCCTCGTTCCAGGCGGGGCCGTTCCGCGCATCGCGAACCGGATCGGCGTTGACAAGGAACACGCCCTCGAGATCGCCGCTCGCCAGGCTCTCGCGGATGCCCTCGGCGTCGCGGCCGATCGCCACCTCGGACAGCCCGGGTCCCGCCACCGGCGTGCACCCCACCTCGCGGAGGCCCCGGCCATTCGCGCCGGCGGGCACCTCCATCAGCTTGCAGTCGAGCCTCCTGGCGAGGTCGATCAGCGGCTGGCTGGGCTCGCCTGCCCACACGATCACCGTCGAACCCGGTCGGAGGACGCCGGCGATGCGCTCCGCGTCCGCTCCAAGCTCCCCGCTGCCGCGCTCGTAACCCTCCGCGCCGGTCTCGGCTGCGAGCGCCGACGCGAAGTCATCCATGCAGCCGGGGTCGTAGCGAGCGGCTTCCTCGGCGACCCCATCGATCGCCGCGGGGCGATCGGTTGCCACCGCGAGCCGGGCTCCATTGCGCCGCACCACCTTGCGAATGCGCAGGTCGATGATGGGCATCGAGTGGAGCGGGTCGGTCCCGAGGACGAGGATCGACTCGGCGCGGTCCAGGTCCGAGACACGGGCCGCCAGCTCCGGGCGCGACAGCTCGACGAGGAGGCGGCGGCCGGCCCGGGGACCGAGGTCCGAGATGACATGGGGCGACCCGAGCGCGTTGCGGAGGATGCGCTGGACCAGATAGCCCTCCTCGTTCGACGAGGGTCCGCCGACCACGGCCGCGGTTCTCTCGCCGGTCTCACGCAGCCCGGCCGCCGCGGCCCTCAGCGCCTCCTCCCAAGTCACCGGCACGAGCGCCCCGCCCCGGCGAACCATCGGCTCGGTGATCCGGTCGCTCGAGGTGATCATCTGATACCCGAACCGGCCCTTGTCGCAGAGCCATCCGTCGTCGACGTCGAAGTTGTCGCGCGCCAGCACCCGCTGCGGCCGTTCGTCGCGAACCGTGAGCTTGATGTTGCACTGGCTCGGGCAGAGCGTGCAGACGGTCCCCGCGTCCTCGATGTCCCACGGCCGCGCGCGGAATCGATAGGTGTCGGAGGTCAGGGCGCCGACTGGGCAGAGCTCGATGATGTTGCCGTGGAACGGAGCGACGTAGGGGCGATCGTCGAAGGTCCCGACGAACGTCGAGGCGCTGCGCTCGAGCAGCTGTAGCTGCTCGTCCTCGGCGATCTCCTGGCTGAACCGCACGCAGCGGTAGCAGAGGATGCAGCGCTCGCGGTCGATCTTGATCAGCGGCGAGAGCGGGATCGGCTTCTGGAAATGGCGCTTGGGATCGATCACCCGGCTCTTCCCGGGGCCCCAGCCCATGGCGATGTCCTGCAGCGGGCATTCGCCGCCCTTGTCGCAGACGGGGCAGTCCAGCGGGTGGTTGACGAGAAGGAACTCGACCACCGCGCTCTGCGCCTCCTTGACGCGATCGGTCTGCGTGTACACGACCATCCCGTCGCGGACGGGGGTCGAGCAGGCGGTCTGGAGCTTCGGAATCCCCTCGACCTCCACCAGGCACATGCGGCACGCGCCGACCGGATGCCCGAGCTTCGGCTCGTAACAGAAGACCGGGATCTCGACGTCGCCGTGCTTCGCCGCGTCGACGAGCATCATGCCCTGCGGCGCGCGGACCTCGACGCCGTCGACCACGAGGGTGATTTCATCGTTCACGGACCCCACCACCCCCTCATGAGGGCGCCCCCAGCGGCACCGGCTTCACGTCGGTCGGAGACTCGTCGAGCGGGTGGGGGGCGGCGTCGCGGCCGACCTCGATCGCAGCCTCGAACTCGTCGCGGAACTTCGCCACCATGCTGCCGACCGGCATGGCCATCGAGTCGCCGAGCACGCACAGGCAGTGGCCGATGATGTTGTCCTGCACCGAGGAGATGACGTCGAGGTCCATGGGCGTGGCCTCGCCGGAGACCACGCGCTCGAGCATCTTCACGGTCCAGTTCGTCCCCTCGCGGCACGGCGTGCACTTGCCGCACGATTCGTGGTGGTAGAAGCGCGCCGTCCGCAGCGCGAGATGCGGGATCGACACGTTCTCATCGGCGACGATGATCGAGCCGGAGCCCAGCATCGATCCCGCGTCCGCCATCGATTCGAAGCTGTAGGGCAGGTCGAGCTCGGCGGCGGTGAGCACCGGAGCCGAGGAGCCCCCGGGGAACCAGGCCTTGACCTCCCGTCCCTCCGGCGGCCCGCCCGCGAGGTCGAAGATGAGGTCGCGAGCGGGAATCCCGAGCTCGATCTCGTAATTCCCGGGTCGCTCGACGCACCCCGATACCGAGACGACCTTGGTCCCGGGCGACTGCTCGGTGCCGAAGCTCTTGAACCAGTCGGCTCCGTTCCTGACGATGTGCGGGACGTTGGAGAGCGTCTCGACGTTGTTGACCAGAGTCGGCCCGCCATATAGGCCCTGGATCGCCGGGAACGGCGGCTTGAGGCGGGGGTTGCCCCGCTTGCCCTCGAGCGCGTCGAGCAGCGCCGTCTCCTCGCCGCAGATGTAGGCGCCCGCGCCCCGGTGGACCACCAGCTCGACCCGATGGCCGGTACCGAGGATGTCGTCCCCGGCGTATCCGGCGGCATAGGCCTCCGCCACCGCTAGGTCGAGGGTGTCGGCCACCTCCGCGTACTCGCCGCGGACGAAGATGAAGGTCTGCCCGGTTCCCGCCGCCACCGCGGCGATCACGATGCCCTCGACCAGCTGATGGGGGTTCTTCGCCATGAGCTCCCGGTCCTTGAAGGCGCCGGGCTCGGACTCGTCGGCGTTGCAGCACAGGAACTTCTCCATGTCGCCTCGCGGAAGGAACGAGGCCTTCTTGCCCATGGAGAACCCGGCGCCGCCGCGTCCGCGCAGGCCGCACTGCTCCAGCGTGTTGAGAAGCTCGTCCGGCTCGATCTCCTTAACGGCTCGCTCGAGCGTGCGGTAGCCGCCGAGCCCGCGATACGTATCGATCGACGCGAGGCCGGGCTCGTCGATGTGCCTGAACAGCAGTCGCGTCTCGTGCGCCATCAGGAGCCGTCCTCCACGGCGGCCACCCGGGGGTCGGGATCGGGTTCTGGACCGCCTGCCGCCTGCCGCTTGCTGAGCGCCCGGTCGGGGAGCACGTCTTCACCCGAGCGAAGCTGATCGACCGCCGCGCGCGCGTCGTCGGGGTTGAGCGGCCCGTAGTAGCGCTCGTCGATCGAGGCCATCGGCGCGATGTCGCACGCCCCCATGCACTCGAAGCCGCGCAGATACACCTCGCCGTCCTCCGAGCTCGCGCCGATGTGGTCGGCCTCGTCGGCATCGACCCCCGCTTCCCCGCAGAACGCATCGAGGACGTCCTCCGCGCCCCGCAGCCAGCACGCGAGGTTGTGGCACACGAGGACCCTGTGCCGGCCCACCGGGTTGGTGTGAAACAGGTCGTAGAACGTCGCGACCGACTCGAGATATCCGGGGGTGACCCCCATGACCGCCGCCGCCTGGCGCATCCCCTCCGGACTGCACCAGCCGTAATGCCGCTGGACCGCCCAGAGCGCCGGCAGCGAGGCCGACCGGATCTCCGGGTACTTCGACATCGCCGACTCGATCTGCTCGCGAAGCGCGGCCGGGACGTCGATTTCGTGCAGCTCGGGCACCGGCTCCGCATCCTCGGGCCGCATCGACTCGACCAGCCGGCGCCGCTCCTCGGCGGAGAGGTCGTCCGTCGGTCGAATCTCCGGGACCCAGCCGTCGGTCACCGGTCGATCCCCCCGAGGATCGGGTCGAGCATCGCGAGGTTCTGGATCAGGTCCGCGATGTAGCCGTTCAGGCACATGTCGCGAAGCGCCTGAAGGTTCGCGAACGACGGATCCCGATAGTGCACCCGGACGGGTTTCGCGGAGCCATCCGCGACCACGAAGCAGCCGAGCTCGCCCCGCGGCGACTCGTTCGCGTAGTACGCCTCGCCGGGCGGGACGCGGAATCCCTCGGTGACGAGCTTGAAATGGTGGATCAGCGCCTCCATCGACGTCGACAGCTCGTCGCGAGGCGGCAGGACCACCTTGCGGTCATCGGCGATCCAGGGCCCCTCCGGGAGGCCCTCGAGCGCCTGCTCGATGATCCGGACGGACTCTCGCAACTCCTGCACGCGCACCCGGTAGCGGTCGTATCCATCCCCAACCGTCCCGACCGGGACGTTGAAGTCGAGGTCCTCGTAGCACTCGTAAGGGGTGACCTTGCGCAGGTCCCAGGGCTCGCCCGCCGCGCGCAGCAGCGGGCCCGTGACGCCCAGGTCCAGCAGACGCTCGCGCGAGACCACGCCGACGTTCCTGGTGCGCTCGAGGAAGATCTCGTTCGCGTTCAGGATCGCCTCGTACTGGTCGATCCTCGAGGGCATCTCGGCGCAGAAGGCCCTGAGGTTGTGCGCGAACCCGACCGGGATGTCCTCGAACACCCCGCCGACCTGGAAGTACCGGGTGTGCATCCGCTGGCCGGAGGACATCTCGAACAGGTCGAGGACCCGGTCACGATCCCGGAAGCAGTAGAAGAACATCGACATCGCGCCCAGGTCGAGGGCCGATGTCCCCAGCCAGACGAGATGCGAGTGGAGCCGGTTGAGCTCCATGTGGATGACCCGCAGATAGCTCGCGCGCCGCGGAACCTCCAGCTCCAGGAGGCGCTCGACGCCGGCGCAGAACACGTGCATGTTGAAGAAGTAGGAGAGGTAGTCCATCCGCTCGACGAACGGAATGACCTTCCAGTAGGACTTGTCCTCACAGTTCTTCTCGATCCCGGTGTGGACGTAGCCCATGACCGGCTTCAGGTCCCGGACGACCTCCCCCTCCAAGCTCACGAGCAATCGCAACACCCCGTGCGTCGCGGGGTGATGCGGGCCCATGTTGATCGTGAACAGCTCTTGCTCGGCCTCGAGCCCCTCGGCCGCCGCGGTCCGCTCCACCGCGGACATCCCGACGACCTCCTCGCCGGTCTCCGCGAGGATGTCCCCACCGTGGACCCTCTGGTTCACTCGTACCACCTCGGCATCGCCGGCTCGTCGCGGGTGAAGATGACCGGCTCGCCACCAAGCGGAAAGTCGCGGCGCTGCGGCCAGCCGACGTATTCCTCGGGCATGAGGATGCGCCGCATGTCGGGGTGCCCGCGAAACACGATCCCGAAGAAGTCATAGACCTCCCGCTCGTGGAACTCGGCGCCCGGAAACAGCTCGACGCAGCTGTCGAGCTCCGGGAGCTCCTCGCCGCCCGGATCGTCGATCGCCGCCCGGACGCGCAGGCGCTCCACCCGGGGCATGTTGAGGAGCTCATACACCACGCCGAATCGGGGCTTCGCCGGGAGGTAGTCGACTCCGTGCAGGCTCGACAGGAACCGATACTCCTGGCTCGGTGTGTCGCGAAGCCACCGCAGGATGTCGAGGATCCGATCCGGATCGGCGATCAGGCAGGCTTCGCCGTGCTCGTGATAGGTCCCGAGGACGGATCCCTCCGCAGCGTCATTCAGCTCCTTGGCGATCAGCTCGAGGCCCGGGGCATCGGGCATCAGGCGCGTCCTCCGCGGGAGGCCTGTGACCGCGATGACTCATGGGTGGCGGCGAGGTCGCGCGCGGCCTCGTAGGCGGCGATCTCCTCCGGTGACGCCTCGCCGGTCGCCTCCCGCGCCCACTCCTCGGTGCCGGCGCCGTTATAGCGCTTGCGCCACCCGGGGTCCGGGTTGCCGAGGATCATCCGCTGGAGCTTGTTGAAGCCGTAAACGACCGCCTCCGGGCGGGGCGGGCAGCCGGGGACGTGGATGTCCACCGGCATGAACTTGTCCGCTCCCTGCACCACCGCGTAGTTCGCGAACATCCCGCCCGAGGAGGAGCATGCCCCCATCGCCATCACCCACTTGGGCTCGAGCATCTGGTCATAGATGCGTCGGCAGACGGGCGCCATCTTGATCGAGACTCGGCCGGACAGGATCAGCAGGTCGGCCTGGCGGGGCGACGCCCGCAGGTTCTCCGCGCCGAACCGCGCGATGTCGTAGCGCGGGCTGACGATCGACATCATCTCGATCGCGCAGCAAGCGAGGCCGAACGTCGCTGGGAAGATCGAATTGGCGCGCCCCCATCCGAGCGCCTTATGCATGGTCGTCGTGAGCACCGACTCCTCGACGTGCTGCTCGAGGTCCGGGCCCTCGAGGTCCCCCCGCAGGAGATCGCGCGCCCGGATCTGGCGCACCCGCAGGTCGGTGACCGGCTTCGGCTCATCGAGCGGCGCGTGCGCGCGGAGCTTCTCCCTCTTCACCTCCAGTTGAGCGCACCCCTTCGCCACACGTATATGAGGGCCACGAGCAGGAGGACGACGAAGACGATGACCTCGACGAGGACGAACACGGAATGCGCGGCCTTCATGATCACCCCGACCGGATAGAGGAAGACCACCTCGATATCGAAGAGGATGAACAGCATCGCGATCATGTAGAAGCTGACCCCGAAGCGGAACGTCCGGGAGACCTCGCTGGGCAGCCCGCACTCGTACGGATCGCTCTTCGCCTTCATCGGCTTGCGCGGGCCGATGAGGCCGTTCACGGCTGCCAGGAGCCCGCCGACGATCACCCCCAGGCCGGCGAAGACGAGCACCGGGAGGTAGCTTCGAAGCAAGCTAGTTCTCCCTTAATCCGGCAGCGAGCACAGGCGAGTTATATACCCACTTTGTGCCAACCTGCTACATAGTGATCTTCCGCATCAACAAGCGGATTCCCGACGCAATCGGACGGATTTCGCGCGATGGCTCATCGCCGCGTCCGGCACCGGCCCGGGGCGGGCCCGGCGGTTGACCGACGTCCACCTCGCAGTCGGAATCCTCGTCATTGCGACGAACCTCGTCGCGGGCGTCTGGGGTGGGGTCGCCTGGCTTCGGTCGGTGCCGACGGTCGGCTTCTGGTACGCCCTGCGGGTGGCCCAGGCCGTCGTTGTGCTGCAGGTCGCCGTCGGCTCGATCCTGCTGCTCTCCGGCCATGAGGCCGACTCCGGCCTCCACTACCTATACGGCCTCCTGCCGCTCGGCGTCTCGCTCCTCGCCGAGGGCGCCCGGGCGGGGGCGGCCGAACGCGAGCTCGTCGGGCTCGACTTCGAGTCGCTCCCGAGGGCGCGCCAGCGCGCGGTCGCGGGGGAGATCGTGAGGCGCGAGACGGGGATCATGGCGGTCTCCGCCCTCGTGATCTTCGGCCTGGCGGTCCGGGCCGCGACCACCGGCGGCTAGCGCTCACCAACGCTCGAGCGGTGCAATTCCCGCGCTATGCGCGGGAATTGCACCTTTCGGCGGTGTTTGTTATCGGACGGGGCGGTATTCACCGCCGAGGAACAGGAGCGGTTGGCCCTCGCCCGTCTCGATCTCCGTCACGTGTCCCGTGACGATCACGTGGTCGCCACCCTCGTGAGCGGCGCTCAACTCACACGCGGCCCAGATCACCGCGTCCGTGATCCTGGGCGCCCCGGCGCGTTCCGACCACCCGACTCCGTTCCACTTCTCCGGATGCGGGTCCTTGGTGCTGAAGCGGCGGGCGATGTGCGCCTGGTCGCCGGCGAGCACGTTGATCCCGAACCGACCGGCGTGCTCGACCGCGACGAGCGTCCGGGAACCGAGATCGAGGGCCGCCAGCATCATCGGCGGCTCGAGCGAGAGCGACGCGACCGCATTCGCCGTCGCCCCGGCGGGACCGGCCGGACCGATGGCGGTGACGACGGTGACGCCCGTCGGGAAGCGGGACATGGCCTGCCGAAGCGCATCCGGGCGGATGCGCGTCATCGGCTGACGGGCGTCACGGGCAGGAAGCGCACGAAAGTCGGAAGTATGATGCCGCGCGCGTGAGGCCGGTCAGAGAGTCCATCTTGGTCACAGTGGCGGTCGCGGCGGCCATCGGGCTCGGTGCCTGTGGCAGCGAGGGGATCTCGGTGTCAAAGGACGACTCGGCCTATCGAGGCGCCGTGCTGTTCTCGCAGCGGTGCGCGGGGTGCCACACGCTGAGCGCGGCCGGGACGCAGGGGTCCGCGAACCGGAACGTGCGCGTGCAGGGACCGAACCTGGACCAGCGCAAGGAATCCCGGTCGGACGTGCTGTTCGCGATCCGCAACGGCGGGTTCTCAGGCGGGATCATGCCCGCCAACATCGTCACCGGCCGCCAGGCCACCCAGGTCGCGCACTTCGTCTCGGAGTACGCGGGGCAGGAAGCGAACTAGGTAGGCGGGCGGGCGGGCGAAGCACCGGCGATGCTCGACCTCCGGAGCATCCGCGAGGATCCCGAGCCGGCGCGCGCTGCGCTCCGCCGACGGGGCGCGGCGGACGCGCTCGACGAGGTGCTGCGTTTGGACGAGCGCCGGCGCGAGCTCCTCCCGGGGCTGGAGGAGGGCCGCGCGCGCCGCAACCGCGTCTCGAATGAGATCGCGCAGCTGAAGCGCGAGCGCGGGAACGCCGACGAGCTGATCGCCGAGATGCGCGAGCTCGGTGGGGTCCTCAAGGAACGAGAGGCGGAGCTCGCGCGGATCGAGGCCGAGCGCGACCAGCTCGCGGCCACCCTGCCGAATCTGCCCGATTCCGAGGCGCCCGACGGCGATACCGAGGAGGACGCGGTCACCCTTCGAGAGGTCGGAGAGCGACCCGAATTCGACTTCGAGGTCCGGGACCACGTGGACCTCGGCGTCGCCCATGGGTGGATCGAGATGGAGAAGGCGAGCGAGGTCTCGGGCTCTCGGTTCGCCTATCTGCTCGGCGACCTCGTCACGGTCCAGATGGCGCTGCTCCAACTCGTCCTGGATCTGCTTCGCGACGAGGGGATGACCCCGGTCGTGCCGCCGGTCCTCGTGCGGGAGTGGCCGCTGGTGGGCACGGGGTTCTTCCCCGGGGAGCGAGAGATGATCTACGAGGTTCCCAGGGACGAGCTGTTCCTCGTCGGCACGTCCGAGGTCTCACTCGCCGCCCTGCATGCCGGTGAGATCATGGCCGCGGAGGATCTTCCCCGGCGCTACGCGGGATATTCGACGTGCTTCCGCCGCGAGGCGGGAGCGGCGGGACGGGACACGCGGGGCATCTTCCGCGTGCACCAGTTCGACAAGGTGGAGATGTTCTCGTTCGTCGAGCCCTCGGAGTCACGCGCCGAGCACGACCGGCTGCTCGCGGTCCAGGAGCGGATCCTCCGGATGCTCGAGATCCCATACCGCGTCGTGGACATCGCGGCCGGTGACCTCGGCCCGTCAGCGTCGAGGAAGTTCGACTGCGAGGCCTGGATCCCGAGCCAGGATCGTTATCGGGAGGTGACCTCGTGCTCGAACACGACGGACTACCAGGCCCGGCGCCTGGATTGCCGCTACCGCCCCGAGCCCGTGGCCCAGCCGGTGCCGGCCCACACGCTGAACGGGACGGCGCTCGCCGTCGGGCGGACGCTGATCGCCCTGATCGAGAACGGCCAGCGCCCGGACGGATCGGTCCGGCTGCCCGCCCCGCTCGTGGGGGCGGGCGTCCCGGAAGTCATCGGCGCCGCCTAGGTCCGCCGCGGCGGATCAGTCCCCGTCGCGATCGAGCTCGAGCGCGCAGGAGTTGATGCAGTAGCGGAGCCCGGTGGGGTTCGGCCCGTCGTCGAACACGTGGCCGAGGTGGCCGCCGCAGCGTGCGCACACGACCTCCGTCCGGCGCATGAACAGGCTGTTGTCGGGCCGGGTCTCGACGCGGTCGTCCGCCATCGGGTCCCAGAAGCTCGGCCAGCCGGTACCCGAATCGAACTTGGTGTCGGAGCCGAAGAGCTCCTGCCCGCACCCGGCGCAGCGATAGACACCGTCGCCCTTCTCATCCCAGTAGGTACCGGTGAAAGCGCGCTCCGTGCCCCTGTTGCGAAGGACCTCGTACTGCTCCGGGGTCAACTCGGCCCGCCAGTCAGCGTCCGACTTCTGAACCTTCTCAACCTTCTCCATCTCGTTTCCTCGCTCGGTCTGAGTTGTCATCCGTGAGGTTAGTCGCCCTTCCGCGCCCGACGTTACGTTTGGCCGAAGACGCACGGGCCCCGGGCTCGAGAGTGGACTTAGTGCCATCTAGCAACACAAAGTCCACTTTCGACCGGCGCGGGGCCGGGGATCGCCCGACCCACCGCGCGCCCTCCCTCGCCGCCCTGATTGCGCCGGGGTTGTGATCGCGTGGGGTGTTTCCACGCGACGGTGAGGGGAACCCGCGAGGTATGGCTACGAAGATTCAACGAGTACGCAAGATCGGTGGCATCGTGATCGGTGCGGTCAAGGGGATCTTCCGGACCGGGCGCGCGTGGGGAACGGCCCGATCGCGCGCGGCGCAGGTCCAGCAGGTCCAGCGTTCGGCGCCGAAGGTCTCGATCGGAGCGGCCGCCGTGGTCGGCGCGGCCGGGGGCGCTACGGGCGCCTACTTCCTGGACCCGCAGCAGGGCAAGCGTCGCCGCCACGTCGCGTTCGACCGCCTGATGGCGCTCGCGCGCCGCGGCAAGGCCGAGGGCCGGCGGAAGGCCCAGTATGCGGCGGGCGTCGCGAAGGGCACGACGGCCGAGGCCGCCGGCGCCGGGGATGGAGCCGAGTCGCTCCCGGATCCCGCCCTCGCGGACAAGGTCCGGACCGAGATCTTCCGTGGTGAGGACGCGCCCAAGGGAGACGTCAACGTGAATGCGGAGAACGGTGTCGTCTACCTGCGCGGCGAGGTGGACCCTCCAGCGGAGAGGGACCGGCTCGAGACGAGCGCGCGCCAGGTCAAGGGTGTGCGGAACGTCGTCAACATGCTTCACGGTCCGGGGGAGCCCGCGCCGGCGAAGGAGGCCGCAGCCGCCAGCCGGTAGGGCTGACGCGCCCGGCCATGGCCGGCCGCTGGCACGCGGCGGACGCATACGATCCGCGCGTGCCCGTCGCGGAGGCTCCAACGAGGGATCCAGGTCAGCCGCCGGAGGCGCCGGAGTAGATGGCGGGTGCCTTCTTCGCCGCCGACGGCGATCGCTACTTCCCCACGGAGCTCACCCGCGGGCCCTGGGATGCGGGCTCGCAGCACGCGGGCCCGCCGGCGGCCCTCATCGGCCGGGAGATCGCCGGCCTCGGCCGCGGGGCCGAGCGTGAGCTCGGACGCATCACCTACGAGATCCTGCGTCCCGTTCCCATCGCCCCCCTGACCGTCGACGCCAGGGTGGTGCGGCCCGGTCGCGCCGTTGAGCTGGTCGAGGCGAGCCTCTCCGATTCCGACGGCGAGGTGATTCGCGCCCGGGCCTGGCTGCTACGGCGCGGCGAGGTCGATATCCCCTCGGGCCTGTCGAGCGAGGATGGGCCTGGAACCCTCGGCACGTCGCCGTCGACGCTGCGGCCGGGCTTCGCTCCCCCGGGGCCCGACGAGGCCGAGCCGGGCGGCTTTTTCGACACGGGCCAGGACGTGGGGTACCACACGGCGATGGACTACCGCTTCGTGCGCGGGGGGTTCACCGAACCCGGACCGGCGGTGGCCTGGATGCGGATGCGTGTGCGGCTGGTGGACGATGAGGAGCCAACGCCGCTGGAGCGCGTTCTCGTGGCCGCCGACTCCGGCAACGGAGTGAGCTCGACCCTCGACTGGAGCCGGTTCATGTTCATCAACGTCGATCTCTCCGTGCACCTTCATCGCCCGATGACCGGGGAGTGGGTGTGCCTCGATGCGATCACGATTCCGGAGCGCAGCGGCATCGGGATCGCGGATACCGCGCTCTATGACGAGCGGGGCCCGATCGGGCGGGCGGATCAGACGCTGCTCGTCGATGCGCGGCGCTGACCCATCATGACCGCGTCGAAACGCCAAGCCGAGTCGAAGCCCGTCGTCCTGGTCTGCCGCCGGCTGCTTCCCGCAGGCAGGGAGCGGCTCGAGGCGCGTTGCGAGATCCGGGACGGCGGCCTCGAGGCCAGCCCGGAGGACCTGCTCGCGCTGGCTCCTGGCGCCGCCGCGATCGTCGCCGACCCGACCGTGCCGGTGGAGGAGGAACTGCTGGACGCGGCGGGGGAGCGGCTTCGAGTCGTCGCGAACTACGCGGTGGGCTATGACAACGTCGACCTGGACGCCTGCCGCAGGCGAGGGGTCGCCGTCACGAACACACCGGGCGTCCTCACCAACGCGACCGCCGAGCTGGCGCTGGCGCTTACGCTCGCCGCAGCCCGGCGGATGAGCGAGGCCGAGGCCGCGCTCCGCAATGGGCGGTGGGCGGGTTGGGACCCGGGCGATCTCCTGGGCCTCGAGCTGTCGGGCGCGACCTTCGGGGTGGTCGGCATGGGCCGGATCGGCAGGCGGTACGCCGAGCTCGTCACCCCGCTCGCGGGCGCCATCCTCTACACGAGCCGGTCGCCGAAGCGCGACGTCGAGCGCGATCTGGGAGCGAGCCGTGTGACCACCGAGGAGCTCCTCGCAGGGGCCGACGTCGTCAGCCTTCATGTCCCGGCCTCCCCGGAGACGGTGGGCCTGATCGGAGCGAACGAGCTCGAGGCCATGCGGCCGCACGCGATCCTGGTCAACACCGCGCGCGGACCGCTCGTCGACGCGGGCGCTCTGGCCCGGGCGCTTCGCGAGGACGTCATCGGCGGCGCCGGCCTGGATGTCTACGAGAACGAGCCCGAGGTTCCGCCGGAGCTTCGAAACGCTCCCCGGTGCGTGCTGTTGCCCCACATCGGCTCGGCGACGACGCGGGCCCGCGACGCGATGGCCGTCCTGGTCGCCGACAACGTGCTCGCGGTCCTCGACGGGACCGAGCCGCCCAATCGGGTCGTCTAGACGAGCCGCGGAAATTCCCGGTTGCATTCAGCCGCGTCTGCTACCCTGCCCGGCCGCTTGTACACTAAACTAATCGAGAAAGGCAGAAACTCTTTGATGGGTACCCGTTTCTCAAGACCCGTCAGCCGTCCGTTCGGGCGCGCGGACG
>Ga0075431_100000129_pt1 | contig 50236 bp, 57 predicted proteins | sample RhiMetdeltSRZDD5_FD_75297 | JGI IMG/M metagenome (GOLD analysis project Ga0075431, IMG submission 75297) | Populus rhizosphere microbial communities from Tennessee, USA - Rhizosphere MetaG P. deltoides SRZDD5 | ecosystem: Host-associated > Plants > Roots > Rhizosphere > Soil | place: USA... | reverse complement strand
GTCCGTCCCGAGTCGGGCGCGGTCTCCCCCTACGCCGCCGACCTCCGTGGTCCGTCGCCCTCGAGGGCGCACTGCACCGAAGCCACCTCAGTCGTACGGCGAGTCGAACTGCTCCCGTGGCGGCGCCATCCGCGCCATGGCCACCACGCGGACGGACGTTAGTAGACGATCGGCCGCAGGGATACCCCGAATCGGTGAGCGGTTCGTTCGGTGACGGATCGTCGCCGGATGGTGACGTACCGTCGTGACGGGTCAGCCGATGGCGGCGGCGACGACGTCCTGCGCCTCGGCCTGGACCATCGCCAGATGATCGGGGCCGCGGAAGGACTCCGCGTAGATCTTGTAGATGTCCTCGGTCCCCGACGGCCGGGCGGCGAACCAGGCGTGCTCGGTGGTCACCTTGAGCCCGCCGATCGACGCCCCGTTGCCCGGTGCCGTCGTGAGCTTGGCCGTGATCGGATCGCCGGCGAGATCCGTCGCCTGCACGGCCTCCGGGCTCAGATCGGCCAACTGGGCCTTCTCCTCGCGGTCAGCGGGGGCGTCCAGCCGCGCGTAGGCCGGGTCGCCGTGCATCCCGACCAGGTCGGCGTAGCGCGCGCTCGGGCTGCGGCCGGTGACGGCACGCATCTCCGAGGCGAGCAGGGCCAGGACGATCCCGTCCTTGTCGGTGGTCCAGCAGGTGCCGTCGCGGCGCAGGAAGGACGCGCCGGCGCTCTCCTCACCGCCGAAGCCGATCGACCCGTCGAGCAGCCCGCGGACGAACCACTTGAATCCGACCGGCACCTCGAGCAGCCGGCGGCCGAGGCTCGCGGTCACCCGGTCGATCATGCTCGACGACACCAGCGTCTTGCCGATGGCGATCGACGCCCGCCAGTCGCGGTTGCGGATCAGGTAGTCGATCGCGACCGCGAGGAAGTGATTGGGGTTCATCAGGCCGACATCGGGGGTGACGATGCCGTGCCGGTCGGCGTCGGCGTCGTTGCCGGTCGCGATGTCGTAGGACTCGCGCTGGTCGACCAGGGAGGCCATCGCGTACGGCGACGAACAGTCCATCCGGATCTTGCCGTCGTGGTCGAGGGTCATGAACGCCCACTGCGGGTCGACCTCGGGATTGACGATGTCGAGATCGAGCCCGAACGTACTGGCGATGGCCGCCCAGTACTCGATGCTCGCGCCGCCCATCGGATCGGCACCGATGCGCAGCGCGGCCCCGCGGATCGCTTCCATGTCGATCACGGCCGGCAGGTCAGCGACATAGTTGCCGAGGAAGTCGTAATGACCCACCTGGCCGTGTGCGTCGTCGAACGGAATCCGGCGGACTCCGGCGAGTTCCTCGGCGAGCAGGGCGTTCGCCCGGTCGGCGATCCAGGTCGTCGCGTCGGTGTCGGCCGGGCCGCCGTGCGGCGGGTTGTACTTGATGCCGCCGTCGGACGGCGGATTGTGCGACGGCGTCACAACGATGCCGTCGCAGCCGCCCCGCACCCCTTGCCGATTGAGCCGGAGGATCCCGTGCGACACCGCCGGAGTCGGCGTGTAGCCGCCGCGCTCGTCGACGAACGCCGCGATGTCGTTGGCGACCAGAACCTCGATGACGGTCTGCCACGCGGGCTCCGACAGCGCATGGGTGTCACGGCCGATCAGGAGCGGCCCGGTGACCCGCTGCTCGGTCCGGTAGTCGCAGATCGCCTGGCTGATCGCCGCGATGTGCGGCTCGTTGAAGGAGCCGGCGAGACTGCTGCCACGATGGCCCGACGTGCCGAACGCGACCCACTGTCCCGGGTCGCCTAGATCGGGCTTGGTGTCGACGTACGCATCCAGCAACCGCTGCACGTCGACGAGATCGTCAGGTACAGCCGGCTGGCCCGCCCGAGGGTGCATGGCAGGACCCTACCGACCACCGGCCGAGATCCCGCAATCGTCACTGGGTTACCACGTTCTCGTGGTATCCCCGCACTCTGCACGGCGTACGACCCATGCAGAGTGTGGACAAGCCATGCAGAGTACGGACGGCCGACCCCGGCCACGTACGCCGGACACGCGGGACAGCCGCTCAGCGCCCGGTGAGCAGGAGCCGGATGGTGCGGGACATGACGTGGACCGGGAGGCTCGGGTTGTTGGAGCGAGCGACGCCGAGGCCGATGCCGAGACTGAGCAGGGCGGTCGCGACGTCGTCGGCGCTCATCGCGGGCCGCAGGCCGAACCGCTCGGCGGAGTCGGCGATCAGACTCGCGATCGCGTCTCGGATCGCCTGGTTGCGCTCGCGCAGCGCGGTGGCGACGAACTCCGAGTGCCGGGCCCGGGTCGCGAATTCCACCTCGAGCGCCGTCCAACGCGGCTCGCCCATGTTGTCCTCGGCCCACGCCTCGAAGACGGCCAGCCGCTCGTCCAGGCTGCCGTCGACCTCGAACGCGGCGACCACCTGGGCCAATTGCCGGGCGTGGATGTCGTCGAGTACGGCGAGGCACAGCTCGTCCTTGTGCCGGAAGTTGGAGTAGACCGCGCCCTTGGAGAAGCCGGCCGCCTCGGCGACCCGGTCGAGCGAGGTGGCGGCGTAGCCGACGTCGAGGAACAGGTGCTTCGCCGTGGCGATCAGAGCTTCGCGGGTCCGGGCCTGCCGCTCGGCCCGGGTCAGGGTCTGGCTGACCATCGCTCCCCTTCGCACCAGTCAGGACCGACCGCCATGTGGGTCAGGTCGCAGGACAACATCTTCCCGGATCATTCTAGATACCGTTAGTATCTGAAATCGAAGCAGCCTCGACCGGCAGACTCACCGGCGGTCAGCGGCACCCCGCAGCCACTGGCATGAAGGAGTACGAGCCTCATGACGGCACACACGACCACCGACGTGCTCATCATCGGATCCGGCTTCTCCGGACTCGGCATGGCGATCCAGTTGCAGCGCAGCGGACGCGACGACTTCGTCATCGTCGAGAAGGCCGACGCCATCGGCGGCACCTGGCGGGACAACACCTATCCCGGCATCGCCTGCGATGTCCCGTCGCTCATGTACTCCTTCTCCTACGAGCAGAACCCGCACTGGACCCGCGCCTTCTCCAGCGGCGAGGAGATCTGGGACTACCTCGAGGACGTCACCGACAAGTACGGACTGCGCGACCGGATCCGCTTCGGGGTCGAGCTCAGCTCGGCGCGCTGGGACGCCGACGAGGGCGTGTGGCATGCGACGGCGGCCAGCGGCGACGCGTACACCGCACGGGTCCTCGTCTCGGGCATCGGCGCACTCCATATCCCGCGGATCCCCGACCTCCCGGGACGCGAGGACTTCAAGGGCCCGGCGTTCCACACCGCGCAGTGGGACCACGACGTCGACCTGACCGGCAAGCGGGTGGCCGTGATCGGCACCGGCGCCAGCGCGATCCAGGTCATCCCGCAGATCGCCTCGAAGGTCGGCGACCTGAAGGTCTTCCAGCGCACCGCGCCGTGGGTGATGCCGCGGCCGGACCATCCGATCTCGCCGAGGCTGAGCGAGGTTTTCGAGCGGGTGCCGGGCGTCCAGCGGGCCTACCGGTACGCGTGGTACTGGTTCCTCGAGTCGCGGGCGATCGGCTTCAACGGGCACCCGGGAGTGCAAAAGCTCGGCGAGAAGTTCGTGCACCGGTACATGAAGCGCAAGATCGCCGATCCCGACCTGCGCGCGAAGCTGACGCCGGACTACCGCATGGGGTGCAAGCGGGTGCTGCTGGCCAGTGACTACTTCCCCGCGTACAAGCGCGACAACGTCCACCTGGTCACCGGCGGCGTCGATCGGCTGACCGAGAACGGGGTCGTCGACGTCGACGGAGTCGAGCACGAGGTCGACATCGTCATCTACGGCACGGGGTTCCACGTCACGGACAGCTTCCAGTACCTCGACGTCACCGGAGCCGACGGCCGCGATCTCGCCAAGGAGTTCGACGACCACGGCATCCAGACCTATCTCGGGATCAACGTCTCCGGGTTCCCGAACCTCTTCTTCCTGCTCGGGCCGAACACCGGTCTCGGCCACAACTCGGTCGTGTTCATGATCGAGCAGCAGGCGAAGTACGCCGTGCGGCTGCTCGACGAGATGGACCGGCGGCACACGCGCACCGCCGACGTCAAGCAGCGCGCCCAGGACGCCTTCCAGAGGCGGATCCAGGACAAGCTGAGGAACGGCATCTGGACCACCGGCGGCTGTACGAGCTGGTATCTCGACTCCAAGGGCGTCAACCGCACGATCTGGCCCGGGTTCACGCTCATGTACTGGTGGCAGACGTTGCGGGTCGACACCGACGCGTACGTGTGGGGGCCGGCTGCCCAGCGTCAGGGCGTGGCCGACGACGGAGCGGCGCGCGAGGCGGAGCCGGTGGCGACATGACCGTCACCGACGCCCAGCGGCTGGTCGAGGAGCGGCTGGCCAAGATGCGTCCGTTGCCGCGCGAGGCGGCGCCGCCGATCCCACGCCATCTGGTGCCGCGCGGCTCGCGGCTGCCGTTCCCGATCCAGACCTTCTTGATCTTCCGCTACCGGCATCGGTTCATCCCGTGGCTGCATCGGCGCTACGGGGACGTCTTCACGGTCCGGATGGCGCCGGCCGGCCGTACCCTCGTCTTCCTGCGACGGCCCGAGCACATCAAGGAGGTCTTCGCCGGAAACCCGCACGAGTTCTACGCCGGCGAGGGCAACGCGATCCTCGGACCGGTGATGGGCGAACACTCCCTGCTGCTCACCGACGGCGACCAGCACCAGCGGGCCCGCAAGCTCCTGATGCCGGCGTTCAACGGCGCGGCGCTGCGGCGCTACCAGGACCTCGTCAGCGCGATCGCCCGTCGTGAGGCCGAGTCGTGGACCGACGGCGCGTCCCTTCATGCGCTGCAGCGCATGAACGCGGTGACGCTCGAGGTGATCCTCCAGGTCGTGATCGGCGTGACCGACGAGCAGCGGCTGGCCCGGCTGCGGCCCCGCGTCACCGGGACGGTCGACATCCGGCCGTGGATGCTGCTCGGCTGGGTCTATCCCCAGCTGCAACGCGTCCGGCCGTGGCGGTCGTTCACCGACAACATGGTGCGGCTCGACGCGCTGCTCTACGACGAGATCACCGAGCGTCGAGGGGTCAGCGATCTCGACGGCCGGGACGACGTCTTGTCGCGGCTGCTCCAGGCGGGTGTCGACGAGGCCGGCGACACGCCGCCGGTCACGAGACGACGGCCAGCGCGTTGTCGTGGACGCTGTTCGAGCTCGGCCGCGACGCCGAACGACGGCGCCGCGCCCAGGCCGCCGCTGACACCCGCGACGACGACTACCTCGAGGCGCTGCTGAAGGAGGCGATGCGGCTGCATCCGGTGATCCCGATGGTCAACCGCGTGCTGAAGCGGCCGCAGCGCATCGCGGACTGGGACCTGCCGACCGGCGTCATCGTGACGCCGTCGATCATCCTGTCCCACGACAACCCGGACTCGTTCCCGGAGCCGGAGCAGTTCCGGCCGGAGCGGTTCCTCGACGGCCACGTCCCGGCCAACGCGTGGATCCCGTTCGGCGGTGGCGTCCGGCGCTGCATCGGCGCCGGCTTCTCCCTGATGGAGGGCGTGGCCGTGTTGCGCGAAGTGATGGGGCACTGGGATGTCGAGTCGAGAGGTTCGGAGAAGCCGCGTACGCGCAACATCACCTCGGTTCCCGCCGACGGCAGGCCGGTCGTCGTACACCGGCGGCGCTGACTGCGGATCGTCGACGAGATCTACGAGCGCCGATAGACGCTGACGTGCCGGTCGCTCGCGGCCGTGTACGGCTCGCGCTCCCAGCCACCCCATCGGTCGGTCAGCCGCAGCCCGGCGAGCCGCGCCATCAGGTCCAGCTCGCTGGGTGAGCAGAGCCGGCACACGATCGGGCCGAGCCGGATGCCGGCCGCGGACAGCTCGACATGGTTCTCCTCGAACAGTTGCGTGGCACGGTCGTAGTGACAGACGTCGAGGGTCACGGAGTCCTTGCCGACGATCTCGGGGCGTACGTAGTCGTCGTCCGCCGTCCAAGCCTCGGGGACGGCCGCCTCGACGACGAAGGCGCCGTCGTCGGCCAGGTGGCGGGCGGCGTTCTCGAAGCAGCGGACCTGGTCGTCCTGGGTGAGCAGATTGAAGATCGTGTTGAAGACCAGATAGACGGCGGAGTAGCGGCCGGGCACCGTGACGGTGGACATGTCGCCCAGCGTCACGTCGAGCGCGTCGCCACCCGGCTTGGACCGCAACTGCTCGACCATGTCCGGCGACAGCTCGATCCCGTCGACCCGGACGCCACGGGCCGCGAGCGGCAGCGCGATCCGGCCGGTGCCGACAGCGAACTCGAGAGCCGGGCCGGCACCGGCCAGCTCGGCCAGGAAGTCCACCGCCTCGGTCTCGTCGCCGCGCGGCTGGTCGTCGTAGCGGGCGGCCACCTCGGGCCCGAAGCTGGATGCCGGATCGAATCCCTTCATGGCCGCCCAGCCTCAAGCACCGGCCGAGGTCGCGCAATCGGATATCGGAGCCGGACTTGTCAGCGACGACCGTACATGTCGCCGTGCGGCCGCTGGCGCGCTACCTTCGAAGCAGGCGCAATCGCTGGTTTGCAGGTGATCCGGATGCAGCCGTGGATCGTGTGGTTGATCCTCGCCTTGGGCTTCGGCGCCGCCGAAGTGCTCACGGCGACACTGGATCTTGCGCTGCTCGGCACCGCCGCCTTGGTCACCGCCGGCGCCGCCGCGATCGGACTGGGTGTCGGTCTGCAGTTCGTCGTGTTCGCGGCCACCGCGGCCCTGATGATCGGTGTCGTGCGCCCCATCGCACGCCGCCACGTCAACCATCCACCGCTCATCCGATCCGGCGCCGCCGCCGTCGTGGGGCGCGAGGCCACCGCACTCACCGAGGTGACGAAGCAGTCCGGCCGGGTCCGGATCGGTGGCGAGGAGTGGACTGCCCGCCCCTACAACCCCGACGTCACGATCGCCAAGGGCGAGACCGTCGACGTCTTGGCCATCGAGGGCGCGACCGCCCTCGTACATCCCCGGGAGGAACCATGGCTGCACTGATCGTCGGGATCGTCCTGGCGCTGGTGGCTGCCGTCCTCGTCTTCCGTACCGTGCGCATCATCCCGCAGGCACGCGCGGCCAACGTCGAACGGCTCGGGCGCTACCAACGCACGCTCGAGCCCGGACTCAACATCGTCATCCCGTTCATCGACCGCGTGCGCAAGCAGATCGACATGCGTGAGCAGGTGATCTCGTTCGAGCCACGGGCGGTCATCACCGAGGACAACCTGGTCGTCCACATCGACACGGTCCTCTACGTCCAGGTCACGAACCCGCGAGACGCGGCGTACGAGATCGCCGACTACATCCAGGCCATCGAGCAGCTCACGATGACGACGCTGCGCAACGTCATCGGGAGCATCGACCTCGAGAAGACGCTGACCTCGCGCGAGCACATCAACTCGACCTTGCGCGGCGTGCTCGACGAGGCGTCCGGCAAGTGGGGGATCCGGGTCAACCGGGTCGAGCTGAAGTCCATCGACCCGCCGCCGTCGGTCAAGGAGTCGATGGAGAAGCAGATGCGGGCCGACCGCGAGAAGCGGGCCGCGATCCTTGCCGCCGAAGGCACCAGGCAGGCCCGCATCCTCACAGCTCAGGGCGACCGGCGGGCGGCGATCCTGCGGGCGAAGGGCCAGGCCAAGGCGATCGACACGGTGTTCGAGGCGATTCAGAAGAACGACCCCGGTCCGAAGTTCTTCGCCTACCAGTACCTCCAAGTGCTCCCCGAGCTCGCCCAGGGGCCAGGCAACACGGTGTGGATGCTGCCGAGCGAGGTGACCACGGCGCTGCAGGACATCCGCCAAGCCTTCGGCGACAAGGGGCAGGCCCCGCCGCCGGACGACGAGGCAACCGGGACGTGACAAGTGCACGGTACGGGCGCGCGATTCGGTGCGCCCGTCACGTACCAACGCCGGCGAGCGCGCCGCCGCTTCAGTCCTTCGGGTCCAGGGGAGCCGGACTCTTCCGGTTGCGGTTCGGGGTCGGAACGTCCCCGACGATGACGTTGAACGTACGCGGCCAGGCGAGGTAGCGCACCGCCAGGTTGACCAGTGTCGTGATCCGGTTGCGGTTGCCCAGCAGGCTGATGATGTGGACGAACAGCCAGATCATCCAGGCGACGAAGCCGGTCAGCTTCGGGACGTGGGAGATCTCGGCGACCGCCGCACTGCGGCCGATCGTCGCCAGGATGCCCTTGTCCCGATAGTGGAACGGCCTGCCGATCTTCTTCTCATCCCCGGCGATCCGGGCGGCGATCTGGCGTCCGGCGTGCCGTCCGCCCTGGAGGGCCGGCTGCGCCACCTGCGGGAGCGGCGCGGGCGTGACCGCGATGTCGCCTACGGCGTAGACGTTGTCGAATTCGTCAGCCTTGAGGTCTGGGCCGACGACGATCCGGCCACCCTTGCCCTGCGGCAGACCCCAGGTCGCCACGGAGTCAGGCGCCTTGATACCGGCTGCCCAGATAACCAAATGAGCGCTGATCTCTCCGTCGTCCTTGATGACCACGGAGCTCTCGCGTACCTCCGAGACCGCCGTTGACAGCCGCAGATCGACCCCGCGCTTGGCGAGTTGCCTTGCGGTGTAGCGGGAGAGCTTCGGGTCGAACGGCATCAGGAGCCGGTCGGCCATTTCGATCAGCGTGATGTGGATGCGCTTGGAGTCGAGCTCGGGATAGACCTTGCCCAGCCCCTGGTTACGCATCTCGGCCAGAGCGCCGGCCATCTCGACGCCGGTCGCGCCGCCGCCGACGACCACGATGCGCAGGTCGCGATCGGTCTCCATGGCGGCCGCCTGCTCCAGGAACGCGAACATCCGGTCCCGGACCGCCAACGACTCGCGCCGGGTGTAGAGCGGGTGCGCGTACTTCTCGGCACCCGGGATGCCGAACCAGTTGGTCGTGACGCCCGAGGCGATCACCAGATAGTCGTACGTCAGGGTCTCGCCGGTGTCGAGCGACAGCGACTGCTGCTTCGGATCCAGGCCGACGACCTCGCCCTTGCGGAACCGGACGTTGGACTGGCGGGCCGATATCGACCGCAGGAAGTACGTGATGTCGCCCGGGTTGAGTCCGGCCGTCGCGACTTGGTAGAGCAGCGGCTGGAAGGTGTTGTAGGCGTGGCGGTCGATCAACGTGATGTCGACCGGCGCCTTCCGCAAGGCCCGCACCGCTTCGAGGCCGCCGAAGCCGCCGCCGATGACCACGACATGTGGCCGGCGACTGACCGTGTCTTGGTTATTGGTGCTCATGTCACCGCCTCACGATGCTTGTGCATTCTTTCACAAGTAACAACACGGTGATATCCCGAATCATTCCGGAACAACGTGCCGCCGCGCGATCGCGTGAACGACTCGCGCACCGTCCCGGCGAGCTACGCCGAGCCGGGTGAGACGACGGCGTCGAACAGCGGTGCCGTCGGCGAGCCGGCGATCTTGACGAGGTACATCTCGAGGCCGTAGAGCCGGACGTTGGCCGACGGGTCGCCGCCGATCCAGCGCAGGGTCTGGCGCAAGCCCTCGTCGATGCGGGGACAGACCCACACCGCGGTCTGGGCCTGTGCGACCGCCGCGGCCGACAGCAGGGCGCCGAGGCCGTCGGTGTCGGCGGCGCCGACCTGCGACCGCACCATGACGGAAGCGCCGCTCCGGTCGGACGCCACCAGGTTGCCGGGAATGTCGAGCGGCTCGGTGCCGCCGCCGAGGCCGCGCACGGCCGACCGGGTCGGCATCCACGCCACCTGGTGATGCGGCGACAGCGTGAAGCCGAGAGGATCTTCGAGCAGGTCGAGATTGTCCGCGAGCCAGGTCGTCAGGTCCGGCGTGCCTCCGGGCCAGATCGCGTTCACGGCGTCCATCAGGCTCAGCCGGGCCAGGCCGTGGCTGTCCAGCTCGGACATCGCGGCCGCTCGATCGACCATGCCCGGCTCGGGCGGCTCGTCGGAATAGGACTCTTCGGCGAGTGAGTACACCTGCGGGTCAACCTCCCTGTCCGGCCGCGCGGGCTGGTACGACGAATCCGTCGGCTCCGGTGCTGGCTCTGACTCCGGCTCGATCCCGGAGTCGTCGTCGGACGGCGCCTCGGATCGGGGCCGCGGCGCCATGGAGAGCCGGAACCGCGGCACCGTTTCGCGGTCGGGCTCCAGCTCCAGCGCCGGCTCCGGTTCTGGCTCCGGCTGGAGCTCCGACGTGGGTACGGGGGGCACCGGAACCGGACCGGGCACCGGCGGCGCGAGATCCGATGGGCTCGGCTCGGCCGGGGTCGGCTCGGCCGGACTCGGCTCCGGCCAGGTTCGCGCCGTGACGGCGGATACCGGATCGGGCGTCGCGGCGTCCGCCTCTGTCGCGTCGGACTCCGACTCCTCGGCATCCTCGGCCTCGGCGGCGGCGCCCATGGACTCCGGGACCTCGGGCTCGTCGAGCTCCGGATCGGAGGCCGGCGGCTCGGGCGCCGGCTCGAGCGGTGGCGCCGCACCGACCGACGGGCCGGTCCACGGCTGCTGTCGCCTCGGGGGTTCCTGGCTGGACCGCCACCACTCCGGCATCGCCGGATTGTCGGGATCGATGGTCTCACCTGTCGAGGGCGGCGCGGGCGGTCGTACCCGCTTGCCTTCGAACCTCTCCATGAACGCCGTCTCCTCGTAGCCGGTCTCCCCGTCGGGTCCGTCCTCGGATGCGGACGGCTCGGACGACATCGACTCGTCGGCGCCGGAATCCTCGTCCGCCGTCGCATGACCGTCGGTCGGCGGCTTCGCATCATCTGCGGATGCGTGCCGCCCGACGTACCGCGGCAGCTCGGTCACCCGCCAAGGATGCCAGCAATGGGGGCATCCGCGTGGGAGGCACTCCCCTTCGCGGGACCGGTCAGGACCCGGTGGCGTGACCGCCCGCGACAAACGTGTCCGTCACCCGCATATCATTCGATAACACCACAACATCGGCACTTCGACCCACCCGCAGCCGGCCGAGGTCGGGCCGGGCGAGCGCCCGCGCGGGTGCCTCGGTGGCGGCCGACAGCGCGGTCGCGGGATCGATGCCGAGCTCGCAGGCGTTGCGTACGGCGGCGTCCAATGTCAGGGCACTGCCCGCGAGGCTTCCCTCCAGATTGCGTACGGCACCGTCGCGGACGTCGAGACGTACCCCGGCGAGCTCGTAGGTGCCGTCCGGCCGGCCGGCGGCCGCGGTCGCATCGGTGACGAGCAGCACCCTCCCCGGCGCGGCGGCGAAGACGACCCGAACCGTGTCGGCGGCGAGGTGGTAGCCGTCGACGATGAGCCCGAGCGCGATGTCGGGCCGGGCCAGCGCCGCCCCGGGCAGTCCTGGCCGTCGATGGTGGAGGTGGCTGGTCGCGTTGAACAGGTGGGTGACGCCGATCGCGCCGGCGTCGAACCCGGCATGCGCCTGCTCGTTGGTCGCATCCGAGTGGCCGGCGAACACGCGTACGCCGCCGGCCGAGAGCTCGCGGATCAGGTCGATCGCGCCCGGCAGCTCCGGCGCCAGGGTTACCGCGACCACCGGTCCCAATCCCCGCCAGCGCCGCATCTCGTCGGTGTCGGGGGGCCGGCGATGCGCGGCCGGGTGCGTGCCGAGCCGCTGCGGCGAGAGGTACGGGCCCTCCAGATGGACTCCGAGCGGTTTCGCCGAGCCGTCGCCGGGTCCGGCCGCCAGTGCTTTCGCAAGCTCCTTGACGGCGCGGTCGGTCTCGGCCGCGGCGGCGGTGATCAGGGTCGGCAGCCAGGCCGTCACGCCGTAGCGGGTCAGCGTCCGGCCGATCTCCCGTACCGCTGCCTCGTCGGCCGTCATCAGGTCGACCCCGGCGAAGCCGTTGACCTGGGCGTCGACGAGGCCCGGTGCCGCGATCCGGTCGCCCCGGGCCGGCGGCAACCCCACGGCCGCGACCTCGTCCCCGTCGACCGCGACATCACCGGCGACGAAGACCCCGTCGACAAGTGCCCGCGCGACCCCGAGTCGTCGGCTGGTCATGCGGCGGCTCCGAGAGGTCGCAGGGTCAGGCGATCGAGCGGCACGGGATGTGGGACGGGCGGCCGCGCCCCGGAGCGGCCCAGGCTGATCCGGCCGAGCGGCCGGGTGGCCTCGGCCCCGGTGACGGCACCCTTGTGGCCTGGCGCGGTTCCTGGCACGCCGTGCCAGGTGAGGAACCCCAGTAGCGCCCACATGACGACCTCCTTGGCGTCGGCCGGCAGGCCGCGATCGTCGCTGGTCGCGAGGGACCCGGTCGGAAGCGCCGAGCGCAGGGCGGCCAGCAGAGCCGGGTTGCGGACGCCGCCTCCGGACACGACCAGGTCCCCCACGTCGTAGGGCTCCAGCGCGTCGGCGACCGTCCGGGCCGTCAGCGCGCTGAGGGTCGTGAGCAGATCGACGTCGTCGACCGGAGGCAGCCCGGAGAGCGCCGTGTCGAGCAGGTCGGCCGAGAACGTTTCGCGCCCGGTGGACTTCGGTGGGTCGAGCTGGAAGTACGGATGCTCGAGCAGCCGATCGAGCAGGTCCGGCCGTACCCGTCCGGCGGCCGCCAACCGACCGTCGTCGTCGCGGGTCAGCCGGCCGTCGCTGACGCGCTGCGCCGCCAGGTCGAGCAGGCAGTTGGCCGGTCCGGTGTCGAACGCGACGACCGGCTCGCCCGGCGCCACGACCGTCACGTTGGCGATCCCGCCGAGGTTGAGGGCGGCCCTGGTGGGTTCAGCCACCCGCTGGGCGGGACGCTTCTGCAGCTCCGAGCCGGCTTTGGCGGAAGAAACGTCACGCTCAGCGGATGCACCGGCGAGCCAGGCGGCGTCGAACAGGCTGACGAGCGGGGCGCCGTGGCCGCCGGCCGCGACGTCGGTCGCCCGCAGGTCCGACACGACGGCGACGCCGGTCGCCTCCGCGATCCAGGCGGGCTGTCCGAGTTGGAGCGTGCCGTGACAGCGCTCGCCGACCACGTCGTGATGCACGGTTTGGCCCGGCGACACGACGAGGTCGGCCCGACCGCCGGCGAGGTCGTCGACCGCGTCGGCGGCGACCCCGGCGATCACCCGGCCGATCTCGTTGTCGAGCCGGCAGCACTCCGCCACGGTGGTCTGGGCCGGCGGGAGCAGGGCGAGTACGCGATCGCGCAGGTCGGCCGGCCACGGCACGCTCCGGTGCCCGCGTACGCCCACGTCGGCGACGCCGGGCTCGGTCCAGGCCAGCTCGACCGCGGCGACGTCGAGGGCGTCGACCGAGGTGCCGGACGCGACGGCGACGACCATCACGGGGCGGCTCCCGTGGCCGATGCGATCGCGTCCCGGACCCGCCCGGCGTGGGCATCCAGGCGGTCGCGGGCCGTGGCGGCATCGACCCCGGCCAGCACCGACACCAGCGCCGTCTTCGTGTGCCAGCCGGCGGCGTCGAGCGCGGCGACCGCCTCGGCGTCGTCGACCCCGGCGATCTCGCGGATGAGCCGCCGCGCGCGCCGGCGAAGCTTCTCGTTGGAGGCCACCACGTCGACCATCCACGGACCGTAGGTCTTGCCGAGCCGGACCATCGCCGCCGTCGAGATGGCGTTGAGCACGACCTTCTGCGCTGTCCCCGCGGTGAGCCGAGTGGAGCCGGCGACGACCTCGGGTCCGGTCGGCAGCTCCACGACGACGTCGGCGTGTTCGCGAGCCGGAGTGCCGGCGTTGTTGACGATCGCCACGGTCTCGGCGCCCGCCGCGCGACCGGCGGCGAGTCCGGCCAGCACGTACGGCGTCCGCCCCGAAGCGCTGATGCCGACGATCACGTCACCGGCACCGGCACCGATCTCGGCCAGGCTCACGGCAGCCGTGTTCGGGTCGTCCTCGGCCCCCTCAACCGATCGACCCGCGGCCGCGGCGCCGCCGGCGAGGATCGCGACGACCCGGTCGGGTTCGATCCCGAAGGTCGGCGGGCACTCCGCGGCGTCCAACGCCGCCAGCCGGCCCGGCGTACCGGCACCCAGATAGATCAGCCGACCACCGGAGCCGAGCGCCTTCTCCACCCGCTCCGCCGCGGCGGCGATCGCTTCACGGGCCGTGCGCAGCACCGCAGGCACGTCCTCCTCGGCGGCCAGCAGCACGTCGACGATCTCGACCGGCGAGCGCTGGTCGAGATCGGCCAGGTCGGTTCGAACCTGCTCGGTCGCCAGCAGATCGACGTCGGCCAAAGCGTCAGAGGTCATCGCGGCGGCTCCTTGCTCGGGTCGTCGAAGGTGTAGCGCTGGACCTGGCTCTCGTGCGGCAGGTCGGTGCGAAGCGCGAGGACCACGGCGCCGTCGACCGCATCGCCGCGAGGCGGCCGGACGTCGAGCCCGGCGGGCAGTCCTCGTCGCCACGCGTCCCGTAGCGGCTCGACCCCGGTCAGCCCTCCGACACAGGTCACGACGCCGGTGTCGCTGGCCCGCGCGGCGACGACGGTCGACTCGATCCAGGCGGTCACGGCGCGGTCAAGCACGTCGGCGGCGACGGCATCGCCGGCCGCCGCGCACTCGACGACGGTCGGAGCGAAGGCGGCGCTGGTCCGGGGCAGCTCCGGTGTGATCGCAAGCGCCGCCGGCAGGCTGCCCAGCGTGCCGAACCGCTGCTGCGCCGCCGACATCAACGTCGTGTCCGGACCCCGGCCATCCAGCGCCCGGACCACCGCCCGCAACGCCTCCCGGCCGATCCAGGCGCCGCTGCCCTCGTCGCCGAGCCACTGGCCCCAGCCGTCGACGTGGCACGCCTGGCCGCCCGGTGCGATGCCCAGCGCCACCGTGCCAGTACCGACCGCCAGGACGACGCCGGGGGCGCCGCCGAGCGCACCGGCATGGGCCGAGACCGCGTCGGTCACCATCACGACCTGGCCGATGCCGGTGCGCTGGTGAAGCCGGACGGCGAGAGCAGTGGACGCGTCGGCACCGGCCGCCTTGGCGCCGGCGGCACCGACGGCCACGACCTCGACGCGACGGCCCGGCGTCGAGAGCGACGACATCGCCTTGTCCAGGAGACCGGCGACGACGGCCGTAGCGTCGTCGACGCCGGACGGCTGGGCGAGGCCCTCGGCTCCTGGCCCTTCGACAGTCTGCAGCCGAGCCCCGGCGCTGTCCGCGATCGCCACCCGGCAGCCGGTCTTGCCGAGGTCGACACCGGCGACCAGGCCGTCGGCACTCATGGCCGCTCTCCCAGCAGCAGTTCGGCGACGGCGGTGGCGTTGACCCGACCGGCGCCGAAGGACCGCACCATCGGCGCCGCGGCGTCGCCGGTGCCCGCCGGTCCGGTGTGGACGACGACGGCATCCGGTCGCTCCGCCCTGACGGCCTGCCGCAAGGCGGCGCCGGACAGCCCGTCGGTCACCACGACCACCGGCCGGTCGTCCCATGCCTTGCGGGCATCGGCCAGATCACTCGGCGACTCCGCGTCGAATGCCACGGTGCCAGGATCCCTCGCGATCAGCTCTGTGACGACCCAGCTGCGGCGGATCCCGGAGGCGAGGTCGGTACGCCGCTCGACGATCACACACGGCGCCGTGCGCAGCCGCTCGACACCAGCGGACCGGATCGCCCGGCGGGCCACCTCCAGACCCGTGTCGGGTGGCGTCGCCGTCGACGCTGTCGCCGCCGACTCCTGCCAGGTGGCCAGGGCCGCGATCCGGTCGGTGGCCGACTCCAGTCGCTCGACCGAGAGCCGCCCGGCGGCGACGGCGTCGACCAGTGCGGCTCTGACCTCGTCGAGCACCGCTTCGGCGTCGTAGACCTCGGGGTACGTCGGGTTGCCGATGCAGAGGAGGTCGACTCCCGCCCGCATGGCGGCCACCGCCCCCGTGCCCCTGCCGACTCGGCGCGAGATCGCGTGCATGTCGAGTGCATCGGTGACGATGACACCGTCGAACGCCAGCGTTTCGCGAAGCGATGACATCCAGGCTTCGCTCATCGTGGCGGGTTGGTCGTCGAGTGCCGGATAGACGACGTGGGCCGTGAGGACGCATCGCACTCCGGCCTCGATGGCCGCGGCGAACGGGACCAGGTCGCGGCCGTGAACGGTCTCGAGGTCCGCGTCCACGGTCGGCAGGCCGACGTGGGAGTCGATCCGCGTGGCGCCGTGGCCGGGGAAGTGCTTGGCACACGCCGCGATCCCGGTCGACTGCACACCGCGTACGAAGGCCGCGCCGTGTCGCGCGACGAGAGCCGGGTCCGCGCCGAAGGACCGTACGCCGATCACGGTGTTGTCCGGCTCCGAGTTGACATCGACGGCCGGCGACAACACGACGTCGACCCCCGCGCGTCGGGCCAGCGCTCCGATCCCGGCACCGGCCGCCTCGGTGGCGACCACGTCGTCGACGACGCCGAGCGCCGCGTTGCCGGGCCAGGACGACCCCGTGGCCGCCTCGAGCCGGGTGACGCCGCCGCCCTCCTCGTCCGACAGCACGAGCAGGTCGTCTCGCTGGCCGTGGAGCTGGTCGGCCAGCGCCCGGGCCGTGTCGAGGTCGGGCACGTTCTGCGCGAACCAGCACACGCCACCGAGGCCGCCGTCGATCGCGCGTCGCAGCCAGTCGGACGGGACAGTGCCGTCGAAGCCGGGCACGAGTACGCCGTCGACGAGCCGACGCACGGATGGGTCGGTCGTCATCCCTTCACCGCCCCGGCGACCAGACCGGCGCTGAGCCGGCGCTGGACGACGACGAAGAAGATCATCACGGGAATGGTGATCAGCGTCGACCCGGCCATGATGGCGCCCCAGTCGTTGCCGTACGCGGTGAAGAACTCGCGCAGGCCGACCGCGGCGGTGTAGCGCGACTCGTCACTCATGAACGTCAGGGCGAAGATGAACTCGTTCCACGCCACGATGAACGAGAAGATGCTGGTCGCGACGAGGCCAGGCGCCACGAGCGGCATCAGGATCGTCCAGAACATCCGGCCCCACGAGGCGCCGTCGACATACGCCGCCTCCTCGATGTCCTTCGGCACCGCGGCGACGAAACCGCGCAGCATCCAGATCGCGAACGGCAGCGAGAACGCCACGTAGACCACGACCAGGCCGAGCAGCTTGTCCAGCAGATGCAGGTCCTTGGCCTGCACGAACAGCGGGATGACGAGCGCCTCCATCGGCACCATCTGGACGACCAGCACCAAGATGAGCACGGAGGTCCGGAACCGGAATCGGAACCGGGCGACCGCGACGGCGGCCAGCAGCGCCAGCAGTCCGCTGACGACGACCGTCGCCAGCGCCACGATCAAGGAGTTGCGCAGGTACGTCGCGAAATTGCCCTCATCGAGGACGAACGAGAAGTGGTCCAGGGTGAAGTCGGTCGGGAGCAGCTTGCGCTTGCCGTCGTTGGCCCGCGCGTCCAGTGCCATCGAGACCATCAGGTAGATCGGGAACAGGGTGAAGGCGAGGATGAGCGCCGTCGCGACACCGGTGAGCACTCGTCCGGACCACGTACGTGAGGTCACAGCTCCTCCTCACGGAAGATCACCCGCAGGTAGAGCACGGTGATGATGAGCAGAACGGCCGTGAGCATGACCGCCAGGGCGGCGCCGAGGCCGTACTCCTGTTGACCGAACGACGTGATGTAGGACCACGTGCCCAGGTTGAGGACCTCGCGGTTGAGTCCGTCACCGCCTGGCATCAGGTAGATCTGGGTGAAGACCTTGAAGTCCCAGATCGTCGACAGGATCGTGACGACGGCGAACACCGGCTTGAGGGTCGGGAACGTGATGTGCCAAAAGCGCCGCCACGCGTTCGCGCCGTCGATCGTCGCCGCCTCGATCACGTCCTTGGGGACCGTCATGAGACCCGCGAGGACCGTCACCGCGACGAACGGAAAGCCGTGGTGTACGACGTTGATCGTCGCGATCGCGAAGAAGGTCAGGCGATCGTCGAACCAGTTCGTCGTGTCCGGGTCGGCGAGGCCGAGCCAGTCCATCAGCCGCATGGCCGGCCCTCGCCTGGAGTCGAAGATGAAGACCCACGCGTAGGTTCCGGTGACAGCCGGGACGGCCCAGGCCGCCATGATCGCGGTCGTCACGATGCCGCGCATCCACGGTCCGAGGCGGAACAACAGCAGCGCCACCAAGGTCCCGAAGATCACCGTGAGCGCCACGTTGACCACGGCGAAGCCGACCGTATTGGGCAGCACGATCTGCCACAGTCGCTCGTCCTCGAGAAGCTGCTGGTAGTTGCCGAGACCGATCCATGCGGCACCACCGAGGTTCAGCTCGCGAAGGCCGAAGTCCTGGAACGACAGCTGCGTGACCCGATAGAGCGGATAGAGCAGGAGCACCGCCAGCGTGGCGAGGCCCGGCGCCAGCAGTAGCCAGGCCCGCCACGACTGTCGATTGGGCACGCCGCCACCGCGGCCCCGGCCCGGCCGCCCCGGAGCAGGCGGTGAACGCGTCTCCGTGGCGGATCGCGCGACGTCAGCCGTTCGCGAAGACGTCATTCATCTCCTGGGTCGCCGTCGCGGTGGCCTCCTCGACGCTGGCCTTGCCGGTCAGGATCGAGTTGAGCATCGCCGTCATCGTCGCGTTGCCCTGGATCTTCGAGTACGCGGGCGTGACAGGCACCGTCGCACCGGCCTCGAGTACCTGCGTGACGAATGGCGAGACCAGCGGGTCGTCCGCCGCCTCCATCTGCTCGAGCTGCGACGACTCCGGCGGGAAGAATCCGGTCTGCTGGGCCCACTGCTTGGCGAACTCGCCGGTCGTCATCATCTCGACGAAGTGCCAAGCCAACTCCAGCTTGTCCTCGTCAGTGGTGTTGAAGATGCCCATGTGCGAGCCGCCGAGGAACGACGGGCTCAGGCCGCCGTCGGGACCGGGAATCGGGAAGACGCCGATCTTGCCGGCGAGGTCCGGGTTCGCCTCGATGAGCGCCTTTGGGGTCCAGCTTCCGGCGATGATCATGGCGGCGTCACCGGCCGAGAAGGCCTCGGACAGGTCGGTCTCGTCCCAGGTGCTGGCCTGCGGCGTCGAGCAGTCGCCGTCGGTCGCCAGGCCGGTGTAGTAGGAGATGCCCTCACGGGACTCCTGGGAGTCGAGCGTGGCGGTCCACTGACCGCCCGACTCGCTGGCGATCTCTCCACCAGCGCCCCAGATGAAGGGGTCGACTCCGTACTCGCTGCCGCCGGCGATCGGGAAGGGAACCATGTCGGGCTCGGCGGCCTTCAGTGCCGCGCAGGCATCAGCCAGCTCGTCCCACGAGGCGGGTGGCTGGACGTTGGCCTTGGCGAGAATGTCGGTGCGATAGACGATCGACCGGACGCCGGAGTACCAGGGCATGCCGTAGAGGGCTCCGTCGAGCTCCCCGGTGTCGAGCAGTTCGGGCACGACGTCATCGGTCAATCCGGCCTGCTCGATCCGGTCGGTCAGATCGACGAGACCGCCGGCATCGGCGAAGCCGGGCGTCCACGTCGTGCCGACCTCCGCCACGTCGGGAAGCTCGCCGCCGGCGATTCCGGTCGTGAACTTGTCATACGCGTTGGCCCACTCCACGAACTGGACGTTCAGGTCCGCGCCGGTCTGCTCCGTGAACGCGGAGCTCACCTGGTCGAAGAACGGCGTCGCATCCGGGTTGGTGCCCTGCATGATCCAGACGTCGAGAGTCTCGCCTTCATAATCCCCCGGTGTGATCTCGTCAGACTCTTCTTCAAGGGTCTGCTGTCCCCCACCGTCGTCGCCGCCACATGCGGGCGCCATCAAACCCAGAACGGCCAGACCGACGCCAAGACGCCGCAGTCGCATGATGTTCCCCTTCTCCGACCGCCGAGCCGGCCGCGATCGTCGAAATGAAGACCAGAGGTCTAGACCTTCGGCCCGATTCTTCGCCTACGGCAGAGCGGCGTCAACCCCTTGGCGCGAAACAAGAAGGTTTCTTTACAGATTCAGCGATCAGCTCGGGAAGATGTCGACGACGATGCGGTAGCGGTCGCCGCGATAGACCGAGCGGACGAACTCGACGACCCGGTCGTTGCCCGTTCGGGACGTACGTTCGAAGCAGAAGGCCGGCGCACCCGGTTCGACGCCGAGCAGCTCGGCCACGTCCGGTTCGGTCAGGCACGGCTCGACGGTCTGGGTGCCCGAGATGATCGCGTGGCCGAACCGGCGGGACAGCACCTCGTAGAAGGAGGCGTTCTCGAGGTCGTCGCCGGTCAGACCGGGGGCGAGATCACACGGGACGTGCAGGTCCTCCAGCGCCATGGGGATGTCGTCGGCCAGTCGCAGCCGACGCACGTGCAACACCGAGGAGTTCGGCGGAATCCCGAGCACCGCCGACAAGACGACACCGGCCGGCGACTCGCGGGCGAAGACCGTGTGGCTGCCGGGGCGCAGGCCGCGGGCCCGCATGTCCGTGGAGAACGAGGTCGCCGACAACCGCTGAGTGACCTTGGCGGCGGCGATGAACGTGCCGGAGCCATGCCGTCGGACCAGCCGGGACTCGGCCACCAGGGCGTCGATCGCCCGGCGCAGCGTCATCCGGGCGACGCCGAGCTCCTTGGCCAGGTCTCGCTCGGCCGGCAGCGGCTCACCGGGCACCATCGCCGCGATCAAGGTCTCGAGCCGCTCGCGCACCTGGCGCTGCTTGGCGGTCTCCCGTCCCGTCACCGTGGCCATGGACCATTGGTACAACATCAGCCCACGATCCGCCAGGGTCGAGCTCCCCGGCATGGACGCGGCGCCGAGTCGAGACGGAACCGTGCTTCCGGTCGCGCTGTCCTACCGACATGATCAGCCTCATGCGGATGCGGGTCGTCCGGGTGGCGACGGTCGTCGGACTGCTGGCACTCGCCGCGTGCGGCTCACAGCGTTCCGACTCGGCCGCCGGTGACGACCCTCCGGCCGACGTCGTGTCCGACGACTACACCGGACGGTTCAGCGGCGCGAACCTCACGATCCTGTCCAGTCCCGATCACGGCCCGCAGTTGTGCTCCGCGGTCGCGGAGTCCTATCCGCCACAATGCGGTGGTCCGGACATCGAGGGTTGGGACTGGAGCGTGGTCGATCACGAGTCGGCGAGGGGCACGAGCTGGGGCGCTTACGACGTCACGGGCACCTTCGACGACGGAGTCTTCACGCTGACCGAGCCGCCGGCCGCTCCGACGCCGCCCGATGCGGACGACGACTTCGGATGCCCCGAGCCCTGCGATCCCGCCACGGATCACACTCCGCGCGAGCTTCGGCAGATCGCCGACCAGATCGCCGCCGACCTGCCGGACGTCCAGTCCGTGTGGAGCGACCCCCGCGCCGGCACCGTCGGAGTCACCGTCTGGGTCGCGTACGAATCGCTGTGGCAGCAGCTCGCCGCGGAGCACGGTGCCGACGTCATCGACCTGGACGGCGTACTCCAGCCGATCGACGACCACGAGTGACCGATCACCGCGCCACGAGTGGCTGATCACCGCGCCACGAGTGGCTGATGATCGGGTCAGTCGGCGGCCGGCAGCTCCGGATGGTCGGCGGCGTCGAGGTCGGCGAGCAGGTCGCCGTCGGCGTCGAGGCGTTCGCGTACTTCGGGAGCCGTGAAGGTTAGGTCCGGCACCGACTCGCACGCCTCGACCTCGTCCCACGTGACCGGCGCGGACACCGTGGGCTGCGGCCGGGCGCGCAGCGAGTACGCCGCGACCGTGGTCTTGGCCGGATTGTTCTGGCTCCAGTCGATGAACACCTTGCCGGGCCGGGCCCGCTTCTCCATCGTGGCCACGATCTGACCGCGATGCGCCTTGGCCAGCCGCCCGGCCAGTCCCCTGGCGTACTTCGACGTCTCGTCCGGATCGGTCGTCGACACGGGAACGTACAGCTGCAACCCCTTCGACCCGCTCGTCTTCGCCCACGCCTCGAGTCCATCGGCGGCGAGCTCGGCACGTACGAGCTCGGCCACCCGGCAGCACTCCACGATCGTCGCCGGCGACCCGGGATCCAGATCGAACACGAGCAGGTCCGGCGGCTCGGCCTCGCCGCCGTCGCCGACCCGCCACTGCGGCACGTGCAGCTCCAACGCGGCCAGGTTCGCCGCCCACACCAGTGTCGGCAGGTCCTCGATGAGCACGAAGTGCGCGATGTCGCGATTCGTCGAGCTGCCCGGCGTCGGCAGTGCGGCGGTGCGCACCCAGTCCGGCGCGTGCCGCGACACGTCCTTCTCGAAGAAACCGGTCGTATCGGCGCCGTTGGGATAGCGCCGGAAGGTCACCGGGCGGCCCGCCAGCCGGGGCAGCAGCGCCGGCGCCACCCCCACGTAGTAGTCGACGATCTCGCCCTTGGAGAAGTCGGCCTCGGGGTAGAGGACCTTGCTCAGGTTCGTCAGGCGCAGCACCTGGTCGCCCACTGACACCGAAACCTGTTCGTCGGGCATGACATCAGCCTCTCAGAAGCGCGCCGCCGCCTGCGTCTGTCGCCCGGTCTGGGTACCGTTACCGGAGTACGCGCCGGACGACTCAGCCGGCCGACGGTCGAACGACGGAGGTGACCCGCCATGCGGTCGATGTGGAAGGGCGCGATCTCGTTCGGCCTGGTGTCGATCCCGATCCAGCTCTACGCCGCCACCGAGAACAAGAACGTCCAGCTCCGCCAGGTGCACGCCGCCGACGGTGGGCGGATCAAGTACAAGCGGGTCTGCTCCATCGACGGTGAGGAAGTGCCCTACTCCGACATCGCCAAGGGCTACGAGGCGGGCGACGGGCAGATGGTCGTGCTGACCGACGAGGACATGTCCGAGCTGCCACTGCCGAGTGTGCAGGGCATCGAGGTGCTGGAGTTCGTGCCGCTCGAGGCGATCGACCCGATCCAGTACGACCGGACCTACTACATGGAGCCGCAGCAGGCCGCCGTCCGGCCCTACGTACTCCTGCGGGACGCACTGCAGAAGTCCGGTCAGGTCGCGATCGCCAAGGTGGCGCTGCGACAGCGCGAGAGCCTCGCCCTGATTCGGGTTCGCGACGAGGTCGTCGTGCTGACGACGCTGCTGTGGCCGGACGAGGTGCGGGTGCCGAGCTTCGGCTTCCTCGACGAGGAGCCACCGGAGCTGCGCTCGCAGGAGATGGAGATGGCCGGCGCGCTGATCGACTCGATGGCGGAGCCGGAGTTCGACCCCGACGCCTACTCCGACAGCTACCGCGAAGCGCTCGAGTCGGTGATCGAGGCCAAGCTGACCGGCCAGGAGATCGTCGCCGAGCCCGCCGCCACCGGCGAGCAGGCTGACGTGATCGACCTGATGTCGGCGCTCGACGCCAGCATCAAGTCCCGCAAGGGCGGCGAGGGCGCCAAGCAGGCCGCGAGCGGCAAGAGCAGCAAGTCCACGGCCAAGAAGGCGACCAAGAAGACCGCCGCCAAGAAGTCCACGGCGAAGAAGGCCACCAAGAAGACGGCCGCGAAGAAGACCACCAAGTCGAGCGAGTCGAAGACCCGCAAGCGCAAGAGCGCCTGACCCGCCGACGGGGCCGGCCAGGGCCCGTTCGGACGTGGCGGGTGCACCAAATGCCGCGACGATTCGGTGCAGACGTCACGTATCGACGAGCAGCGACTCGCCGACACGGCGGCGTCAATCCCGTGGACTGTCAGGCAGGCGTGTTACCAACGCAGTTATGAGAACGAGTCCCGTGGACGACGGCCTCCTGCATTGCGGTGGCACGCTCGTGGTCCACGCCGACGGCGCCATGGAGTGCACCGAGCCGCGCTGCGAGGAGCTCGACCCGATCGGGCATCGGCTGGTGCTCGACTGTGACGACGTCGACGGTGGTTGCGGCTGCGACCGTACGACCGTCGTCAGCGCCGAGCTCGCGGGCTGACCGGGCGCTAGTCAGCGACGCCGACGCGAATCACGCAGCCGGCGCCGACGACCACCCTGCTGTCTCACCTCCTGACGGTCCCGGGCAACCCGGCGCGGCCGCATCGTTGTCTGACGGCATACAGGAAAGTCCATCGCCGCCAGGGGGTCAAGGGTGTTCTTCGCCAAGTACGACAGGTTTCTCGACACCAGTGAGACGGCTGCCCATCCGCTCCGGCTGCGCCTGCGGCATCGGGCGATCGTCCGGGACAACGCCGAGATCCTCGACGGGGCCCGCGTGCTGGACATCGCCAGTCACGACGGCCGCTGGAGCTTCGCGGCCCAGCACGCCGGCGCCGCCCACACCACGGGCATCGAGGCGCGGGCGGAGCTGGTCGACAATGCCGTCGCCAACTTCACGCATTACGGGATCCCGGAGGACCGCTTCAGCTTCGTCCACGGCGACGCGGTCGACGTGTTGTCGGCTCCTGATCACGGCATCCGGGCCGACGTCGTGATGTGCCTCGGCTTCCTTTACCACACGATCCGCTACCCGGAGCTGTTCCTGGGCATCCGATCGGTGGCGCCGACGTACCTCCTGGTCGACACCGCCGTCTGGCCGGCGAAGCAGCTCGTGCTCAAGATCAACACCGAGGACGTGACCGTCCAGAGCCAGGCTGCCGACGGGACGCAGGCGTTCGGGGGACGGATGCTGGTCGGCCGTCCCTCGCCGCCGGCGCTCGAGTTCCTGCTCCGGTCGTACGGCTTCGACGTCGTCAAGCGGTTCGACTGGCAGGGCATGCTCGCCAACCGGTCCGGCATCAATCCGGTGAGCACGTACGCCAGCGGTCGGCGCGTGACCTGGCTGTGCCGGATGCGCTAGCCGAAGAACTCGGCCAGCACCGGTGCGGCGGCCTCCGGCGCGAGGTCGTGAGTCTGGCCCTCGAGGATCCGGAACTCCGAGGCCGGCAGCGCCTGCGCCGTCGCCTTCGCCGCCAACCGCAGCGGCTCCGGGCACTCACCGCCGGACATCACCAGGGCCGGGATCGTGACCCGGGTCGCGATGTCGCGAGGCACCCGGCCGCCGCCGAGCAGCGCGTCGTCGTAGGCCAGTGTCGGTGCGATCGTCTCCATGGCAGGCCAGCCCGGCCCGGATCGCATGCCGGCGACGACCGGCTCCGGGATGCCGACGTGGGCCATGAACCGGGCCACCGCATCGCCCCGGCGTCCGGCGGCGAGCAGCGCGTCGAGGTCTCGCGTGTACGCCTCGATCGGCGCGTCGTCGCCGACCTCGGCCATGAACGGCGGCTCGTAGACCGCCATCCGAGTGATCCCGGGCTCGACGGCAGCGGTCCGGATCGCGAGTGCGCCGCCGGACGACACGGCATAGAGGCCCACCTCGCCTCCGGCGGCGGCGACGACCGCTTGGAGGTCCTCGACCTCGCGCTCGACGGCGTACGGCGGCGTGTCCGAGCTCTCGCCGCGGCCGCGCCGGTCGTAGGCATAGACGGCGAAGCGATCCCGCATTGCCTCGGCGAGTGGTCGCATCGGGCCACCGGCGCGGTGACACATGGCGCCGTCGACGAGGACGAGAGCCGGGCCCGTGCCGCTGCGCTCGTAGGCGATCGTGGTGCCGTCGGATGACGTGACGAAGGACATGACGTGCTCCCTAATGTGGCTGGTCGGTGCCCAGACCGGCGATGTAGGCGTCGAACCGGTCCAGGCTGGTGCGGAAGCCCGCCTGCCACTCGGCCTTGAGGTAGGCGGCGGGGACGTTGGTCTGATGGGTGACCACCTCGGTCCGCCCGCCGCCCAGGTCGACGAACGTGATCGTGGTCCGCATGCCACCCTCGACGTCACGCTCGATCCACACCAGCCGATCGGGACGGCGGATCTCGGAGTAGGTGGCCCGCATCGTGTACGTGGAGCCGTCGGCGCCGACCATCGTGGTCTCGAAGGCGCCACCGGGTCGCAGGTCGACGACGATGCCGTCGATCGGGGTCGTCGTGCCGGCCGGGCCCCAGAAGTGGGTCAGATGCTTCGGCGTCGTCAGGCAGTCGAACAGCAGCTCTGGCGAGGCCTGGTGCACCCGCCGGTAGGTCAGCTCGCCGGTCTCGGTCATCGCGGTCCCTCCCGATCGCGACCGGCTCGGCCGCGCAGGACGGTCAGGTGCTCCTCCAGCCGGTCGTGGCGGTCGGCCCAGACCTGCCGATGCCGTGCGATCCAGCCGGCGGCGGAGTCGAGCCGCTCGGCCTCGAGCACGCACGGACGCGACTGCCCGTCCCGGGTACGCGAGATGAGGTGGGCTCGCTCGAGCACCTTCAGATGCTTGGAGATCGCCTGCTGGGTCAGGGCGAACGGCGCTTTGAGCTCGTTCACGGTCGCGTCGCCCTCGGCCAGTCGCTCGAGTATCGACCGCCGGGTGGGGTCGGCCAGCGCCGAGAACACCTGGCTCAGGTCGTCCGTCACGGTCGTCATGCCGTGAGCCTATCCACAACATTGCATTTGTACAACTAGTCAGTTGTGCAAATCACCGGCGTTCACTCGCTCGCGGGTGTCCGGGCGAACCACCGGGAGCGCCAGCGGACTCAGTCCGCCCAGGAGCAGCAGCGCCCCGAAGGACAGCAGATCGAGATCGGCCGCGAACATGACGAAGCCGGCGAGCACCAGCACCGGACTCCACCACTTCAGAAGTCCAGACGACAGAACCATAAGCAAAACCAACACCAACAGGCCGAGCTGGAAGGCGAGCGGTCCGATCAGCTCCAGCGGCTCCGGCAGCGGAGCCGCCGCGTCGAGGTCCGCGAACAGGTCGCCGAGGATCACCCACAGGAAGCATCCGACGCCGACCAGACCGGCGACCGTCGCGGCGTCGGCGACGATCCGCGTGCGCGGCGTCTCGGCAGCGACCAGCCGGCGCACGCCGACGATCAGAACGCCGAACAGCACGAAGCCGAGGAGGAAAAGGGAGTGCCCGACGTTCCAGGCCACGCCCGGACCGTGATCACCATCGAGACCGTCGATCCGGCGGAGCAGACCGTAGAGGAACAGCAGGACGGGGGCGCCGAAGGCACCGACGCGGACGAGGACAGGCGGCGGGGTCATACCGACAGGCTCGCGAGGTACGAGTGGCGGATCATCCGGTGGCACCCCGAGTGTGCCCGGATCCGACCCCTAGCCCCGGCTGCCCAGCCGTACGCTGTCGGGAACGACGATCTCGGCCGGATCCCGGTCGGGTCGCAGGCCTCGCCACTTCGGATGCCACAGCCGGCCGTCGGAGGTCCAGCGCCGAAATCCCGCTTCGCCGACGAGGTCCGGCGTCACCCAGTGCGCGCGCCGGGCGAACTCCCGCGGCACCTCCTGGGCGAACGGACTGGTCGGCCACTCGCGCTCGTCGAGCAGCGCCCTGAGCCGGCGCAACGCGGCGTCGTCGAAGCCGGAGCCGACCCGGCCGGCATAGCTGAGCTCCCCGGCGTCGTCGTAGACCCCGACCAGCAGCGATCCGAACGCGTCGGCCCGATTGCCTTCACCGACCGACCAGCCACCGATGACCACCTCCTGTCGCCGCCAGACGGTCGTCTTGACCCAAGTGATCTCGCGGCGGCCCGGAACGTAGAGCGAGTCGACCCGCTTGGCGACGACACCCTCGAGCACGTGGTCCTGCGCCGTCGCGAGCATGTCGGCGCCGGAGACGTCGGTGTAGTACGGCGGCGTTCGGACGCATCCCTCGGCCAGGTCCAGCTCGGCCAAGATCCCGCGCCGCTCGAGGTACCGCCGCCGCAACAGCGACTCGTCGCCGACCTGCAAGACGTCGAACGCGAACAGCAGCACCGGCGTCTCCCCGAGCTGCCGGGCCGACGGATGCATGTCGTGCATCCGCGACTGCATCAGCTCGAAGCTCGGCCGACCGTCCGGGCTCAGGACGACGAGCTCGCCGTCGAGCAACAGCGGCGTGTCGGTCTGCTGCGACAGGGTACGCAGCTCCGGGTAGGTCGAGGTCATGTCCCGGCCGCGCCGCGATGCCACGCGTACCTCGTCCGAGCCGACCGCGACGACGGCGCGGAAGCCGTCCCACTTCCACTCGTACGCCCAGTTCGATCCCTCCGGCGGGACAGTTTCGGCGATCGCCAGCATCGGCGACACCAGGGCCGGCGGGGGTTGCGTCATGGTGCGCCGCTCGGCGCGTCAGGCCGAGGCCGAACGATCCGTGCGCCAGCGCGCCGCCGGATGCATCGCGCCGCGGTCCGCGGCCACCAGGGCCCGCACCTCGGCGCTGCGTCGTTGTGACCAGGCTTCGCGCAGGGCGTCGGTGTAATCCTCCGAGCGGAACGCCGACCCGGGTCCGGCGTCGGTGCGGTCGGCCGGCTCGGTGCTGATGAAGTCGGCCTGGTCGACGATCAGCTCGCTCGCGTCCGCCCACACCCAGCGGGTCGACGACAGGTCGAGGGCGAAGGCCGACTCGAGCTCGGCCGCTCGGGCGATCGCCGTCCAGCGCCGGCCGAAGCTGACCTGGTCGACGTGCGGCACCATCGCCCAGACCGCCAGCCGGGCCTCGTCGGGCTCCTGCAGCTTGCGTACGGCGGGATCGGGCGGGAAGGCCTCGTCGACCAGGTAATGGATCCGATGGATCCGCTCCTCGTCGTCCTCCGAGATGCTCAGCGCCTCGGCCAGGCTCGCCGCCGAGTCGTCCGGCACGGGCGACTCGTCGATCGGCGGCTCGGGGCGGTCCATGTTGCGTAGCGTAGTCAGCTTGGCTCCAGCTCGTCCACGGCCCGGCATCACTCGGACGGCTGGATGTTCTGGTTGAGGTGGAACACGTTGTCGGGGTCGTAGGTGTCCTTGAGCACGGTCAGCCGCTCGAACTTGTCGGGTGAGTACGCCCGGCGCACGCCGCTCGCCCCGTCGTCGCTCAGCACGTTGACGTAGACGCCACTCGCGAACGGGTCGAGCTCCGCGGCGCACCGGCGCGCGACCGCCATCCGGTCGACGTCTTGGTCCGGGTCGTCCCACTTTGCCGCCGCGATGTATTCGAACTGGGTCCCGCGGTTGCCGAAGGCGCTGTCGTCCTCGGGCACCTCGGAGATCGCGCCGCCGTAGGCCTGCAGGCTGAGGCCCGGCAGCAGGTCGGTCTGTCCGGCGCGTCCGACCAAGGCCTCGATCGCGGCGTCGGACAGCTCCGGCAGCAGATGGCCCTTCCAGTAGCGGCGGTAGGTGTAGCCCTCGATGCTGTCCTCGCGGGTCTGCAGGTCGAGGTAGGACATCTCGCCGACTCGCTCCGCCACCGGAGTGCCGAGCGCGCCCATCGAGGCCAGCAGCTTGCCACCCTCCTCGGGATCGCCGACCCAGACGAAACCGAGCATCGCCGTGTCGGGCCCGACCGCGGCGTTGAACGTCGCGGCCCTCGGAGCCGACGCACTGAGGTCGCGCCAGGCCCGCATCGCCGCGGCCGTCCGGTCGATCGGGAAGTCGTACTCCGCCACCAGGGTGCGGGTGCCGACCTCATGCAGCTGGAACTCGAACTCGGTGACGATCCCGAAGTTGCCGCCGCCACCGCGCAGGCCCCAGAACAAGTCGGGGTGCTCGTCGCGGCTGGCCCGGACCACGTCACCGGCGGCGGTGACGACTTCGTACGAGACCACGTTGTCGCACGAGAGTCCGTACTCGCGGGCGAGCCAGCCCATGCCGCCGCCGAGGGTCAGGCCGCCGACGCCGGTGTGCGAGACGTTGCCGGCGGTCGTCGCGAAGCCGTGCTCCTGCGCGGCGATGTCGAGGTCGCCGAGCAGCGCACCGCCCTGCACCCACGCCCGGCGCTTTTCGGGGTCGACGCGGACGCCACCCATCGGCGTCAGGTCGATCATCAGGCCGTCCTCGGGTACGCACAGGCCGAGAACACTGTGGCCGCCGCAGCGGACACCGATCTCGAGGTCGAGCTCGCGGGCTGCCCGGATGGCGGTCACGACGTCGGCGACGCTGGAGCACCGGACGATCAGACGCGGCCTCCGGTCGACCATGGCGTTCCAGACAGCCCGAGCGGAGTCGTAGCCGTCATCACCGGGGAACAGCCGCTGGCCGTCCAGCCGGTCAGTGAGGCGGGTGAGGTTCGTCGTCGTCATGGGCATGAGCCTGACAGCGATTGGTACCCGAGATAAGGTCCAATCCGATGAACAGATCCAGGGCCAATTCGATGAGCAGCGAGCTGCTCATCGCCCTGCGTCGCGACGTTCCGGATCCTCTGCACCGACAGATCGAGGCCGCGATCCGCGACGCGATCCAGGCCGGACGGCTGCGCCAGGGGACGACGCTGCCCCCGACCCGTACCCTCGCCGCGGATCTCGGCGTGTCCCGGGGCGTCGTCGTCGAGGCGTATCAGCAGCTGGTCGCCGAGGGCTATCTGACCAGCCAGGCCGGTGGCTACACGCAGGTCGCGAGGGAGCCCACCGCGATTGCGGGACGGCGGCGGTCTGACCGACGCCGAGAGCGACCACCGTCCCGCAATCGCGAGGTGGTGAAGCCGCGGATCGACTTCGGCTACGGCCGCGCCGACGTCTCCAACTTCCCTCGTCCGGCCTGGCTGCGCTCGCTGCGGCGGATCATCTCCGAGGCGCCGAGCGACCGGTTCGGCTACCTGAGCGGCCGGGGTGCGCTTGAGTTGCGGGAGGCCCTGTCGGGCTATCTCAGCCGGGTACGCGGCACCGACGCCCACGCCGACGACATGGTGATCTGCAGCGGCTACGCCCAGGGCATCGCGCTGGTGCTGCACGCGCTTCGAGGGACCGGCGCGACGTGCATCGCGGTCGAGGATCCCTCGTCCGGCGACGACGCCATCCCGGTCGCGCGACGGCTCGGCCTCGACGTCGTGGGGATACCGGTCGGGGACGACGGGGTCGACGTCGACGCCCTGACGCGGTCCGGAGCCGACGCGGTCGTCCTGACGCCGACGCATCAGTGGCCGCTCGGCAGCGTGCTCTCCGCCGAGGCGCGAGCCGCCATCCTCGCGTGGGCCGAGCAGCACGGCTCGCTGGTCATCGAGGACGACTACGACGCCGAGTATCGCTACGACCGGTCGCCGATCGGCGCGATGCAGGGGCTGGCACCGGACCAGGTCGTCTATGCCGGCTCGGCCAGCAAGACGCTCGCACCAGGGCTCCGGATCGGGTGGCTGGTCGTCCCGCACCATCTCGTCGACGCGGTCGCCGACGCCAAGATCCTCGCGGATCGCGGCTCTCCGGCGATCGACCAGCTGGCCTTCGCCGACTTCCTGGAGCGGGGCGAGTTCGACCGGCACCTGCGCCGGATGCGGCCGGTCTACCGACGGCGCCGGGACGCCCTGCTCGCGGCGCTGGGCGAACGGCTGCCCGACTTCGAGCCGATCGGCATCTCGGCGGGCATCCATCTGGTCACGTGGCTGCCACCCGACCTCGACGAGAAGTCCGTCGTCTCGGCGGCGGCCGCTCGTGGCGTCGGCGTCTCCGGCGTCGGGCCGTACCGCCTGTCGCATCCGGGCCGCGACGGCCTGATCTTCGGCTACTCGTCACTCAACGAACGCACGATTACCGAAGGCATCGGGCTGGTGGCCGAGGCGGTCGCGGCCCTGCGCGACGGATCTTGAGGCCTCACCCAGGCTGGCGGAACTCCCGCTTGTACGCTTTCCAGTCCCAAGGCTTCTGACCGTCGCCGCCGTCGAAGAACTTGTTGGCTGCGTCCCGACCGTTCTTGAAGAGCATGTCGCGCTGCGCGGGTTTGAGATCGAAGTCGGTCGCCCGGATCGTGCCCGTGTCGACGAAGATCGTCCGCGCCTGAACATCGGGGTTGTCAACGTACATCCGGTCATAGAAGCTGGTCATCGTCTTGATCATCGCGATGGTCATGTCGATCGGCCCGTCGACGTCGGCGATCGTGCCTTCGAGTGCCTTGGCCCGCGTCGATAGCTTGATCCCGAAGGTGGGCCAGCGCGGCTCCCGTTCCTTCGGTGCGTCGAAGACCTGGACCGGGAAGTTCGACAGCATCCCGCCGTCGACAAGGACGGATCGGCCCAGCTTGACGGGTTCGAAGAAGAACGGGATCGACATCGAGGCACGGACGGCGTCGGCGACCTTCTGCGTACCGGGCTCGAGCTTGTACTCCGGGTAGTCCCAGGGCAGCTTGCACAGCGATCCGCTCGTGATATCGGAGACCATCACCACGAGTCGGTACTTCTGCTCCGGCTTCAGCTCCGGATTCTCGTACGGCAGGTCGGCGAAGGTCCCGATGCCCTTGCTGGCAAGCTGATCTCGTACCCAGTTCTTGGCGTACTCGCCCTCGTAGATGCCGTCCTCGAACAGCACCGACATCGCCTTGCCGAGAAATGGCAGCTTGTCGAAGAAGCTCTTGTCCTTGAACCTCAAGTAGTCCAGCTTCCGCATCTCGTCCTCGAGCTGCTTCGCCGTGAAACCGGCCGCGATCAGGGCACCGACGATCGAGCCCGCGGACGTTCCCGCGACTCGCTTGATCGTGTAGCCGCGCTCCTCGATGACGCTGTAGGCGCCGGCGAGCGCAATTCCCTTGACGCCGCCGCCTTCAAGGACGAGGTCGGCGTTGAGTTCGAGTTCGGGCATGGCACACCTCCGATGCCAGGGCCGCAATCATTCATGCTCGGCCGGGCCGGTCGGGCCAGCCAGTGCCGAAGGACCCCACGATGCCGGGGACTACGTCACCCGAGCGTCACCGAGCGGCGGTAGCGTGCCCTCGTGAGTGGTTCTCGGGTGCACGTTTTCGTTGACGACGCGCTGGGCACGCGCGACGCCACTGCCGTCGCCGACGCCATCCGGCGACGAGATATCAGCGCCGCCGAGGCGGTCGCGGCGGCGATCGCGCGGGCCGAGCGGCTCGCGGGGCGGATCGAGGCGATCGCCTACGAGGACTTCGACTCCGCCTTGGCCCGGGCGGCCGCGGTGACGCCCAACGGTGGCTTCTCCGGAGTGCCGACGTTCATCAAGGACAACGTCGACGTCCGCGGCCTGCCGACCAACCACGGCACCCGGGCCTTCATCGGGCTCCCTGCGACCGGCTACGACGGCATCGCCCGGCAATACCTCGCGCAGGGCGTCGTCAACCTCGGCAAGAGCAAGCTGCCCGAGTTCGGGTTCAACGCCACGACGGAGTACGCCGACGGCGAGCCGACCCGCAATCCCTGGAACCCGGCGTACTCGGCCGGCGCCTCCTCCGGCGGAGCGGCGGCGCTCGTGGCCGCGGGTGTGGTGCCGATCGCGCATGCCAACGACGGCGGCGGCTCGATCCGGATCCCGGCCGCGGCCTGCGGACTGGTCGGGCTCAAGCCGACCCGGGGCCGACTGCTCGGGACCAGGTCGAGTCGCTCCCTGCCGTTGAAGGTCGTGGCCGACGGCGTCCTGACGCGCAGCGTCCGTGACACGGCGGCCTTCCTCGCCGGCGCCGAACGGTTCCGACGAAACCCGCGGCTGCCGCCGATCGGCGACGTGAGCCGAGCCGGCACTCGCCGGCTTCGCGTCGGAGTCCTCCTCGACTCGGCCACCGGCCATCCGACCGACGACGAGACCCGGGCGGCCGTGCGCCAGACAGCCAGCCTGCTCTCCGATCTGGGCCACGACGTGACCGAGATGGACCTGCCGCCGCTGCCGCGGTTCACCGACGACTTCACGCTCTACTGGGGCATGTTGGCGTTCATGGTCTCGTCGACCGGACGGTGGGTCCTGGGCCGCGACTTCGAGCGCGCCCGGCTGGACAACCTGTCCCTCGGGCTGCGGCGCATGTACGGCAGCCGTGCGGCGCGTACTCCCGGCGTCCTCTATCGGCTCCGGCAATCCACGGCGCAGTATCAGCAGGTCTTCCGCCAGCATCACGTCGTCGTGTCCCCTGTGCTGAGTCACACGACGCCGGAGCTCGGTCACCTGTCGCCACGACAGCCGTTCGAGCAGCTGATGGACCGGCTGCACCGCTACGTCGGCTTCACGCCGCTCAACAACACAGCCGGCGGTCCAGCGATGTCCCTGCCGCTCGGCGTCACCGCCGATGGGCTGCCGATCGGAGTCCACCTCTCGGCGGCGCTCGGTGCCGAGCGGACGCTGCTGGAGCTGGCCTACGAGATCGAGCAGGCCCGGCCCTTCCGGTCGATCGCCGACCCGATCTGACGACGGTCAGCCGGCCTGCTCCTGGCGGCAGATCCGGGTGAGCTCGTCGAGGTAGTCGGCCAGCGGCTCCAAGCCGGCCCGACGGCGGAGCTGGTCGACCCGATCAGGATGTGTCAACGGGGTGGCGAGTTCGGCACGGCCGCCACGGCAGCCGATCTGAGTGCCGTAGGTCTGCTCGTCACCGTGCCCGACGGCGACTCGGTCGTCGAGATAGGCGACGTTGCCCCACGAAGCCTGGCCGGCCCGCGCGGCCGCCGTGAGCAGTTCGAGCGCGGCCGCCTGGAACTCCGGGTCCAGGTCGGAGTGTTGGGCGATCGCCCATGCTGCGTCAGCGCCGTCCTCGCCGACCAGGTCGATGGTGGGCCAGCCGTACTCGGCGATGATCTGCTTGAGCCGATGGGTACGGACCTCATCGCCTTCGTTGTCGACACCGCCCGTACGACCGGCCTGGTCGCGCCGGAACATCGCCATCAACTCGTCGTGCAGCGCCGGGTCGAAGTCGACGCCCGGCGAGGCCATCGGCGCCGGCGGCCAGGTCGGCGAGATCGAGGCTGCCGAAGGCGTCCCGCCGGGGGAGCTCGTGGGCTGCGGCGAGCCCCTGTCCGTGTCTCCGCAGCCCACGAGGCTGAGGGGGATGACGACCACGAAAGCCATCAGGCGGCGCATGGCCGTCACCCTAGCGCCGGCGTTCGAGCGTCAGGTGCCGCTCAGTCCCCCGGCCATTCGCCGGTCCACCGTTCGAACGCACGGGCCGCGCCGCGATCGACGGCAGCCTTCACGACACCGAAGATCGCGCCCTGAATCGCCGCGGCGACCAGCACGTCACGTAGCCGATGCTCCGACTCGAGCGGGCCGGGCGCGTCCTCGGGTCCGGTCGGCGTTCGCCGCCAGATCTGCTTGAACAGCAGGCCGGCCACGACACCGCCGATGGCGCTGCTCGCCAGTCCGACGGGTCGATAGACGAGCTTGGCTGCCTTACTCATCGGCGTCGCCATCGGCTGCTGAGGAGCGCGATCTGCGCCGGCGGCCGAGAAGGAGTGTGATCGTCGCCGCGACCACGGCGGCGACGACGGCCACCGTCATCGGGTTGCTCCGGCCGTAGACGCCGGCCCGGCGACCCGCGTCGGTCGCCGTCTGGCGCGCCTTGTCAACCCGCTGAGTAGCGTCCTGCTTGAGCTCTCGCACGCGGGCCTTGACGTCGAGGCGACGGCCGATCTCGTCGACGGTCTCGCCCATCCGGGCCCGGGTCTCTTCGATGTCGGACTGCAGGACAGCCTGATCGTCCGGGATCGGCTGCCGGTCGTATTCGGTCCTGGTTGAGTCAGTCACCGGTGGTGTCCCTTCAGCGCTTCGATGTCTTCCTTGGTGCTCTCCATCGCCTCGCGGGGCATCGGGGGCGTCGCACGACGCATCCGGCTCCGCCCGGTGGCAGCAACCACGCTGGCCACGATCAGCAAGACGACGCCGACGATCAGGGCCGACAGCCAGGCGGCTATGGCGAGGTCCAGGGCGATCACCGCGGTCGCGACGAGGCAGCCGATACCGAACAGGGCGATCAGGCCACCCGCGCCCATCAGACCGGCGCCGGAGCCGAAACGCTTGCCCTTGTCCTTCATCTCGGCCTGGGCCAGCCGGATCTCGTCGCGCACCAGCCGGCTCACCTGCTGGCTGAGCTCGCCGGTCAGCTGTCCCAACGACGCGTCTTTCGTACTGGATGGTGTCTCGCGATGCGCCATGTCTATCCCTCCCCCGATGCACTCGGGCAGTAGGTCGTGACTGTGCCCGGATCAGATCGGCCCAAACGGCTCAGCCGCACGAGCCGTGTGACAAAGCCCAACTGGGGTACTTCCTCGAAACCGAACACCGGCGAGGAGCCGCAGATGACCACCACGGAAGCATCCACAACCCCAGCCTCGAGGCCCAAACGCCAACGGCTGACCATTCGCGGACGCTGGCAGGTGCTGCGGCGCACCTGGAAGCAGATGAGCGAAGACCACGTCACGCTGGTCGCCGGCGGGGTGGCGTTCGCCTGGTTCCTCGCGTTGTTCCCCGGCCTGATCGCCGCCGTGATGATCTATGGGCTGGTCACCGACCCAGCCGATGTCCAGCGGCAGGTCACCAACATCTCCGAGGGCCTGCCGAGCGGCGCGGACACCCTGCTCAGCGACCAGATGAGCAGCATCGCCAGCGGTTCCAGCCAGGCGCTGTCCATCGGGCTGGTGATCAGCCTCGCCTTCGCCCTCTGGAGCACGTCCGCGGGAATCGCCGGCCTCGTCGAGGCGGTCAACATCGCGTACGGCGAGGAGGAGTCCCGCAACTTCATCGTCAAGCGGGGCCTCGCCCTTCTCCTGACGATCGGCTTCATCGTGTTCCTGGCCCTCGCCATCGGGTTGATCGCGGTGCTCCCGGTCGTCCTCAACGAGATCGGCGTCGGCGCGATCGCCACGACCGCCGTCGGTGTGGTCCGGTGGCTGGGGCTGGTGGTGCTCGCCATCGTGGCGATCGGGTTGATCTATCGAATCGGCCCGGACCGCGACGAGCCGAAGGCGGGTTGGCTGAGCATCGGCGCGATCACCGCTACTGCGCTATGGATCGCGGCCTCGGTCGGCATGTCGCTGTTCGTCGACAACTTCGGCAACTACGGCGAGACGTACGGGAGCTTGGCCGGCGTCGTCGTCTTGATGCTGTGGATGTGGATCACAGCGATCGCCGTCCTGCTCGGCGCCGAGCTCAACTCCGAGACGGAGACGCAGGTAGCCCACGAGAGCTGAGGCAGTCGCAGCGACTCGCGATCCGAACGACGCCCGGAGACAGAGGAGTCGACAGCCATGGCCGAACATCGCCTCGCGGAGCCGGTGGCGCTGGTCCTCGGTGGCGGCGGCGTCCTGGGCGCCAGCCAGGTCGGAATGCTGCGCGCACTCGACGAGGCCGCGATCCAGCCGGATCTGGTGCTCGGAACGTCCGTCGGCGCGATCAACGGCGCGATGCTGGCGGCCGCCCCGGGCCGATCGGCGGTCGACGAGCTGACGCGGCTGTGGCAGGAGATGGTCGACAGCGACATCTTCAGCGGGTCGCTGCTGGGCCGGACGGTTCAGGCGATCCGGACCGGAACCCATCTGCACTCCTCGGAGCCGTTGCGACGGCAGCTGACCGAACACCTCGGAGATCAGCGGATCGAGGAACTGCCGCTGCCGTTCCAGTGCGTCGCCGCCAGCATCGAGCGGGCTCGCGAACACTGGTTTACGTCCGGGCGACTCGTGGAGGCCGTTCTCGCCAGCAGTGCCGTTCCCGGCCTGCTGCAGCCGGTCGACATCGACGGTGAGCATTTCCTCGACGGCGGTCTGGTGTCGAGCATCCCGGTGGATCGTGCGATGCACCTCGGTGCCCGCACAGTCATCGTGTTGCAGGTCGGCCGCGTCGACGCTCCGCTCCGCCCGCCCCGGCGGCCTTGGGAGGTTGCGGTCGTGGCGTTCGAGATCGCCCGCCGGCATCGCTACCAGACGACGATGGCGAACCTCCCGGAAGACGTGTCGGTACACGTCCTGCCGACCGGCACCGAGCCGACTCCGGTCTCCGACCGGCGGCAACTGCACTACCGCGACTTCTCCACCGTCCCGGGCCGGATCCGGGCGGCCCGGGACGCCAGCCTGCGGTATCTGGACGACCTCGCCAGGCGGTCATGAGACTCCCGCCCCGGTGGCTTCGACGCTGCGTCGCACCGATCGTGCTGGCGGCGCTGCTCGTCGTGGCGGTCGCCGTCTTGCTGGTCGCGATCGTCCCGCTCGCCGTGCTCTCGGTCATCTGGCCGACAGTTCGACGTGCGCTCCGCGCGGTGGTCTTCGCACCGGTCGCACTGGGGGTCGAAGCCGCGGCACTCGTCGCGGCCTTCTGGCTCTGGATCACCCGCGGCGACGAGGCGGCGCACTATCGCGTGCTGGGTCGCAGTCTCCACGCGCTCGTACGCTCGGCGTCGGCCCTGCTCGCACTGGAGCTGGACGACGAGATCCGGGACTGGCCCGCCGAGCGACTCGCCCGGTCGTCCCATCCGCTCCTCGTGCTGTGCCGCCATGCCGGACCCGGTGACAGCCTCGTCGTGCTCGACGCCCTGATCACGCACTTCGGCCTGCGGCCCGCCCTCGTGATGAAGGAGCGGGTGCGGCTCGACCCGGTCATCGACGTCTACTTCGATCGCCTGCCGGCGGCCTTCATCGACCCGCGGACCGACGGCGGACGGTGGAGCGGCGACGCGATCGGTCCACTCGCCCGACGACTCGGGAGCGGGGACGCGCTGGTGATGTTCCCCGAGGGTGGCAACTACACACCGCGGCGGCGCCGCCGGGCGATCCGGCATCTCGTCAAGCGGGGCCACTACGCGAACGCGAGGCGAGCGCGCCGGCTGCGCCACGTGATGCCACCCCGGCCCGGAGGCGTGCTCGCGATCCTCGAGGAAGCAACCGTCGACGTGCTCGTCATCGGTCACACCGGCTTCGGCGATATTCACTCGGCCGGTGATGCGTGGCGATCACTCGGGCGGCCGAAGCCGGTCGCGCTCAAGGCCTGGTTCACACCCGCCCACGACGTGCCGGTCGAGCGGGACCAGCGGATCGCCTGGCTGTTCGAGGCCTGGTCGGCGGTCGACAAGTGGGTCGCGTCGGAAGTCGGCCGGCCGGGAGCACCAGCCGCCCGCTGAAGGCTCAGAAACATACTGATTGTCCGATCCTCACGAAGAGTTGACCGCTCCAATCAGCGCTCGTCCGGGTTAGCTCCGGCATCGCTGGGTACCGGCGATGTAGGGAGACGTAGCCCAGCTACGTGCGCAATAGAGAGGACGAGAAATGTCGAAGACTTCACGGGTAGCGACTGCCGTGGCGGCCGGCTACGTTCTCGGCCGCTTCAAGAAGATGCGGATGGCCGTCATGGTCGGATCCGCACTCGCCAACGACAACGTTCGCCAGTCGGCGCTGAACCTCGTCAAGCAAGGCGGAGGACGCTTCTCGGCGCCGTCAGGCGCGAGCAAGACCCTGACGCAGCAGATCGGCTCCAAGCTTCTGGACGCCGGCAAGGCCGCGGCGATCGCGGCGGCGGCGTCCCGCGTCGACTCGTTCAGCGACCGGATCGCGGCTCGCAGTGAGAGCATGCGCGGCGAAGAGACCGACGAGGACGAAGCAGCCGACGAGGACTACGAAGGCGACGAGCCGGTCGACGAGACAGACGAGGTCGATGAGCCGACCGACGAGGCCGATGACATCGACGAGTACGCCGACGAAGAGCCGGATGAGGACGAAGAGCCGGCTGAAGAAGAGCAGCGGCCAACTCGATCGCGGCGACGTGGACGAAGCGCGTCGCCGGCGCGGTAGAAGCGGAGGTTGACATGCCGGCAACGGCACAAAGCAACGGTGACCAGACACCCCTCGCGAACCAGCTCGGTCTCGATCGGTTGATCGACGAGGCGACGGATCTCGGTGTCGCCATGGCAGACCGTGGCGTCTCCTCGATATCTCACGGCATCGACTCGTTGACGGACCGGCTGAACTCGGTCGCGACGGGCGGCATTGGAGGAACGGCGATGAACGCGGTCAAGGGCGATCCGAAGTCCAAGGCCAAGCTCAAGGCGGGCGCCACGTACGTCAAGGAGCGAGTGGGCTCCGACTCCGGCAAGGGTGGTGTCTCTGCCCTGAAGGAGAAGATCGGTGGACTCTTCAAGTCAGGGTCGGATGACTCGAGCGGTGGCAAGAAGCTGAAGGTGACCAACATCGTCGAGGCGGTCGACGTTCCGGTCGATCGCTCGACTGCCTACGAGCTCTGGACGCAGTTCGAGCAGTTCCCGTCCTTCATGAAGAAGGTCGAGAACGTCAACCAGAAGTCCGACCAGGAGGTCGAGTGGACCGCCCAGGTCTTCTGGTCGCATCGATCCTGGACGGCCAAGATCGTCGATCAGGTTCCCAACGATCGCATCGTCTGGCGTTCGAAGGGCGACAAGGGCCACGTGGACGGCGCGGTGACCTTCCACGAGCTGGCGCCGAACCTGACTCGGGTTCTGGTGACGCTCGAGTATCACCCGCGCGGATTCTTCGAGCACACCGGCAACATCTGGCGGGCTCAGGGCCGCCGGGCCCGGCTGGAGCTCAAGCATTACCGACGGCACGTCAGCACCCAGACCCTGATCCACCAGGACGAGGTCGACGGCTGGACGGGCGAGATCCACAAGGGCAAGGTGACCAAGAAGGACGCGTCGAAGTCCGGCTCGTCGCGAAGCGGCGGCGGCAAGAAGGGCTCGTCGTCGAAGGCCAAGAAGGGATCCGCGAAGAAATCGGGATCCAACGGGAGTGGCTCGGCCCGCAAGACGACGAAGTCGTCGTCGAGCTCGTCGGGGAAGAAAGCGACCGCCTCGCGCAAGAAGACCGCCGCCTCCAGCAAGAAGACCGCCGCCTCCAGCAAGAAGACGGCCGCCTCCAGCAAGAAGACGGCAGCGTCGCGGAAGACCACGTCCCCGGCGCGCAAGCGCACCACCGCGACGCGCAAGACCACGAAGAAGCGCGCTCCGGCGAAGCAGAGCTGACACCGCGCTGACGCCGCCTGAGACCACGACACCTGGCAGGAGACCCTGATGACCGTTGCTACGCAGTCCGGAGGTAATCGATACCTCGATCGCCCAGCGCCGAGCAGCCTCGCCGATGTGGTCGACACGATCCTCGACAAGGGCCTCGTGATCGACATCTACATCCGGGTCTCCTTGGTCGGGATCGAGCTGCTGACCATCGACGCTCGGATCGTCGTGGCGAGCGTCGACACGTACTTGCGGTTCGCCGAAGCGGTCAACCGACTCGACCTCAAGGAGACCGAGGTCGGCGGGATCCCCGAACTCGTGGAGAACGTCTCGGAGTCGGGTGCGAAGGGCAAGACCAGCGGTGCGATCGAGGGCGCCAAGGAGAAGGTCGAGGAGTGGCTCGGGGACGACGACGAGGAGCAGGAGAAGTCCAGCTCACGGACTCGGAAGAAGTCCTCCGGCAGCAGCAGTTCGTCCCGGAGCCGGCGCAGCTCCGGGAGCCGATCGCGCCAGACCAAGAGTTGATCATGGCCGTTCATTTCTATGGTGTCGTGTCGGCCGGGACGTCGCTGCCCAGCACAGTCCGCGGCCGCAACGACGCGCCCTTGCGAACCATCGAGGTCGGCGACGTTGCCGCGATCGTCAGTGACGTGGACGTCGAGGCACGCATCCGCCGGGCGGATCTGATGGCCCATGCACACGTCCTCGACGCGATCGTCGAGGACACGACCGTGCTTCCAATGCGGTTCGGCATCCTCGTCGACAGCGACGAGGAGGTCGCCGAACAGGTTCTGCGACCCGCTGAGACCCGGCTGGTGTCGTTGCTCGAGGAGTTCCACGGGCTGCAGCAGCTGACGATCAAGGCCAGCCACGACGAGGACGAAGTCCTGCGTCATCTGCTGGCCGAGCGTCCCGACGTACGAGAGCTGCGCGACTCCATCGGCATTCGCGACGATCACATGTACGGGCGGAAGCTGCACCTCGGCCAGGTCGTCGCGGAGGGCGTCGAGGCCATCGGACGCGCCGACGCCGCCATGCTCATCGATGAGCTGACGCCACTGGCGCACGACGTCAGCGTCGAGGAGCCGACTCAACAGCAGGTGTTGCAGATCGCCCTGCTTGTCCGGCGATCCGACCGCCCCCGAGTCGACGCAGCCATCAAGAATCTCAGCCAGAAGCTGCCAAGTCGGCTCCGACTGCGCTACGTCGGTCCCCAGCCGCCGTACGCCTTCATCGACACGGCCACGGCGAGTGAGCCGGCATGGGCCTGATCATCGGGCTGCTCACCCTTCCCTTGGCTCCGGTCCGGGGCGTGACGTGGATCGCCGAGCAGATCCAGGAGGAGGCCGAGCGGCAATGGTCCGATCCGGTGGTTCTGCGCGCGCAGCTGGCCGACATCGAGGCCCTCCGAGAGATCGGAGCGATCGACGAGGCGGAAGCGGATCGACTCGAGGAAGACATCCTTCAGCGACTGATGGCGGCCGGACACCCGGCCGAGATCTAGGAGAGTGGGCACATGATCGACCGCGCTGACGCCACCCAGCTCGGTCAGAAGGCGATGGCGGCCCTGGCCGAAATGGTCGGCTGTCCGGCCGAAGGCGTGACCGGACTGCGCCGCAACGACGACGGCTGGGTCGTCGTTGTCGAGGTAGTCGAGGTCGAGCGGGTCCCCGAGACCAGCGACGTCATGGCGACGTACGAGGTCGAGGTGGACAAGAACGGCGAGATCACCGGCTTCGAGCGGCGGAACAGATACCTCAGAGCCCAAACCGAAGGAGTCTGACATGAACGGGCCGACGACCGACGCCCGATCCGGTCGGGCCGACCCGGTGGCGGCTGGCGGGCGTTCTGCGGCCGTGCTGTCTTCGCACGGCCAGCCACAGAGCCTGGCCGACGTCCTCGAGCGCGTCCTCGATAAGGGCATCGTCATCGTCGGGGACATCCAGATCCGGCTGCTCGACATCGAGCTGCTGACGATCAAGCTGCGACTGCTCATCGCGTCCGTGGACAAGGCCAAGGAGATGGGCATCAACTGGTGGGAGGCGGACGAGTTCGCGACCGTCAACGGCGACAAGGACGGCAAGCCGGCCGAGCTCACCCAGCGGGTCGAGGCGCTGGAGGAGCAACTCGGCGACCGCCAGTCCAAGAGCCGCAGCCGATCCAAGAAGGAGCAGGCGTGAGTCCCGATCCCGTCGAGGGTCGCGTCATCCACGTCTACGGAACGCTGGATCCGCAGGCGCCGGTTCCCGCGTGGCCTGCCGGCATCGCCGACACCCCGGTGTCGACCGTGACCGAGGAAGGCACTGTCGCGATCACCGGTGAGCTTCCGCGCGACGAGTTCGACCCGGCGGAGTGGGAACGCCATGCCGACGACGCGGCCTGGCTCGGGGCCGTCGCGATGGGCCATCACCGCGTACTCCAGGCCGCGGTCGCGGTCGGCGACGTCGTACCGTTCCGGCTGCCGTCGCTGTACGGCGATCTGGAGGCGCTTCGCCGAGTGCTTCGCGGGCACGCCCGGGAGATCACCGAGGCGATGGATCGGATCCGCGGCCGGATCGAGTGGGCGGTCAAGCTCTATCGCGTCTCGGAGCCGGTCGCTGCCGAGCCGGCCAGCACGGGGGCCGACTACCTGCGCGCCCGGTCACGACAGGCGCGGGTCAAGACCGAGGCCGAGGCACAGCAGGGACAACGCGTACGGACGGCCTATGACCAGCTCCGGCAGGCCAGCGACGCTGCCGTACTCAACACACCGCAGGACTCGCTGTTGACCGAGCGCCGGGAGCCGATGCTGCTCAACGCGGCGTTCCTCGTGAGCCGCGGCGAGCAGGACCGCTTCGGCGAGCAGATCGGCGAGGTGGCCCAGGACGTCGAGGCCGAAGGCCTGCTGCTCGAAGCCAGCGGACCTTGGCCCGCCTACAACTTCACCGCCACGGTCGACGCCGGGAGCGAGCGGGCATGAGTCTCACACCGGCGACGACCGACGACGTGGCTCTGGTCGATCTGCTGGACCGGGTCATCGGTGGCGGCGTTGTCGTCGCCGGCGACATCGTCCTCAGCATCGCCGACGTCGACCTCGTCTATCTGGGGATTCGTCTCGTCCTCGCTCCGGCCCACGAGGTCGAGCAGTCGGTCGGATTGCGAGTGCGCGAGTCATGATGCTCCTCTATGCGGTGATCCCGGCGCAGGCAGGCACGCCGCGCCTGGTCGGCCTCTCGGGCAACGAGCTCGAGACGGTCAGCTCTGCCGATGCCGCGATGGTGGTCGAGGAGTGCGATCGGCAGCCCGACACGAGCAAGGCCGAGGCGATGCAGTTCGCCCGGATCCTGGAGGAGCTCGCGGGATGGACGACGCTGTTGCCGGTGCGGTTTCCCAGCGCCGCCGACTCCCGATCGGAGGTCCGCGCCGAGCTGGACCGCCGCGGTCACGAATGGCAGCGGCGTCTCGACCAGCTGGAAGGAGTCGTCGAGCTCGTGGTGCGCGCCTCGTGGTCCGGCCACCCCGCGCCCACACGGGGGGACCTGCCGTCCGGCGGACGTTATCTGCGTGAGCGGGCCGCCGCGTTGCATGCGGACGAGGCGCTGGCCATCGAGCTCGAAGAGGTGGCGGCCCCGTGGTGCCGTGAGACCCAGCGCCTGTCGGCTCGCCGCGGGGTCCGGCTGGCCTGCCTGGCCCGGCGCGACGTCACGTCGAAGCTGCGCGCTGCCCTCGACACGTGGCAGGGGCAGGCCACGTGCCGGGAGGTACTGGTCAGCGGACCATGGCCGCCCTTCAGCTTCGTCTCCGAGCCGGACGGGTGATCGCTCGTGCCGTCGTCCAGAAACTCTCAGCCACAGGGTGTCGAGCAGATCTTCGCCGACGCCGACGCTGCTCTCGACTCCTTGAGCGCCAGGGTCTCGGCCGACCCGGAGCAGGTCGAGCGCGGCCTGGTCCAACTCGTCCTCACCCTTGTCGAGCTGTTGCGACAGCTGATGGAGCGGCAGGCGATCCGGCGACTCGACGCGGGTGGTCTGACCGATGACGAGATCGAACGTGTAGGCAGGACCCTCATGCTGCTCGAGCAGCGTATGGGCGAGCTCCGCGACCACTTCGGGTTGGAGCCCGAGGATCTCAACATCGACCTCGGTCCACTCGGCCGGCTGCTCTGAGCTACATCTCCGCCGGCACCTCGTCGACCTCGATGCTCCGCTCCGCCAGGCGTTCTCGGACCAGCGTGTCGTAGTAGACGTACGTCGTCGTCAAGCCCGTGAAGGGGATGAGGAACGCGTACAGGATGCCGGCGACGATGTTGATGAGCTCGAGCGGCGCGTCCGTGAGGAGGATCAGGATGGTGCCGACCACCGGACCGGTGGCGATCGCGATGAAGGCGGTGACGACGACCAGCCAGGCGATCTTGATCGGCTGGCGCCAGACGAGCGTCCCGCTGCGGTTGAGCGCCGTGAGCGCCGTGTCCGGTTCCAGTTCGGCGACCGGAACGATCAGCGCCCAGCGCCAGATGAGCAGGATGGCGAGGGGAATGAGGAACACCGACAGGCTCAGCAGGCTCCCGGCCACGACGGCGATCGCGACCGCGCCGAACAGTGGCCGCGGCCGATCGAGGGCGAGCCGGAAGGCCCGGATGACACCGATCTCTCGTCCCGCGTCGATCTCGGTGACCGCCCGGGCGGTGGCCGCATGGACGACGGCGACGCCGAAAAACGTGAGGATGGTGCCGAGGACGACCCAGACCGAGACGAAGCTGCCGCCGCTCTCGCCGCTGGCGTCGACGCCGATGAGGGCCCCGGCCCGGATCGCACCAGCATGCAATGCCGCGACCACGATCGAGACCGGGATCGCCAGCAGCCCGATGCCGACGAACAGCGCGGGATGCGTGATGTACATCCGGGTCGCCGAGGCATAGACCTGGCCCCAGGCCCGGCGGTGCGCCAGCCGCAACGGCGCGCTCGGGCGCCAGGTGGTGCGGATCGCCGCCCACACCAGCGCGCCGATGACCAAGGCGAAGCCGATGAGCACCGGCGCGGGTTGAGTCAGCAGTCGGCGCAGCGTGTCAGAGCCGGCCGCCACGGCGTCGCAGAAGAATCCGGTGGCGCCGGTGCCGAGCAGACCGCCGGCCGGGATCGCGTAGCTGCGGTCGCGGCTACGGTCCTCGACCTCGCTGATCGGCTTCCGCCAGAGGTTCTTCTGGGCAGGTCCGGTCGGGCCGTTGTAGAAGGCTTCCTGCCGCTCGCCCCATCGGCCTTCGAAGCCGATCCAGGGGAACTGCTCCCGCGCCGCCGTCGGATCGCTCGGAATGACCTGCACCACTGGATCGAGGTCTTGGGTGGGCGGCCTGGTGTCGTCGCAGCCGACGCCCTGCGAAGCGGAGCGGCCGAGGAACAGCCCCTCGTCGTAGTAGTTGGCGTGCGATCCGGAGGCCGGGTGGACCACCGGCCGCGTGTCGCCGACGAGTTCGAGCTTCTCGTCGTCCCACTCCGCGATCTCGGCGCCCTCGTGCTGACTGTAGTAGAGCGCGGTCGGGTCCTCCTGCAGCGCCTCGGCCGGAGTCGAGGCGTCGAAGACAAGCTGGATCCACTCCCAGTCGCCCTCGTGCAGATTGTTGTAGTCGTTGAACGGATAGAAGAACCAGTACTGCAGGGCCAGCTTGCCGGGCCGGCTCGCCTCGGTGGCGATGTGGGCGTAGACGGTCGGCTCGGTGCCTCTGGTCAGCCGCTTGGCCCATCGCTCGTAGCTGCAGCCGGGGTTCAGCGCGTCACCGGGGAAGTCGAGGTGATACTCGTAGAGCCCCTCGGAGATGTCGTCGGCTGTGGGCGCGATCTGGACGAGGTCGTTCTCGGTCCAGGGACCACGCAATGCGACGGTCTGCTCCCCCATGAAGGCGTCGACGTCACTGGGGATGTACGGCTCGCCCGGCCCACATGGCTCCTCCTGCGCGACCAGGCGTACGGCGGGTGCGAAGCGCTCGGCCAGCTCGGTCTCGGGATCCTGGGCCGCGGCGGCTGGAGCGGACGCGACGAGCGGCAGGAGACCGGCGGTGAGGACGGCGAGCAGCAGCCAGAGGGCCGGGCGGACGATCTCGGGCCGGCCATGAAGGACACCCGATCGGCGGACCGGCATGCTCGCCACGTCGGGAGCGTACTCCCGCTGCCCGCGAATCCGGGCTAGGCGACAGTTGCGAGTCGCAGGCGGCGTCACCCCGCGCTGAGGCCGGCCCAGTCGCTCGGCCGGGAGACGAGGCGGGCCATCGCGTCGACCTCACGCACCAGACCCCCCGGACAACAGTCGTCCGCGCAGTCGATCCGGACGATCTTGAGATGGGCGTATCCGAGCGGACGGGAAGGGTGGAACCGCGAATCCGTCGCCAGCCTCCGCAAGACGGCCTCAGCCATCGGGAGGCTGCTCATCCGGTAGTAGCACGTCGCCATACCCCAGCGTGGGCCCCGTGGAGGGGCTGAGCACAGGGCCGGACGGCCGCTCGGCTCGGGACGTCTGTCCGCCCGGATCGGCACTACTGGGACCTCGGTCGCTCCGGCGCGAGCTCTCGGAACAGGTCCGGCCCGATGTTGCTGCCGGTGAGGATCGTGCCCTGGACGGGCGCGTCGAACCGATGGTCGAGGGCTGCGGCGACCCCCACTGCTCCGGCGGGCTCGACGATGAGTCCGAGAGTGTCGCGAATCGTCCAAACTGTCGCACTGATGCACTTCTCACTCACGAGGACGACGTCGTCGACGACCTCGCGCATCCACTCGACGGCGATCGGCACCGGCACCCGTACGGCGATGCCGTCGGCCACAGTGGCCGCATCGTCGGTCGCGACCGGTTGACCGGTGCGCCAGCTGATCTCCATCGCGGGCGCGGCCTCGGCGCAGACCCCGATGATCCGGGTACGCGGCGAATGCGCCTTCATCCAGCGTCCGATGCCGCTGATCAAGGCGCCGTTGCCGACCGGGACGATCAGGGCGTCGAGACCGAGCGGCGCCAGCTCGACACCGATCGTGCCGGCCCCCTCGGCGATGGCCACGTCCTGGCCGTCCTCGACGAACACACATTCCGGCCGCTGCTCCGCATGGCGGCGAGCCGCGGCCTTGGCGACGTCGAAGTCGTCACCTTCGAGGATCACCTCGGCGCCGAGCGCCCGCATCCGCTCCACCTTGATCGGGTTGGCCTGCCGGGCGGCATAGACCGTGACGGCGATGTCGCGCGAGCGGCCCGCATAACCGACCGCCTGGCCGAAGTTGCCGGCCGAGGCGCAGACGACGTGCTGGCCCGGCGCGAGCTGCCGCATGTAGTAGTCGGCGCCGCGGCCCTTGAAGGAGCGGATCGGGTTGAGCGTCTCGACCTTCAGCACGAGGTCGCGGCCGAGGCGACTCGACAGCGTGTCGTCGACGAACTGCGGTGTGTGCAAGAAGACGGGGTCGACGACCCGGCCGGCTTCCGCGATGTTGTCGAGCGACGGCATCGAACCATCGTGCCGCACGAGGCCGACGGACGACGACTCGTGCCGGAACGGACTGGACAGGCGAAGGTCCGGCGACCCGACTCTGTGTCGGGTCGCCGGACCTACCGTGATCCTTAGCGACGGAGCCGACTACGCGACTTCGACTGTGTCATCACCGCCGACGCGGCAGCGACGAACAGCGCGGCGAGGATGATCGAGATGATCCAGCGAGTCCAGTCGATCCCGTTGGTCGCGGCGACGCCGAACGCGGAGGCAACGAACCACCCCACGATGACGCCGGCGATTCCGCACAGGATCGTCACCAGGAAGCCCGTGTTGTCGCGACCGCTTGGGGCTACCCACTTCCCGAGCAAGCCGATGAGGGCTCCCACGATGATCAGAACGAGGATCTCCATGAGTTCACTCCCTTGTCTGTCCCTGTCCCGATCCAGGTACCCATGCCGACGAGGGACATGCGCGCTTGTGCGGTCCTGCCGTACGCGAAACCTCGCGAACCGGACTGCCTCGAGACTCCTCGAACCGACAAAGGACGTTCGACCCTGGCCCGTGAGCCTCCCTCGTGCGAGTCTCTACGCGGGCCTGCCACACGAGTCTCAACGCCCCGGTGACTCACACACCGGGGCGTTTCGCTGTGCTGGCGGCGGCTGACATGGCGGGGCGCCCCACCCGAAGGTGCGGCGCCCCGGCAATGTGCGTGCAGGTCAGGGCTGGCTGTTGATCACCTCATTGCCCTTCGCGTACAGGTAGGTCACATAGGCGATCGCATCGGCGTTGATGGCAAACGCATCGTGAGCCAGGTTGTCGATCGTGTCGCAGGCCGAGTGATAGCACGGGTCGTACGCGATGTTCGCCGTGCCACCCCACTTGGCAGCCTGCGCTGGCGTCTTGGGCACCTCGGCGCCCGTGAACAGACCGCCAGCGGGGATGCCATTGTTGATGAAGGCCTGATAATCCGAGCGACCGGTAAAGGCCGTCGGCTCCGACGGGATGTCTCGCTCGGCGTAGTAGCGCTCGAACAGCGCCTCGATGTCGTCCGAACCTGGTGGACCGACTAGACCGAAGCCCGATCCATCACCGTCGTAGATGAACAGGCCGTAGTTCGGTGACGCGATCATGTCGAAGTTGAGGTACATCTCAATGTCAGCCAAACCGGTGCCGCCGGCGGCGACGAGTCGGTTGACATATTCCGTCGACCCGACCAGGCCGTCCTCCTCGGCACCCCACCAGGCGAAGCGCAGCTTGTTCTTCACCTTGGTCTTCGCCATCTGCTCGGCGACCTCGATCAGCGCACTCGAGCCGGAGCCGTTGTCGTTGATGCCCGGACCTTCGGCGACCGAGTCGAGGTGAGCGCCGGCCATGATCACGTTGTGCGGATCGCCACGACGTGACTCCGCGATCAGGTTCTCCGTCGTCGCCGGGACCCTGGTGACGTCGGCGAACAGCCGCATCCGGAGGCCGGATAGTGCCGACAGGTCTGCGCCCAACTGGTAGGTCGTGCTCAGCGCCGGGATGCCACCGGTGTAGCCGTTGCCGAGTGTCACGGCCGGGAGACCCATGCGGGTCGGGTCAGCCGGGTTGTTGCCCTGGTTGAAGAAGAGGATTCCGACGGCGCCGGCGGCGGCGGCGTTCTCCCCCTTCTGCTCGAAGGTGCACGTCCCGCGCTGGATCAGCGCGATGTTGCCGGCCGGGAATCCGGCGAAGTCCGCTGCTTCGCACCCGCTCGTCGAGGTGTTGTTAGGACCCAACTGGAGGTCGACAGCCGTGACGTTGGCCGTGACGTCGCCTTCCTCCGAGTGCGGCGTGGCGATGAAGTCGGTGCCCTCGACATAGGTCACGTTGCCCGGCGCGGTCTGCTGCATGACAGACCCACCGAGATCGGTGAACTTGAAGAAGTCGAACTCCTGGCGAGTAGTGCTGTAGCCCGCATCGCGGAGGCGATCTTCGACATAGTCGAGCGAGTCGTCATAGCCAGACGTACCCGACGCGCGATTGTCGTCGTTGCTGTCCGCGATGCGCTGGAACGCCTCCTGGTGCTCAAGTAGCCCGTCCAGGGTGACGCACTCGAGAAGCTTGCGGATCGAGTCGTTGGTCCTGCTCTCGCACCCGGAGTCGAGGTCGGCATCAGCCGTAGTAGGGATGAACGCCACCATCGCCGCTCCTAAGCCGATGGTCGCTGCAATCCCGATGACTTGTCGTATGGATCTCACAGAGAGTTCCCTCCTCCTGCGAGCGTCACACCGGCGGACGCCCGATGTCGCGAATCTAGATGCGGTGGCAGGTCCTGTCGAGACAAAACGGTCGTTCCGCTGATGAATTCCAACCGGGCGCATATCGCTTGGGACG